>JAEEGL010456414.1_pt1 | contig 16705 bp, 16 predicted proteins | sample 9134231 | NCBI WGS metagenome assembly JAEEGL01 (sample SAMN16246548, study PRJNA631951) | gut metagenome | biome: gut microbiome; feature: rumen; material: fiber-attached | host: Bos | place: Iran: Karaj | collected 2018-10 | reverse complement strand
TGGGTGATGTCTATGAACTATATTCTCTATTTCAAAAAACAATGTTCCCTTCATTTGGTTTGCAAAACCTTCTTGACTTCCTGCCTTTGAAAAAGGTTGGCATGGAAATCCCCCAAATAAACAAGTAAGTTCATTTTCTCCGATTGCAGCATCTATCGCATCATGTGTTTCTTGAAGTTTTAGATCATAAAGACAATCTATTCCATAATTATTTCTATAAATATTTGCGGCATTCAAATCATTATCTGCGGCAAAAAGGCATTCTGCTTCAAATCCCATTTCTTCAGAAACCCGGTCTATTCCCTGATGAAATCCCCCAATTCCACAGAAAAGATCTATATATCTAAACATTTCCTTTTTTCTCCTCGACTTTAATTATCTTGCATTAGTATGTTTATTTTTGCTCATCAGTAGCCTTTTGTCTTGGGGTTTTTGAGCATTTTGAGGAACAAACCATCGATTTCCTATCATAACAGCGCCTTCTATTCGGCCTTCTTTACAAAGAACATCAACACGTCTTTGAGAAATATTCCATTTTTTTGCAACCTGAGCTGTGGTAATTAAATTCATGAAATACCTCCATTAATGAATACGTTGCACTTAAAAATATTTTATTCCTCTTCGCGAACAATCGCAAGAAAAAACATTTGTATTTTTTCTTTCAATAGATTTTCTATTCCATAAAAATTTTACCATAAAAAAAATATTGAGGTGTCCCATAAACCACCCATATAAACATAATCCACAATTATATATATGGTATTTTCAATTTCTATAAAATGAAAAAAAGAGCAAACTTTCACCCTGCTCCTTTTAATAATATCGTCTATAGTATCAATTATTGCTTGGTTAACAAATTAATAAACTTCAAAATCCCCCGTATACTCTCCAACCTTAACCAGCTTATTATCCGCAACCACGAATTCAAAGCCGTCGCTCCAGGGAGTGTCGCCCTCCATGATGAACCATACATGTTCGGGGTCGCCGTCTTTTATGGTGGATACATGCATCGCCTTGAGTTTGATGTATGGCAGGATATTATCACCGTCGCCGTAGTCGGCCACTTCATCTATGCCCGGGCCCTCGCTGATGCTTCTTATTTGCTCGAAATGCTCGTGTGCCTTGTTGACTATGGTTTCCTTGGGGATTGAGTTAAAGAACTTGATACAGGCGTTTATATACTCATCCGTTGCACCGTCATCATATACCTCAACATTTGTATCGAAAAGAGTTGCACGGACTTTTCTTTTTTTATCATTTTTATCATCTGAGAACAACTTATCGGGGGATATAAAGAACACTATACTCATCACGAAGAAAAGTGTGAGTATCGCACCTAATATTATTACTCCGACGGGGCTGTAAATCTTACCCCAAAAAGCTATCATCATCACGATATAAAACACTTCAAAACACGTCGACAGAATCAACGGGAGTAATAATTTCTTTCTGTTTTTATTCATAATAACCCCTTTACTATTCCACAAGATAAATCAACACAAATTACTCTACACTATCCAGATAATTCCTGACATAATTCCTGAATTCCTCAGGTTCGGTTTTGTATATAAAATGGCTGCCCGGAAGATAGGCTATCTCATAATTGCCCATTTTGTTAAGATACGGGAGCAGTTCTTTTTTGTTCGCTTCTTCGCTTTCAGGATCCGACAAATCTCCGTGCCTTGCGGAGATATAGAGTTTCGGGACGTCCGTCTCTACGAGGGCGTTCCATGTGGTATTGCGGTTTCTGTTGACCATCGCGCCTTCATTTGCAGTCGCATCGGACGGGATTGATAACTGCTGAAGGATGCAATATGCTCTCCATTCATCCTTTGAAAGGCCACTGTCGTTTCTTAAAAGTACAGGCAGGAGAATATCTCCGAGTCCGAGATTAACGCCCACTTTGTACAGTAATGTGCTGCCGGCTTTCCTGTTCATTTCTTCCTCTGTCATCGGCTCCACATATGTACCGTCAATGTTGATGAAAGCCTTGATTTCCTCAGGATACTTGCTGACCCAGTAGGAAGCGTATGTACCGCCCATGGAATGTGCCATGAGGATATAGGGTTCTTCGATGCCTGCAGCTTTTACGGCGCTGCGGTACTCTTCGACGATTGCTTCGACAGTTCTGTCTTCTTTGGTGTCGTCGCTTGCGTCCCATCCGCGTCTTCCTACGTAAATAAACTGATACTCATCTTCAAGTTCTTTGAGCGAAGGTCTTATTTCAACCGCCATTCCGGCGCCCATTCCGCTTAAAACGACGATGTTTCCCTTGCCGTTTTCATTGCCGAATTTCGCCACGTTCATCGAATAATCTCCGACTGAAACAGGATTGTAATAACCCTGTTCGGCCAGGAATTTCATATCCGCAGAATGCTTGATTTTGTGGAAGATGAAGAGGCCTGCCAATAGTACCACCAGGGCAATGGCAAGCGCAAGAAACACCTTTGCCAACTTGCGTGGGGACGGAGGTGTAGTGTCATTTTTACGTTGTTTCATTTTTTTCTCTCTTCCTAATTATTGTACAGGCACGGACTGCGTCCATGAAGTCGCTTTCTTTTATGCCTGTTGCCCAAAGATCGGGCAAGACAATTGCTTTATAGGCTTCGAGCCCTTCCTTCGAGAACTCGTCAAATATAACGTATGTGCGCGCGTAGTCGAATACTGCGGGTGCAAGCCTTGCGTTCATCCAGTCTATGATTACGTAGTCTGCTTTATCGCGCGGCAGCATGATGTTTAGAAAATGCATATCAAGATGGCATACGCAGGATTTCTCTTTGTCTGATAGACGTGTGATGATTTCAAGGACTTCGTCTCGGTCAGCGTCGTTTAGGCCCATGCCTGCGGTGTCTTTTAGGAGGGGCATATTGATGCCTGTAGCGTCTGTGCTGTGTACAAAGCGGAATGCATCGGCCAGTGTGTAAAAGCAGGTGATGTCGCCTGTCAGTGCTCGTTTTTCAAGCATTTCGCCGTCCACGAAATCCATTTTGATGATGTGTTCGTCGTCCGTGTCATAATACCTGACGCTGCAAAGTCCGGCGTCGTTGACGGCCTTTTGTTGGCTTTTTTCGAACGCTATCCACTCCGCGGGATAAGTTGGTTTATATACTTTGTAGGCATAGCCTTCGTACAGAAAAACCTCTGCCTGCGCGCCGGTGCCTATCAGTTTTTGTGTTCCGTCAAATTGCATTGTTGTGCCTCGTGATTCAAGTGTCTTTTATGAGCGGGATTTAGAAGAAACGATAAAGCAATACTTCGTATAAAAACAAAAATACGCAGATTAAACTCGGAAGTATTGAAAGTACGCTTAATACAATTCCGATGTACGCTTTGGGAAGGCCTCTGTCGCTCTTGAGTGCTACAATACCGCTGACAATACCTGCAACAGGCATAATTGGGAGCAGAATCATGATGTACATCATTCTGTTTAATACAAAGTAAACGAAGATGCACGCGATACTGCACAATAATCCGATCAAGCCAAATTCAAACGAAAGCTTAGCCTTTCCCTGGTTCTCAGGAAGATGATCAGGCGCTACTTCGTCAAACTGCTTGGCGTTGTTGTTATCTGTATACTCTTCTGTTACTAAATCATTCTGTTCGTTGTTGAAATTTCCGTCCATAGTGGTTCTCCTTTACTTTTTTGGATAGCCACTACATTATACCATAAATTTTGACACTGGGGGACGGGGGTGGAGTGTCATTTTGAGGAAGAAGTTGGCTGGCCAAGAAAAAAGAAAAGCCCGGCTCTAACGAGCCGGGCTATGTGGTATGTATGTCACATTTATAGATTGTCTCTTACCCTACCATTTCTTTAAAACTCAACCCATCCTCATGAAAATCAGGTTGAGACATAATAAAATAAACAATATCTGACGTAGTTACAGATTCACTATTATTGATGAAATCCATGACCTTTTTAAGTCTCTCGGGTTTCTTTTTCGCATAAGAAGTAACACCTGCAACAAACCCAAAATACGAATTAGGGATACTATTCAATTTCATAACTAACTCATCCATAGCGTCTCCTTTTCAAAATTCAAATTTCTCAACAATGTTATAGTCATTAAAGCCGCGATTTTCGAAATAATATATATAATACTTATCATCTAAACCTACAGAAAAATGGATAGCAAAGCTCTCATTTCTGTATAAATCGTAATTGGTATTAATTTCACTTATTATTTTAGCATATTCTTTTGAATCCAACAAACATGATGGAAAACAAAAAGGAACACTATTGGCATCTTTTTTATATAACAACTTTTATACCCCTCTGCATATAGTAATTATATACTAATGTTTTTCATTTATGTTGTCAATATTCACAATGTAGTTTGTTGCATTGAAGAAATTTTGACACTGGGGGACGGGGGTGGAGTGTCATTTTTATTGAAGTCTCCAGGCATCAAAAAACTTTCAAAAACCTCTTTACATTTTCGAACATTTGTTCTATTATATGCTTACCCCCAAAAACCGGGGAACCAGGCACACTATGTGAGCCAGGCACCCTATAGATGGAGAATCATATGAATTATCAGATAATCGCGGTTGACTTCGACGGGACCCTTTGCTACAGCAACTGGCCCGAACTCGGAGAGCCCAACCTTCCCTTAATTGAATATCTGAAAGCCTGGCAGAAGCAGGGCAACAAGCTGATCCTCTGGACCTGTCGCGCCGGAGATGCGCTCGATCGCGCCATCACTTGGTGCAGCGAACACGAGCTTACTTTTGACGCCATAAACGACAATCTTCCGGAAATTGTCGAGCTCTACGGCAACAACTCCCGGAAGATTACATGTGATTATTATATTGATGATAAGGCATTTCTGCCTGCTATGATTGGTTAATTGCCATAATTTGCAAGAAGCCACAAAGGTCCGTACCAAGGAATCTCAGGATCGGCGATTGCCTTGCCTGCAGGAATGGTGATTGTGTATTCAACGTCCTCGTAGGTTACGGTATAGATGAATGTGATATTATGGTGCTCTACGAGATATAGCATAATATCATATGAAAGTGCAAAATCTCCGCTGTATGTTACTGTTCTCGGACCACCTAGTTCGTCAGCTATACGAAGCTGAAGTCTTAAATCATCGAGCCAGTCTTCGTCAGGAATTTCAGGGTCGGACTCGGGATCGGTCAAATCTTCTGTTCCGGGCTCTCTGGGATCTTCAGGTGTTGTAGGCTCTGTTGGCTCAACTATCTCTTCTTCACTGTATGTGGCCGTATATGTTGTCGCACTTTTTACGGTATCTATCTCAGGAGTCCAGCCTATGAAAGTATATTTTATATTGGCTGAATCGTCTCTTTTAGGAGTTTCTCCGTTGTATTCAGGCGTCGCACCGTAGGCCACGTCTGTATCTGTTTCAAGTACTGTTCCGTCGTAGTCTTTCCAGGTGATTGTAAACGTATCGATGGTCCATTGTGCATAAAGTGTAACAATATCACCATCTTTACTTGAAATATTATTTACTTCTTCATTAGCATAGGGCGTTCCGCTTCCATCCGCAGCTGTATTCCATCCGTTAAATGTCTTGCCTTCAAACGTGAATTTATTTGTGGTCAAAGCTACACCATCACCATATGTTCTACCCTGAGCATCCATAGTTCCCACACCGCCGTTGGGATCGTATTCAACAGTGTATTCTATGGGCGCGAATGTATATGTATATGTTTTATTTCCTGTAAGCGCATTTTCTATATCGGGTTCTGTATCCCAGCTTCCTTTGTATCCTGTATCAGGATTTGCCGGTGTGGGGATATTTGATGCATTTAACTTAAGTTCTATATTCTCGTCTTCATATCTCCAGTAATTAACCTTCTTTTCATCAGTTTTTCTATCAGACCATGAGCCGTTGTTTACTTTGAAAGTTACTTCATAACTTATTTTATTAACAAATTTGGTATAAAGTTCTAAGTCTTTATCAATCTTTATGACAGCGTTATCTTGATATGAGTCTCCGTTACCATCAGCGTTTGTATTCCAGCAAGCAAATCTATCATTCACATAAGTAAACTTATTCGGTGCAAGGTTTGTATTCTCATTAGGAAGAACATATTGAATAATAGTTTTATCAGATCCGTCATTTGCATTAAACGTGACAGTAAATAAAGCACTACCATAAGATTCTATAGAACCATCTATTTCTCCGCCTTCCTTTACGAAAGATTTGGAACTACATACTCCGCTTCCAATTTCCGTTGCTTTATTTTCCTTAATTGCTCCTTTTATCATTGTGAAGGTTTCATAATTAGCTACTCCACCGCCACAATCAGCGTTATTCTCTTCGATTGTTCCCCCTTCCATTGTGAATGTTCCATAATTATATACTCCACCGCCCCAATTAGTAGCATTATTTCCTTCGATTTTTCCTCCATTCATTGTGAAGGTTCCATCATTAAATACTCCACCGCCATGATTAGCTTTATTTTCTCCGATTGTTCCTTCTGTCATTGTGAAAGTTCCAGTCCAAATATATACTCCACCGCCATGATTAGCTTTATTTTCTTCGATTGTTCCCCCTTCCATTGTGAAAGTTCCAGTCCAAATATATACTCCACCGCCATCATAAGAAGCGTTATTCCCTTCGATTGTTCCTTCGGTCATTGTGAAGGTTCCATAATTATATACTCCACCGCCATTCTTACTAGCTTTATTCCCTGAGATTGTTCCACCCTTCATTGTGAAGGTTCCTAAATTATATACTCCACCCCCTTCAGAAACGTTATTTTCTTTGATTGTTCCCCCATTCATTGTGAATGATCCGTTAGTTTGTATAAATACGCCTCTGCCTGTCTTTGTATCAGCATGAGTTATTATCCCGGAGTTATCTTTTTTATCATACAAATTTAATGTGCCGTATACAGCTATAGTATCAAAATTCTCAGTTTGAGTAATACTAAACCCGTTAAGACATAAATTTATGGTTTTACCTGACTCTATCTTCAATGTTTCAGTTATTTCTATATCATCAGTCAGAAACCAGTATCCATCTTTTCCTCCAATACTCATTAATGACGCAGAATCGCTTATCGATTTCCATCCTTTATGTTCTAATGCACCCATATCACAATCTTCATGCTCAGCATGATCCTGTGGAGAAGGAATAGCCTTTACCACCATAGGCTTACCAATTACCGGTAATAATGCAAATATCATAACTGCCGTCAAAATAAATGATAAAATTCTTTTTGCGCTTTTTTTCATCCTCTTTTCCTGCCCTTCTTTTTGTTCTTCTATATAGTTAATTGCAGTTCGAGGAGATTTTACTCACAAATTTTTGAAATTTTTTGAAATTTTTTTGAAAATAAAAAGGCGAAGCAAATTGCTTCACCTTTTGTACACTTTTTCTGATGCATTTACAGAGTTTTAGGTGCCTGACTCGCGCAACGTGTCTGGCTCCGGTTTTCTAGTAGTTGATTTCCTGCCCTTCTATGATGTAATCCGCATTCTTAATTCCATTCTTATCAACAAGATACTGAATCGTTAAACCAAGCTTTACTGATATTCCTGTAAGCGTATCCCCTGCCTTAACTACATAGGTTCCGTTTCCTATAGCACCTGTAGGCGCATTGTTACCGCCATAGTTGGCAAGTAACCACAAAGGTCCGTACCAGGGTGTGTCTGCGTAAGCAACTGCCTTTCCTGCAGGGATTGTGATTGTATATTCTTGGCCTTCGTAGGTTACGTGATAAACAAATGTGATATCAGGATGCTCCACGAGGTATTGCATGATATCGTATGAGAGTGCGAAATCTCCGCTATACTCTACTGTCTGAGGTCCGCCAAGTTCATTTGCTATTTGAAGTTTAAGTCTTAAATCATCGAGCCAGTCCTTCTCAGGGATTTCTACTTCAGGTTCTGTAGGTTCCTGAGGTTCTTCGGGCTCAGTAGGTTCGTTAGGCTCCTGAGGTTCTTCAGGTTCAGTAGGTTCTGTAGGCTCAACGATTTCTTCTTCGCTGTAAGTTGCCGTGTATGTAGCTGCACCTTTTACGGTATCTACAGCAGGAGTCCAGCCTTCGAATGTATATTTTATGTTTCCTGCATCATCTCTTTTAGGAGTTTCTCCATCATACGTCGGAGTAGTACCATAAGATACATCAGTATCAGTTTCAAGAACTGTTCCGTCGTAGTCTTTCCAGGTGATTGTAAAAGTATCTATAGTCCACTGTGCATAGAGAGTTACTGTATCACCGTCGGTACTTGAAAGATTATTTACTTCCTCGTCAGCATAAGATGTACCGCTTCCGTCTGCTGCAATATTCCAGCCGTTAAAGGTTTTGCCTTCAAATATGAATTTATTTGTGGTCAAAGCAGTTTTATCATCATATGTTCTGTCCTGATCTTCCATTCTTCCATCGCCACCGTTGGAATCGTATTCAACAGTGTATTCTATAGGCGCGAATGTATATGTATATGTTTTATTTTCTGTAAGCGCATTTTCTGTATCGGGTTTTGTATCCCAGCTTCCTTTATATCCGTTAACAGGGTTAATTGAAGGAATAGATGATGCATTTAACTTAAGTTCTTTATTCTCGTCTACATATCTCCAGACAGTAACTGTCTTTGTATTATTTGTCCCATCAGACCATGAGCCGTTGTCAACGTTGAAAGTTACTTCATAACTTATTTTATTAACAAATTTGGTATAAAGTACTAAGTCTTTATCAATCTTTATGACAGCGTTATCTTGATATGAGTCTCCGTTACCATCAGCGTTTGTATTCCAGCAATCAAATCTATCATTCACATAAGTAAACTTATTCGGTTCAAGGTTTGTATTCTCATTAGGAAGAACATATTGAATAATAGTTTTATCAGATCCGTCATTTGCATTAAATGTGACAGTTAATAAAGTACCTGCACGAGATTCTATAGAACCCTCTATATTTCCGCCTTCCTTTACGAAGGGGTTTTCACTGATTACTCCGCTTCCTTTTATAGAAGCTTTATTATCCTTAATTGCTCCTTCTATCATTTTGAAAAATTCATTATTATGTACTCCACCCCCATAATAAGCCTTATTCCCAGAGATTGTTCCCCCATTCATTATGAAGGTTCCATAATTATCTACTCCACCGCCATAATCAGCGTTATTCCCGGAGATTGTTCCTCCGTTCATCGTGAAGGTTTTATGATTCATTACTCCACCGCCGCTATAAAAAGCGAAATTCCCGGAGATTGTTCCCCCTTCCATTGTGAAGGTTCCTCCATTCAATACTCCACCGCCATAACTATCAGCGTTATTCCCAGAGATTGTTCCTTCGTTCATTGTGAAGGTTCCATAATTATATACTCCACCGCCAAGAAGATCAGCGTTATTCCCTTCGATTGTTCCTCCGTTCATTGTGAAGGTTCCATTATTATTATATACTCCACCGCTATAATCAGCGTTATTCCCAGAGATTGTTCCTCCTTCCATTGTGAAGATTTCATTATTATATACTCCACCGCCATCTGGAGCGGTATTCCCTGCTATTGTTCCCCCTTCCATTGTGAAAGTTCCATTATTATATACTCCACCGCCATCTGGAGCGGTATTCCCAGAGATTGTTCCCCCATTCATTGTGAATGATCCGTTAGTTTCTATAAATACGCCACCGCCTATCTTTGTATCAGAATGAGTTATTTTTCCGAAGTTATCTTTTTTATCATACAAATTTAATGTGCCGTATACAACTATAGTATCACGATTCTCATTTTGAGTAATACTAAACCCGTTAAGACATAAGTGCACAGTTATACCGGACTTTATCTCCAATGCTTCAGTTATGTTTATATTATCAGTAAGATACCAGTACCCGCCTTTTTCTCCAATGCCCATTAAGGTTGTCGCATCCTTTATCGATTTCCATCCTTTATGGTATTCGCAGTCAGTTTCCTCTGCCGAACACTGTTCATCATGCGCCACATGCTCCGCTGGTGTATCCTCAGCTTTTACAACCATAGGATTACCGATTACAGGCAATAATGCAAATATCATAACTGCCGTTAAAATAAATGATAAAATTCTTTTTACGCTTTTTTTCATCCTTGTTTCCTGCCCTTCTTTTTGTTCTTCTATATAGTTAATTGCAGTTCGAGGAGATTTTACTCACAAATTTTTGAAATTTTTTGAAAATTTTTTGAAAATTTTTCAAATCAAAAAGGCGAAGCAAATTGCTTCACCTCTTTTACACTTTTTCTGATGCATTTACAGCGTTTTAGGTGCCTGACTCGCGAAGCGTGTCTGGCTCCGGGGGTTAATGCGTCATTTTATACAATTCTTCCGTAGCCAGTCTGGCTTTGGCGACAATAGCCTTCTCCTGATCTTTGGGGAAGCAGTAATACTGGACCTGTGTGTTTCCGATGCAAATCATATCTCCTATTTCATACCAGTAATAATCCGCATAGAGGCTGTAAGTGCTTTTACCCGACTGAATATACTTTAATCTGTCTTCGCAGCCTGTCAGTTCAAAACCGTCCCTGTTGTGTATGAGTCTGCCTTCACCGACGCTGTATATGCTTTTCATATCCACGAGCATTTTAATATCAACGTCGGTATCAAGTAAATATGTGCCTTCTTCGAGTTCTTTTCTGACCTCTTCTCTTTCCCACGCGTACCAGTCCGTAACATACGTAAATTCGCAGTTTCCGTCGCTCGCGGAAAGTGTTCCGTTTTCCTCAAGCTTATATTCTTTGCCACAACCCGCGCATTTTATGTGTGTTCCCTGACCTGTCATATGTCCTTCGCTCTTGCACGCAGGGCATTTGTATAACACACGATGAAGCCCGTCAGCCCTGAAAGGTTCGTCGACGATGACATTCTTTTCATGCTGCGATTTGAAATGGTCGTACTTAAATTCGGCGCTTAAAATATCATTTAATTCTTCGTTGCTTTTCTGTCTGATGTCTTCGGGCGAAAGCAGGTATTTTACGTGCGCTTTTATATCTACATCTCTCTTCTGAAGATTGTTGTACAAAGGATCCCTGAGAAAAGCACCCTCGGTTTTAATCATTACAACCGGCACATTCATGAGTTTCAGACATTTCGCCAGACTCGTCGGAAGAGGCGTCTCGGTTCCGTCAAAACTGTAGCTTGCTTCGGGATACATTACCACTGAACTTTTGAGTTCTTCGAAGGCGTATTTCATGTCTTTTACGAGGTTTAAATCCGTTATGAATTTGCAGGTAGGAATGCATCCGACTTTGCGCATGAGGCCGGCCTTTCCGACGAGTCCGTCGTTGGTGCAGACTATGTGATACTGCCTGTCGGCAAAGAGGGTACCGACTATCTGCAAATCCGTGAAGCACGAATGGTTCATGAGAATAAGACATGGTTCGTCCTTGCCCAGCTTTTCCATGCCCTCCGTTTCATACGTAAAATTGGTCGCTTTTAGTTCGGGCTTTGATAAAACCTTAATCAGTTTTCTTAGGAAAACCGACTGTTTCACGGGCTTCGCATGCCCTGCGTGCTTTAACGCACAAACTTCTTCGTAATCTTTTATGGTGTCTTTTATCTTCATAGTTAACCTGCTATTTCGTCTTTCAGTCTAAGTCTTAACTTACTCGTATCTTTCTGTATATTTCGTATTGTCTTTTTTCCTCATCTTTATTATCATTCACCAGCCCTTTCGCTTCAAGTATTCTGTCTATAGCCTGTGCCGGATCCATGGTATGATATGGTAAAAATAATCCTCTTAATTCCTTGGGTTTGACTATTTTATATGTCTGCACCGAAGATTTCCTGTGAGTATAAGCAAAGTAACGATATATATATCCTATCCAATACATTTCATTCGTCGTATATTTAATTGATCCATAATTCGATTTGCCATATTCCTCATCAATCAAATCCAGCACATCTCTCGCCTGAATATTAGTCTGTAAAACGGCCATATTATCCATCTTTTTGGCTATATCGCTATTCATAAATCTTCGAATGAATATTTCTGAACTTGTGTTCTGCAAGGATAACGATAATTCAAAAGTTTTGGCTTGCAAATCACACAGAAGTAATCCGTCTTTATCTATTTTTTTCATAGTGTTTTTCTCCTTTTAAGATCTTTTTAAAATCTCATCAATATATTTCCCTTTACCTCTATACTGTATCCTTGCAAGTTTTACTTTATCATCTCCGAGTTTGCTTTCTTCATTACGTCTTGTCTGATAATATTCTCTTTCACTGATGGAAATGTAAGATCTCTCAAGCAATTTGAGTTTTTTTACAGACTTCTCATTTAAAAAAACATACTGATTTCCGAGATTTGTTGCCGAAAGACAATGTTTGCACTGTTCGTCGGTTATCTCACCTTCAATAAATGAATTAATAATCTGAAACATTCTGTTATCGGCTATAGGAGCAATAATATAATCACATTTTTCCTTTTCTTCGATAAGTTTTCTAATCATCGGATGATTTTCGTAACTGTCCAAAGTACCTCTGTAATACGCTATCGTGAGCATCCACTCCCGACTCAATCCATACTGCTTACATTTAAGATTTTTTTCATCAAAATCCAAATAATACACCGATGATTTGTCAAACCCCGACACAAAAGAAACAGCCTGCTCATAACTCTCCCCGGTGTAAAATCCCTTCCCAAAATCATTATTTAATCTGCTCATAGAAGTGCTGATATTGCCTACTATTTCACTCTTTGCTCCATGGAAAAGAAGTTTGTGCCCCGGTTTGATATCGTCCAGCCAGAGCATTTCTTTCAATCTGCCAAGTTTTATATTATTCTCAAAGGCAAAGTTATATACCTGTTCAAGAAGTCTGTCAGATGCCTCTGATAAACCTCTCTCATTTCTTGACAATGTCACTTGCTGAACACCAATCTTTTCTGCAAGTTCCGATTGTGTCATACCCAGTATTTCACGAATTGCCGCTAAATCTTCCGAAAAACTATAATTCATGTTTTGTTCCTCTCTTCTAACTTATTTATATCATATTACTTAAACAAGTTCAAGAACTTCTCTAAGTAATTTTACTTAAACAAGTTTCAAAAGTTACCACTGCTCACCTCTTATCACAAAAAATGAGCCATATCAATCAAATTTCTCACATTTTATGAGCCACTTTTTATGTTTTCCTCACATTATTTTGATCTTTTACCATATTTTCCTTCTTCGGCAAATTGGTCAATCTTATTCTTCCGCATCTTAGATTCATGCAATAGTCAGCTTATGTTATAATCTAAACATGGATACGTTGTATCTGCTTTGGGGGCAAAAATATGAAGAAGCTAAGGATAATTCTTTTATTATGTTTAATCATGCTCGGACTGACCGCGTGCGGGCGTCCTGCGAGCGCCAATAAACTTGTCCGTATGGCGAAGAAAGAACACGGTTCTGCCAAGGTAGTCAGTAAGGTAAAAAATACCTATGGTAAAGGATACACCGTCACGCTTTATGACAAACTGCAGGATTTTGATTACACCGTTTCAAGTTACATGGCTTATACCGATATCTGTGGATTCACCTATAGTCATCCTGAAACCACGGATGATTTTAGGTGTTGTCTTGTCAATAAGATAGCCGCTGATGAGCAAGCTGAGATAGAAAATATAAAACTTAAGTATGATGCAAACGTATATTTCGAAACGAGTCCGAGTGTATATGTATGCGCGAAGGATTATGATTCTGCCAAACAGGCGGCCCGTGAGGTTGCAGAGTTATTTCAGAGGAATAATAAAAACTACAGGCTGGATTTCTTAAACGTTCATGCACTTACAACCGGCAGCGGTTCTTATGATATTAGCCAATACGTTTTAGACTCTGAGGCTGTAATAGGATATATGCCTATACCCGAAATGATATGGGTTGGAAAGGATCAAACAATTGTTGATATATATGTCAATCATGCGAAAGATTTTGATCCTGATGCGGTATATTTGAGGCGTGAGACGGTACGTTTTGGAGATACGAGATTTACTCTCAGTCAGGTAACCGAGGCCTCCGGCGCTCCCACATCCGACGATTCGCCTGTAACACTTTATTATTTTAGAGCTTCCGACGGAGGAGAATTCTTCCTGGCGGATTTCTGCATAAATGATGTATATAATCCGGGAAAATATATTACGGCAAATAACTACGATAACAGGAAATACCCTGACGAAAAATGACACAAAAACGCCAGTGGTTTTGTGGGGAAAAATGACACTACGCCCCCGTCCCCTAGTGTCAAAAGGAGAACAAGAAATGGGAATATTTGATAATCTGTTTGGGAAAGAAAAAAAGTGAACTATGTAAAGAAGGAAATTGCGGAGAAGTATTTTAAGCTGTTTTCGCTCTTTTATGAGAAGGATGGAACATCGGATGCGGAATATCTGCTCAAAAGAATGCTCCAGTCTCCGAGAGATTATTATAAAGATAATGATTTTGCTCTTGAAATGGACGGGATAAAGGAAGATGAAAATATCGACAATCTCGTATGGAATCTTTTTATACACATTTTGAACGAGTGCGACATCGTGTCGATAGTTGATCCCAAAAGCGAGCTTGATTTTTTCCAATACAGCATGGACAAGATCGACTACAATGGTATATTCGATTTGCATGATGAACGGCTAGACCCCGATGGCAATGTGACCGAGTGGATTAAACTCCTTCAGACTCAGGCCGAGGCCAAAGGTGAATGCATCGCGGAGATGGAGTTCGACAGCGACCATTATGTATTCTTTTTGACTGATGAAAGTACATTAAAAGAAATGCGGGAAATTGGGCTGGAACTTAATCGGTATATATACATATCGGGAAAATAAAAAGGTAAGGTTTTAAACCTTACCCAACTATCCCACAAGGATATAAGAATACTATTTACAATTTTTTTCTTTTGCATAGTTTTTCTCCTTGTAGCATGAGGCGGGTGCCAAAAAATGACACACAACCCCCGTCCCCCAGAGTCAAAAGCCAGCCAGAGCACCCCGGGTGTCAAAAAAAGCCTTCCGAAAATGCTCGGAAGGCTTAAATTTTTTTACTGATCTTTCTGCTGCTTCATTGTCGGGACGTGATTGGTCTGTTTTTACATCCTTGTCCGTCTGAGTAGTATGGCGTCCGACCTAATGCAAATTTTCAAAATTTCGCTTTGCCGTCTTTGTCCGTCCTTATAGAAATAAGAAATATAAAAGTGTGTCAACCGGGACCCGGACTGTCGATTTTCGTCGAAGGACGTAAAATCCTATTCATTGTTTTTTTGCTAACAATATGCAGGCTCTTACATGATAAAAATTTTGCCTTCAATTGTCTTGATAACTTCCTTCTTTTTATCATCTGTACAGTCCGCATAAATGTCCATTGTTGTCTGGATATCTTTATGTCCCATGACCGACTGGATGACCTTTAAATTGCTTTCGTTTTCGCAAAGTCTGGTGCAGAAGGTATGTCTTAAATGATGTGCCGAGAAATCCGGAAGAAGCAAAGGCTCTCTTCTTTCTTCTTTGGCTTTTGCAGATTCTTCTTTATTATAATCTGCCACTATTGCGTGAATCGCTCGATTCACTTCTTCAGGTAATGTAACATTTCCATTAGAACTTGTAAATACGAAACCTGAGTATCCCTCAATCTCCTGAATGCAGAATCCTGTAATCTGCTGGATCTGATATTCCTCTAAGAAAGCTTCATACACCTGTTCAATCATAGGGATCATTCTGTTACCTGCCTGAGTTTTGGGTGTATTAATATGAAGCGATTCTTCACTGCCAGTAACCTTACGATGAACGAAGCTATGATTAATGCTTATTGTACGATTTTCAAAATCGAGGTCTTCCCAGCGTAATCCCAGGCATTCGCCAATTCTCATTCCGGTTCCTATAAGAACTGTAATAATCGGCTTCCATCCCTGGTATTCATGATTCTCAAAAAGATAATTCATGAATGCTTTCTGCTCTGCAATTGTAAGGGAGCGACGTTTCTCCTTAACCCACACATGACTCTTTTTAATCTCACCCATAACTCCGGCTGCAGGATTAACTCTGATATACCCATCCCTCACTGCCATCTGGAATGCCGGATGAAGAAGTGTATGGACATTATCAACCGTTGCCGGTTTAAATCCTTTTTCATTCATAAGAGAATAATAGAATCTTTTCACATCCGAGTATCTGACATCTGCCAGTCTTCTTCTGCCGAAGCTATCTCTTACAAAATGATCATATGTGTATAGGTAATTGGTCTTCGTCGTTGCTTTCAGGTCGTACTTCTGATTAATGTAAGAATCAAATACCTGATTAACTGTGAGGCGCTCAATCCTGTCGGGGCTTAATCCATCCTCAAGATCTCTTCTAATTTGCTGTTCCTTCTTTCGAAGGCTGATAAGATCCGGTGCATATACTGTTATTCTCTTTCTATCCCTGTTCGTATAAGAATATGAATATCTGCCGTCCGATCTCTGACACTCTCCGTTTCTGAGCGCATATCCACGGTGGTCTTTTCTTGATACTGCCATTTCGTTCCTCCTTGTAATAAGGAAGAAACCACTTTCTATGGCTGTTTGGTCTTGTAAAGAAGTTCTAAGGCTTCCTGCAAAACCTGAGATTGTGTTTGATTCATCTTCTCGCAATAAGCAAGCAATCTGTTTCTTTCTTCCTCAGAAACACGAAGGCCCAGCCTAACGTTCTTTGGTTTTTCGACCGCAGGTCTCCCTCTCTTTGCCATGTCATTTGCTCCTTTCGAACCTATATACATTATAATTTATGTTCGACATAAATTCAATGTATTTTT
>JAEEGL015806174.1_pt1 | contig 16706 bp, 19 predicted proteins | sample 9134231 | NCBI WGS metagenome assembly JAEEGL01 (sample SAMN16246548, study PRJNA631951) | gut metagenome | biome: gut microbiome; feature: rumen; material: fiber-attached | host: Bos | place: Iran: Karaj | collected 2018-10 | reverse complement strand
TTGTCGACAGTTTCTTTCACACCAGCGACCGCGGCATTAGTCTCGGAAATACTTTCCTCAATCTCAGCCTTTTCTGTGGTCATGGCGTTATCAAGAGCGTTAATCGCATCAAGATAGTTGGAGAGCCCCTGGGTATGCTTGCCGGTAAATGAGCCCTCAATGAAATGGGCATCTTGAGGGTCAAGTCTCAACGCACTGATGATGTTTCCGACAACCTCAGTAATAGAGTCACCGCCTGTGAATCCAGAGCCAATCTTGTTATTTATCTCAACAATACCCGCATTGGAAACTTTAAGACCGTCAGGTGTGGTCTCGAGGATATTGTCGGGATGGCTTGACGCCACTTTGACATCAGCGGTGAGAATGTCAGGATTGCCGCCGGTAACTCTTTCCTTGTGGAGCTGAACGGTATTTGTATCCTGGACATCCCATTCCTCGATGAGGTGCTTCACATCAATTCGAACTTCCTGTTCCTCACCCTCACCTTTATTAAATATAATAACAAGTTCCTCAGTATCGGAGTCATAATACGCATTATTCACAACCGATGCCTGAGAAAGTTTAATCTCACCTGTCTCAGTGCCCGCCGTATAGTAAAGGATATTCCTGTCGGGATTATATTCAAACTTAATGGCTTTCGTCACATTATTATCCTCAAACAAAACCCCATCCAGGGTATCACTGATAGTCTTAATCATTTCGGCAACACTTTCACCGGACGCATAGGGAAGTGTGGTCTCAGGAAGGTGCCCATCGTAAGGTTCACCATCCTTATGCCCCCAGTAGATACCTGCGAGCTGCTCATCCCTCTTTATCCTGTCTGTAATTGTCACATTATCGGGGGAATCAGTCCAACCCTCACCGACAATTTCTTTAAGATTCTCAGTTGTTCCGCTAATCTCCTCAATAAGCTCGTTTATAGCGTCGAGAGCGTCCTTAATTTCATCAATCTGCTCCTGAAGGTGTTCATCAGCCGCAGTCCTAGCCGAAGCCTCAGCGTCTATATTCTCCTGCAAGACAATATCAGCCTCAGTCCTGGCTGAAATCTCTTCATTAAGGGCTTCCCAAAGTTTTTCAAGCTCATCTTTAATGCCATTCATATCGAAAAGCTCGTAAGCCTCCGGACCGGTAGCCCCGGTAACCTCAGTAGTACCCGCCTCAACGGTAGGGGTTTCAGCCTTACCAATAGCAAGCAAAAGTTTCACCTCGCCATTGTCATCCCTATCCTTGTATTTAACAACAAAGGGGTCGCCAAAGAAAAACTCCCTCTGGTTAAGGAAGTTAATAGCCTCGTCGTAGGTCTCGAAGGGACCTGTCGCACGACTCATGTCCGCACGAGCGAACTTTAGTCTTTTAATGTACTTCTGGACATCCATAATTTAATATTTTTTCCTATAAATAGATTAAGGTATCAAAAAAATGCGGCCAAAAAGCCGCATTTTTAATGTTTTATTTCATAATTTAAGCCTAGGGCTCATTAGGGGTTTCCCAATAGCCATAATCGTTAGTCGAGTTAATGAATTCAAAGACAGTCATTGTTCCGCCAGACAGGAAGAAATCCTCCGGCTTGTACTCATCAATCTTCTTGGTGGGGATATCATTCACATTCCCGATACCATCCTTGATTTCCTGGTCAGCATCCTTCCTATCCTCAACTTCCTGAGCCAGACCCTCATCAAGGGCAGCAATTTCATCTTCAACAGACTCAGCATCATCAAGATAGGTTGTTCCACTCTTAGGGATGTAGTTACCATCCTCGTCAAGTCCAACGCCTTCCTCTATACGGTCAATCTCCTCCTGAAGTTTCTCATCAGCCTCCTCACGAGCCTGGGTCTCCGCAGTAATCATATCATGGAGTTCCTCATCAGCTTCCTCACGAGCCTGGGTCTCCGCAGTAATCATATCATGGAGTTCCTCATCAGCTTCCTCACGAGCCTGGGTCTCCGCAGTTATCATGTCGTAGAGAGTTTCGGCGGTTTCAATGAGGTCTTCCTGAAGTTGGATAATAGCGTCAGTAAGCGTGATTCCCGAAAGTCCATCGCCCACAACTTCGGTAATTGAGTGTTCAGGTGTGAAACCACTGCCAATTGTTTCGAGTATGTAATCCGTAGTTCCACTAAGTTCGTCAATCTGCTCCTGGAGACGCTCATCCGCCTCAGTCCTCGCGGAAACCTCGGCATCAATCTGGCTTTGCAGGTCTTCCGTAATTGCTGAAAGATTGTCGAGCTGGTCCTGCCAAAATGCGTCCCTATTTACAAGTTCACCGCACTCAAGACGATATTCGGACATACCGCTGCACACATCCGGGTCAAGGACAACAATGCAATCACCCTCGGTCATCTCATGTTTGTCCCACTTATAACCATCCCACCTGTTGACATAATATGCATACTCGGTAGTGATGGCGGAAGTGGCATCCTCGGGCATAGGTGTACCGAACAAATCCCTCTCAGGGTCCTGAATGTCAATGTTCACCATAGTCCAGACCTGGTTGCACTCCTCGCTCTCAGAAGCGAAAAGTTCGGTCTCATATATACGTCCGTGAATATCCTCAAACTTATGATAGTTATCACCGAGGAAATTCTTGACGAGACGGATAGTAAGTTTCGCGGCAGGCATTTCCTCAATCTGGGTAACAGTGCCAACACAGTCGATAAACTTCTTTGAATAGAAATTACGGCAAGAGACATCACCCTCAGTAAGGGTCCAGAAATGGGCATGGTCACCAAAACCGCTATAAGCCCCGGTAAGGGCAGAGAAAGAACCGGTGGGATAGATACGAAGAACATCACCATTATTAGCTCCGCAGGTGTTCCAGTAATCAATATCGCCAGAGTCAAGGGATTTCGCCTTAAATCCGGCAAGATTACCAAGTTTCATTCCACGGGCATCAACCTCATCCTCACTCCTGAGTGAATGATTTTTATATTTGTCGCAATCCTCAAGATAATTGAGAAGGGTATCCCAATCCTTCTTTGTAGGAACCCTCCACTCGGAATTTTCGAGCATAAGGATTTCCTGGAGTTTCAACGCCTGGTCAGATGTATAAAAAAGTCCAAAAGAACTCTTGATTTCCCTGGTGACATAGCCCTCGCCGTTAATAGGTCCATCGGGCAGCCTTTCACCCTCGGTGATATCGATAATCCCCTCAACCGGTTGATATTGCCCGGTCCTCATTGCCTGGGAAATGGAGAGAGGTTTTGACCTTGAACCATTACCGGATATGCTGGAATCGGTGGCTACCGCCATACCGAAAGCCTCGATGGGCATTTCGGCGGTTTTTCCATTTGAATAAGTAATCTTGATAACACCATCCTCATACTTATAGCCGGTTACATATTCCAGCTTTGTGAGGTCAATCTCTATTTTCGCCTCAATGGGTTCACCGTTACAATTTTTCAGTCCATCCTTGAAACGGGTGAAAGTGATTTTCTTTGTCTCCTCGTCGAGGTATATTGTCTTGATATCCTCGCCTTTAAGGTTAAGAAAATTGTTATCAACCTCTTTCCCGGTAAGGGCACAGTTCTTAGTAATATCTCCCGGATATGGCGATTTAGCTTGATATAAAATGAGTTTTGCCATAGTTATTGTTCATTATTTCTTTATAAATAGTGTAAGGCTTCTAAAAAAATCGTCTTCCGATTTCTTTTTCAAACACATTAATATTCCTATAATTCATTCCGCAAGCCCAAAACTTGAAAAGTAATATATCCCCAAGGAATGTTCCCCCGAAAAATCGTTCCAGCGGAAGCTCGTAAGGTGTCCAATCCATGAATTTTAAAGTGACTGTGTCAGCCAACCCCTGGGTGCCGCCACCTAATGAAATGTTATACGGCACGCTTTCCTGTTTGTCATATACTTCCGCAAGAGGTCTGAAATCAAACTCGGGTATCGGTCTGCTTATGAACTTCAGGAAACCGCCGACGTAAATGTACATTTTCATCATTTTGCTTCCCTTGCCATTTTTGCATTTTCCGGTGACTCTGTCAAGTTTGAATCTTACATGGATTGAATTCCAAATCCCATCCTTCACCAGCCCCGGGGAAGTTGTCTCTTCAATTATATGGGTCTTATCGTCAATGTAATCTCCCTCAAAATCGGAGAAATTGTATTCTGGACAGCCAGAACCAAGGTCTTTTACAATATATTTATAAGTGATACTCCCGTCATCATTGTATTTTAACGCAAAGACATTACGGTAATAATCCGCAAAAACATCATAAGGTTCCTCCAAGGATTCAAGATATTTTCCGATTGTGTCAACCGTATATCCCGTGCAAGTGTCGTTGAAAAGGAGGTAATAATTCGGGATGACAGTGTTTTTCTTGGTGGTGAACACAAATGTCTTCTCCTCCGCCCCTTCCTTAATCCATTTTTCAACCGTATAACCGGAGCATGTATTATTAAAAAGCAAATATTTGTTATTGCTTGTTATCTCATAGTAAGAATCCGTGTTCTGATAAAGGCTATGCCCGTTTGATGTCTGAATATCACCAATATCATCAAGGTCTATCTCCTTAACGGTATAACCGGCTTCTATCCAGGGGTCATTCTCACCTTCCTCACAAGGGTCAAAGTGGATATAATTCTGGTCCATGCTCTTATTGGGGTCAGGGCACTCGCAAAGCACTCTCCCTTCCTCCTTTTTATAACCCTCCAATATATAACGGTCCGACCAGGCGTCAGGAACCGGGCAGGAATCCCCATGAACACTAGTCTCATCAATAAATTGGAATTCCCCAGAGCAGTCGTCATGCTCATATTCCCTACTGTCAAGTATCCCGTAGCCGTCATCCATATTATATCTGGAAACCGTGAAACCACTTTTTGTCTCATCGGTCGCATCAACTTCCCAGAATTTATTTTCCGCCCTCATACCAAGATAAAAGAAAATACCCTTATTGGCGGGATGCTCATAATTAAGCGTATGCTCAAGTACCGGATATTCTTTCCTGGGTCTAATTACAAAGTGTAAATTCCATTCTTCCTCGATATAATCCGGAAGAGTTTGATAATCATAACCATAAGTTTTAAAGAAACCCTGGAGGAAGCCACCTTGACACTCAAAATAACGCTCACTGTCACTGGCTAATTTTATGGGGTAGATATGTTCCCCGGTATTGCACCTCGACACGCTAAGACTCAGCCTGGTATCGCCGCAAGTACTATAAAGGCTACCGGTGTAATAATTAAAAAAGGTGATGTTATCTGTCAGATTTTTATCATAAAAGACAAGGCCATTATCCACACCAGTAAACCCTATATTCTGGAGCGTCACGCCACTTAACTCATCATCACCCGAATTCACCGCCCCATCCCAGGAAACAGAAGAGAAAACCTTACCCTTATGGAAATAACGGATACATTCATCAATCCTCGAATCCACCGAAGCCGCAAGACACCCAGTGTCGTCAAAGTCAAAATTAGTGCCGTATGCCTCGTCCTTAGAAAGCATAAGGTCCCAATACTCGTCTTTCCGAATTTTAAAATCCAGTCTCCTGGTGTTATTTATCTTGATATTGGACATTAAAAACGCTATTTTTCCTTTATAATAAATATTTATAGAGGACGAATTATGACTTTATGGGTAAAAAAGTTTATATAACAGAAGACCAACTCAACGAGATACTTTCCGGCTCATACCTTGAGGACCCGGAAGGAACCGGTAAGATTAAAGATGGCAATTATAGCGAAATCACCACAAATCCCCTCCCCGAAGGAGAACCTGTAACAACTGATGACTTCGGGCACGAGGAGTGCGCAAGCCCTTTCTGGCGTTATTATTTCAACAGCAGAAGCCCGTATCCCGCAGCCGGGGCGATGACAATGGAGTCAACGGCTATCAACGAAGTTGCTGACGGGGTGAAAAATAAGCATTACAAAGTCTCAGGTCCGCTGCGTGACAAGATGATGAGGAATTATCAATCAACAAACGGAAGAACCATCGGTACCAAAAGGCTCGAGAAACTCCTCAACGATGAGGGAGCGTCCGAAAATTATCTCTCAAACCTTTTAAGCGACATTAACGCCGGAAAGGTTTCAAATGAGGAACTCCAGCTCCTTGGTGGGGATGATTTCGTGAGATGGATGAACCAGAATATCAAGAACCGCCAAAACCTGGATGCCAGTATGAAAAAGACACAACATGATATGGGTGTGGAAAATGTATACCAGAAAGCCGGGGGCACGAAAGATGGGGGCGGAACCGCCCATACACCCAAAAATGGCGGTGAAATGACCTATGATTTCGGGAACTAAACTATTTACTATAAAAAATAAAAGACTAAAATATTATAAGATATGGGAAAGCAGGCACCTCTTGAAATAAAAGGTTTTGAGAAAAGAGACGAACTTCTTGTAAGAAATGATTACACGAAGAATGAAGAGTACAACGAGACCCACAGGGACGCGATAAGTGACGGTGACCCCCAGGGTAAGGGAACCGGTCATGGCGGGCATACACATGTCATTCCCAACCATAACCTGGTTATAAATACCCCGGACCATGTTTGGTATTCCGATTACAACTATGACCAGCTGGATACCTTTAACGGTGGCGGTAGTTACGATATAGAGGGACGAAACGGAATCGGCGGAAGAAATTGGATAAAGGCTATCAGCATGTTCAATGAGGAGCATCCGTATGATGAAAATTATGTTGACACAAGCCTCAATGTCGCAGAAGGGCAATATGTCGCCGGAATTAAGTAATGTCGTTATTTAGCGAAATAGTAAGTGAAATTCTTAAGGAAGACGTCGATGTCAAATCAATAAACAACGCCATCGATGCCCGCCATGAGGTTGTCATAAACTACCGTGACGAGAAAGGCGAACATACCGGGCCCAGGATTATACAACCCGTGGCATACGGAACAACAAAAGCCGGTTTTCCGGTTGTGAGGGCGTTCCAGCCGCAAGGCGACACTTCATCAAGGGTGCCCTCCTGGAAATTTTTTAGAATAGATAGAATTGAGTCATGGGAACCGATGCCTAATAATGTTTTTGATGAACCCCCGGGATTCAACCAGGCTCTTGGCAAATTTAACCCCAACGGGGATGAGTCAATGTCTCAGGTATTCAAGGTCGCAAGCTTCGGTGGTGATAATCCCGTTGGCGGGACCCCGCAAGATGTCCAGGGACCGGTGACCAAGGGGGATATGAGAAACAACAACCAGACAGCGAGCCCGAACACAATCCAGCCGCCAACCGCAGAGAGACCAGTACAGAAACAACACACACAGGGTCCGATAACAAAACAAGATGTTCGGGCGGTTAATCAGACAGAGGAAAGACCGGAAATAGAGAGATTGAGACAAAAACTCAGCGACCCGGATTATGTCTCCCAGGCGATTAAGGACGCTGATTTGGGTGACGAGGAAAATAATGAAGAAGATATAGAGAACAATGGATAAAAGTATAGTTGGAAAAGCGTTGGTGAACGCGAAACGACTGATGAACAGCGCAGAGTTTAACAATAAAGTAAACAGTTATGTGAATGAGGGAGCCGGTTCGAATGACTATATGCCGTCTTCTCCGAGGAAACAGCCACAAACTGTTGAGGAGGCTTATGACCCGATGGATTACACACAGATGTCGGGCAGCATTAACACCAAGCTTCCGAAAAATATACTCGAATCAATGCTAAACAACCCCATTAATGTAACACCGGCCAATGCGGGATTCGGCTCTGTCCTTGGAGGTATTGACACCGAGGAACTGGAAAGGAGTGTACCGGCTCAGCTCCCACGCAGAAGGCTTGATGAAGGCGTTTCCGCACAACAGGTGCCTGTAATGCAGCCAGCGGGCATTGACTCAAACTATCTGAAGTTCCTTGTGAAGGAGGCTGTGAAAGAATGTATGGATGACTTGAAAAAGGAACTTCTCAATGAAACGACAATCAAAGGTTTCAAAATGGGCTCAAATAATAAACTGATGTTCATCGATGGGAAGAATAATCTTTGGGAAGGCGAGATGAAACTCAAGAAGAAAGCACAGTAAAGATTCATTACATATTGCTTTTTTCCGGGGAACTTTTTAGTTCTCCGGATTTTTTGTATATTTGCGTCGAAACCATTAAATGAATGTAAATGGACAATAAAGGTTATTACAAAATTTTAGGGGTGGATGAAAACGCCTCTGACGACGCTATAAGAAAGGCGTACCGCGCCGGTGCCATTAAGTGGCATCCGGACCGCTGGGTCAATGGCACAGATGAAGAAAAGAAAACTGCTGAAGAAAAATTCAAGGAGTTGAATGAGGCGTATTCCGTACTGTCAGACAAGCAGAAACGCCAGGCATACGACTCAGGGATGGACGGTCAGTGGCAGGATATGGGTGGATTCAATCCATTTGATATTTTCAAACAGCACTTCGGTGGGAAAAATCCGTTCGGCGATTTCTTTGGTAATGTCGCTTGGGACGCTGGCGATAATTTCCAGAGTAAGCCCATTTTCAAAGGTGAGGATATTGACATGAACCTTGAACTGACTATGGTGGAGGCTAATTCCGGAGTCGCCAAGACTATCTCCTACTATATCCACAAAAAGTGTGGCCAATGTAAGGGAACTGGCATTGGAGAAGGGGGTGGAAGGGAAACTTGCCCACACTGTAATGGCACCGGAGTTATCCAAAAGGTACAGAGAATGGGATATGCCCAGATTGTCACACAAACCACTTGCCCACATTGCCAGGGGACCGGGAAAATCATTAAAAACCCCTGCCCGAAGTGTCACGGGACCGGTATCAGCGATGAGATGGAAAAAAAGGAGATATCCTTGAACATACCAATCGGAATCTCCCACGGGGAAACACTGGTTGTAAGAGGATTCGGCGAATATCCTCCCGGAGGCGAGAACGAAGGCGTTCGCGGGGACTTGAATATCCACATCTCGCTGAAACTACCCGCCGGTTATTCATTCAAGGACAACATGGCTGGAATCAAATACATTATGGATATTCCCTTCTACGATGCGATTCTCGGTTGCGAAAGAGATGTGCTGTTCCCAAGCGGGCAAACAAAGAAAATCAAGATTAAGAAAGGAACCAAGAATGGAACGGTTTATACCCACCAGGGCGAGGGTATGAAAGGCAAGGACGGACGGGCAAGGTCATCCTTCGATGTGATACTTAATTACACTATACCCCAAAAGATTGACGGAAAACAAGAGAAACTATTAAAAGAATTTAAAAATATAACAGAAAATGGCGATTAAAAAAATTACACTGACAGAAGACCACATCAAACTTATCAGGGCACTGAACCCGGTCAAGTTTGAGTTTGAGGATGCGAATGAGAACTCCCATTTCGGGATTGGCTATGACTCCTACTCCCTCTGGGGCGGAAGTTTCCTCTTTGAGGATATCGCCCTCATCCTTGGATTCTTTGAGGAATCACTCCCCGGAACTGAAAATGACTATACCGGACGCAGGTATTCAAAGGAGAGAGAGGACTATATGCTCGAACTCTACAATTTCTTCGAGGAGAATATGCTGTATATCGAATCGCTCGTACACCAGTTCTGCGACAAGGGTGGATTGACTCCGGGAACCTACAAATGTATCGACTATCAACTTAATTGGGAAAAAATAGATTAGTATGAAGGAAGAATTTGAGGATGCCCTATACGATTTTGTTGATGAACTGTATGAATCACATACCGGTGACGGGGAGAAAGATGGGGCGATTGACTACTTTATTACTGAAAAATGGAAAGATAAATTATACGAATTAGCAAACAAGAAAAATTAATATGGCAAAACTTTGTATTTTGACCGGAGCCGAGTGCCCGGTATTCAAGAAAATGTGTCTCAACTGTGAGTTCTCTTCAACCGAGGACGGTGAGACCTATGTGTGCAACAACGAGGAAAATAAGGCGGCCGCAATTGAGAAAATTAAGGCTTCCATTCCTGAGACCTACGGTTTGGTGAACCTGGAACTTGCGCCACGCCCCCTGAAGGCTCCCACCAGGAAATGTGGGCATTGGACGCTTGATAAGAAAGCGGTGTGGTCTGCGGTCCAGGAGATTTTTGATGGGCTGGAAAACGAACCACAGAAGGCTGATAATAATTAAAAAAAAAGAACTGCAATAAAAAGGGGAACGATATACTGGATTACGCTAACTCTTGACCCCTCTCAGAGAAACGATATATTTATAGAAAAAACGAAATCCACATTGCGGTGCCTATTTTCGACGAGTGCTACGAACAATCAAGGACAGGACTATCAAGTGAGCGCTCTACATAACCTCAGACCCGCATTGCGGATTTCAGTCCAATAAAAATCCCCGAGAGTTGTCTCCCGGGGGTTTCTTGTTATGACTGATGATAAATTAGTCGTAAAGTTTCTCAATTCTGTTAATGATGTCGAAGAAACGGTCACGCTCTTCGGCGATGACATCCTTTTCTTCTTTCTTGGACTCCTGAAGTTCAGCCTTACCAGTTACAAACTGCCAAAGGTTTTCCCAAGCACCATTCTTATCCTGTTCACCTGCGTGATTCTGCATCCACTGCTGGAGGTCGGACTTGGAGATAGAATCTGACATTCCGCCACCCGGCTGAGCCTGCTGTGCCGCCTGGGGTGCCTGTGCGTTCTCCTTTCCAGCCTGCTTAGGTTCCTGTGCCTGCTGAGCCCGCTGTACTTGCTGAGCCTGAGGCGTCTGCTGAGCCTGAGGTGCCCGCTCTGCTGCCTGGGGTGCCTGCTGGGTACTTGGCTGGGAGACACCATACTTTTCATTATAAGCGTCAACCTTAGCCTGTCCAGCATCACGCTCTCTGCGGTCTCTTCTGATATCCTGAGCCTTTGAGCCTCTGTTATAAGTGTTGGCAATAGCCTTTCCAGCCTTCTTTACGCCGTTCCAAGCAGCCTTTCCAAGTGCAGCAAGACCACCACCGATTCCTTCGTCTTCTTCTTCGTCTTCACCCTCACTAAGGTTATCGCTGGAAACAACTTCACCGCTGTTCTTCTGCCCGGTCGCAACAACACCGTTCTGGCATTCATCACCACCATCAGCGAATGAAATACCTTCTTTCTTGTGGTCAGATGCGCCGAAGGAGTCCTTCTCCCAGTCACCGCCTTCAACAAAAGCCTCATTGACCGCCTGAGTGAAAGGGTTGTCGTCACCAACAGGACCAACACCGGTCTTAAAATCGGGTTCCCATTCGTGGCTGTCTCCAGGAATAGTGCCTTCGTTTACCTTATCACATTCGCAAGGGCATTTACCGCATTTAGGGCAGCATTCCTCACAATCTTTTCCTTCATTTACATCACCGGAAACCTTCTTGTCAAAAGGAGCGCCATCGCCCACAGGACCTACACCGGTTTTGAATTTAGGTTCCCATTCATGTGCGTGTGCCTCAATGGACTCACGAAGTGCCCTACGAATAGCGGCATCCATATCAAAATTCTTTTTCATAATCAAAACTAGTTTTATGATAAATATATTATTTTCTTAAAAAAATGTAATATTTTTGTTTTTCTTTAGTATATTTGCATGTGGCATAAAACTTGATAGGTATAAAACATCAAAGGAAAAGACAAAGCGCCATAACTGGTGTTGATTGAAAACTTTTATGTACCTTTGCGACAAAAAATAACGAAAAAACTTTAAGAAAGAACAATGAGTAAAGCACTGACACTTCAAAAGACCGTCTCCTATTCAAACTGGACGGATGGCACCCTTAATTATCTCAATGACATCAGGAAGTACGGGATACTGAGCGCTGAGGAAGAGATTGAATTATTCAACACCATTAAAAACGGAAGCCCAGAAGAGGCGGCAGCGGCGAGGGAGAAAATAATCATCAGCAATCAAAGGTTCGTGTATAAAATCGCCAAGACCTATGTCAAGGGTGATGATATTATGGATATTGTCAACGAGTGCAATATCGGCATGATAAAGGCGATGGATAAATACGACCCCCGGAGGGGAATCCGATTCCTTTCCTTCGCAGTATGGTATATAAGAAGGGAGGTCCTCTCGTATATCACCAATAATGGGACCATGATACGCTCATCCAATAAACAAAAACTTATGGGTGCCCTGCCCAAGGCGAAGGAGAGTTTCTACCAGGAAAACCTGAGAGAAGCCACGCCGGAGGAGCTCATGGAAATCCTCAACAAGGAATATGGAATAAAGATAAAAAATGAGGAGGACTTGTATGAGGTCAATATCTCCTCACTTAACAGCAATCTGGTCGGCGAGGAGGAAACCCCAAGCCCCGCCGCCGTGAAACTTGACGCCATTACTGCCAGTGAGAATGAGTATGAGGAAGAGGCGGACTCCGAATATCTCTCATGTATGGTGGAGGGGCTCCTATCCGCATGTGATGAGAAAGAAAGGACGATTGTCAAGATGCTTTATGGAATAGACAGGGAGTCACCTATGCCAGCCGAATCGGTTGCCGACGAATTGTCCATGACCGCAACCAGGGTCAATCAGATACATAAGAACGCATTGAAAAAGATGAGAAAATACGGGGCGACCGTTAAGGTGAGGTAAAAAGAAAGCCGCGGGGGAAATCCTGCGGCTTTTATTATTGTTATTGAATGGTATACTTTTCCTGTTCTCCCCAAAGTTTCGGGCGCCAGCCCTCAAATAACTCATCAACAATCCCGGAGAGCATTCCCTTGACATCACCCATCGACTCATCGTAAGACGAGCGAAGATTATTACTGAAAGATTCGGCCGCCGCATAAAGAGGTTCCCTCAAGGCGGCTTTCAATTTGCCATATATTTCATCCTTTACAGATTCCCGTATCACATCAGACTTAAGCCGTCCCGGGTTATAATCACCACTAATCTCGTTAATCACCCTTGTCACACTTTCGGAGACAACCTTTCTCAATTGGGATTCGCTAATTCTAATCTGTTTCATATCTTCTCTGAGTTATCCTTTATTAGAACCTGTTGCTAAGCCAGTTGTAAAGTTTGTTTATCTCAGTGTCATCCCAAACATGGGCGGTATCCTCGGGGTCAAGGTATTTTGAGAACATGCTCCGGTATGTGTCCCACTCACCCTCATCCTTGGGGTGATACAGCAGCTCAATGGCTCCACGACGCTTGATGTCACTCTTGCCATCCTCGTTTGAGAACATACGGTCAACAGTGTCTCTCTTCCTTCGCATGTCGCTGTCACCGCTGTTACCACTTCCCTTGGGAGCATCATCATCTCCTCCCTCCGAACTTTTCTCATCAAAGCCATAATACCCCATCTCGTCAAATTCCAGGAGACGCATAACACTCTCCCTGACAAGCTGACGTATCTCGCCTTCGGTTACTTCTATCTTTTTCATAATAGGTCTATTCGCCCTGGGGCAGTTTCACATTATTAAAATACACGGTGTCGGTCTCCTCGACATAAGCGACGCCCGGATTGGGCTGGACAAGTTTACCCTCACTAACGGGGACTTCTGAAGAACTCGTCTTATATAAAAGTCTTTTATCCATTTCTGTATTTGTGTTTTTCTTTATTTTTGTGTTGTCCTGTACATAAACTTATTGGCCTGGCAGATGATATCATCGAGGACATTGCACAACCCAGCCTCGGTCTCCTTGTTGAGTTTCCGCTTAACCGCCACCGTTTCCGAGACAAGTTCCTTCAACATCGCCTTAAGTTCCTCGGCGTTGGGCAGGTAAGGCTTAAGGTCCCCAACCTTCACTTTCTCGCCGTAAAGTCCCATGGCGGATTCAGTGAACTCGTCCTCACAGTCCCTCACCATATCCATTATCTCATCGCAAAGAAGATGCTCAGCGTTGGAACTGGTGCTCCAATGTATCTCCTTCAGCCTGATAAGATAGCCGTGCAGCGAGCAGATATAATCCATTAAATCTTTTCTCATTGCTTTAATTTACTATTTTAATAATAAATATCAAGACGAAACAAAAGCGATAAGATATTTATAAGCATAAAAACTAATAATCGCAAGGCGTTAAAAACTAATGCCGGGCGTACGGGAAATGTTATGAAAATAATTATAACCGAAAAACAAGAACAATTCATTATCGGGACAATTATCAATGAGGCGAAACAATATCCGGTTGAGCCAAAGAAAGTCCTGATAGTGAAGAAATACCTTGATGACAATTTCGTCAAGGGAAACTACTCCAATGTCAATGCTGAGGGAAACATTGAGAACCGTCCGGCCGCCGGTATGAAAAACCCGAAGACCGGTAAGATTGAGGTTAATCTATATAAGAACCAGGTATTTGACAAGATGGAGGCGGATTTGAAGGACATATATTCCAACGACAAAGTCAGGAGAACCAAATTCCTGAAGACCGTCCTGGACCATTGGTATATGAAAAACGGAATTACCCCCGAGGGATTGCTTAAAGGAACCAACTGTTATTAATGATTACGCTAGCGAAAATAAATACCGAGGCCGATAAGACCGATACCCTGGCATCCGACGCCCAAAGGGAGGCGGGTAATTACCGCAAGGGACACATCTCCATTAAGGGGATGAGGATTGCCATTGAGAGCCCGAAAGGAAGTAGAAGGTATTACGACAACGGCTGGAAATACAATGTGATGAAAAACCATTATGGGTATTTCAATATCACAAAAGGAAAGGACGGGGATGCGGTTGACGTGTTCCTGGGTCCGGATATCGAGAATTTCGAGAATGTCTATTGCATCGACCAGAACACTCCCGGAGGGGACTTTGATGAGACAAAGGTCATGTTGGGTTTCAACTCGAAAGAGGAGGCTAAGGACGCTTACCTGAGCAATTATGACGAGAACTGGAAAGGTTTCGGGAATATAACGGCAGTGAGTTTGGATGATTTCAAGAAGTGGCTTTACCGTGGAAGGAAACAACGCCAACCATTCGCTGATTATGTGTATATCCAAAAGAAAAAACTAGACGAGATGAAAAAAGTGATTAAATTGAATGAAAACGATATCGCCCGCATTGTCAGGGAAAGTGTCAAGCATGTGCTTATGGAAAGCAAATATATGCATAGCCTTGATTACTCATATCCGACACTTCCAGATGATGAAGAGCAGGATGAGAAATACGAACAGTGGTTGAAACAGCAGGAGCCCACGCAGAAAGATTGGGACGATTTCGGTTTCTGGGCATCAAAGGACGAGCCGGGGCTGGAGTACGACGAGATGGACCCCTACGTCAGCCAGCAGGAAGCCGAATACCTTAACGGACCGCATGATGTATATCCAGTTGACGCCGATGACGAGGGGTCTGGATTCTCCCGGGATTATGACGCCGGGGTGGAGTACGCCAAGAACCTTATCGCAAAGTCAAATGTGCCGGAGAACGCCGTGAAAGAACTTGAGGAAAAAGAATCCAACGGGACAATTTCCGCTTTTGAGCTTGGAATATTGGATACATTAGATGAGGAATAATGCTTATTAAGATAACAGAGGATAATTTAAGGGAGATGGTGAAGGACGCCATCACGCTTATCATGGAATCCCGTGAGGCGTTCTGGGATGAGTGTGTCGTCAGGATTCCGTATCCGATTCTCCTCTCATTTACCGACCATGCGATAGACAGGGAATCTATGAGGTACATTACCGAGCGGAGCGTGATGAATGATGTGAGAGAAGCCATCCCACAGATTCTCAAAGATTTCAACGGAAGAAAATTGGAACATGACCAGTATTTCAAGGTGATTAACCGAGAATCCTGCGCCGTATCCGTCTGCACATTTAAGGCATACGGTAAAAAGATAAATAAAATAATAGTCGTCACATCATATGTCTGGGACGGAAGGATGAACATCGATACCGGCTTCAGATACTATATCGGCGATGAGAGTCCGGCTTATTTAGAGGCAAAGGAGTGGAATGCCGAAAACCAGGATTTGGTAATCGCCTATACGGAGTGGAAAAGAAACTCAGACATCAGTCGCCAGAAAAAGAAAGCTGAACGCGAGTATTTTTACAGGAACAATTTCGATATACCACCCGAGAAGACAATGGAACTGGTCAACAAAACCTATGATAACCAGGTAAGATTTGATAGAAAGGCAATTCATAACGCCATGGACCCGGAAGAACTTAGGGCGGTCCAAGATTATCACAAAAAAATGGACAGGATGCCGTTGGCAAGCAAAGGCTCGGCGAACAGAGACCTACGGGCAATGGACCTCTGGAAGAGAAGAAAAGAAAGTCAGGACTAATAATCCTGATTTTTTTTTTGTATATTTGCGGAGGTCAATAACCCACGACTAAAGTCGGTGGGCTTGAGCAAAGGCTGAAAGCCTTTGACACGGCACATTGACAAGTGCTCTTACATCATCTGGGTTAATTCCATTTGATTTACGTTCTTTGAAATACTTTTTAAGAATATTGACACTACCATTAATATCCGCATTCAGCACACTACCATCCTTGGATTTGTACAACCCACGATGAATGCGATTACCACTGAACTTGGGAATACCAGTATCTCCATACTTGGGAATGAGGTCATTATCCAAAGCACTGGCTTTTGATGTATAACTTTCTTCCTGTGGACAGTAGGCAATTCCGTGCAATTCACACTGATATTGCAATTTCTGACGGAACTTGTATGTGGGAATCATCACCATGTTCTGATTATTCTTCTTTCCAAGGTTAATTTCTCGTTTTTGCTCTTTGTTGTACCCAATAACCAATGTGGCTACGGAGTTTTCAAGGCATTTGTCAATAATTAACTTAACGGATTTGTTAAAATAATCGTTAATGCGATTGTTCCTGCCATT
>JAEEGL014306405.1_pt1 | contig 16706 bp, 16 predicted proteins | sample 9134231 | NCBI WGS metagenome assembly JAEEGL01 (sample SAMN16246548, study PRJNA631951) | gut metagenome | biome: gut microbiome; feature: rumen; material: fiber-attached | host: Bos | place: Iran: Karaj | collected 2018-10 | reverse complement strand
TACAAGACTGTCTGTTTTCCTACGCATAAAAATACCTTCAAGTCATTTTTATCTCTTTGGTGCCATTAATTCATACATAGCACGGTTGAGCCCCGCAACCGTAAGCTTATACATCGGAAAAAGCTCTTTGCAAGCAGTCTCAGCTTCTCTCCATGGCGCTTTCCCCGGTGCCATCTTTGGATTCAGCCAGACAACTTTTTTGTAATGACGTTTAACGAGCTTTAACCATTCATAACCGGAGAGACCGCCGTTGGGTCCGCGGTAATTTCCGGTATCTGAATATAATTCCTCCGGAGCCATAGCGGCATCACCTACAATAATCACTTTATAATCACTGTCTGCGTTTCTGAAGAGCCATTCCGTCTCAACCCAGTCGCCATTCTCGCACTCGGGAGTTTTATAAAGGTGATTATAAATACAGTTATGAAAATAATAACATTTAACGTCTTTGTAATGATTTGATTTATTCACTGCCTGAAAAAGATCGTTGAGAAGCGTGCTGTACGGAATCATGGTTCCGCCGCTGTCCATAAGGAGCATCAGTTTCACGGCATTCTTCCTGGGCTTTTTCATTACGATGTTAAGTACACCGCCCTGATTACAGGTTTTATCTATCGTTCTGTCTATATCGAGTTCTGATTCGGGTATGTCGAGATTTGCCGAAAACTGGCGAAGACGTCTGAATGCCAGCTGGAACTGTCTGTTATCCATTACTCTGTCATCGCGAAAATCACGGTATTTTCTCGCGCCGACAACTGAGAAAGCACTCTGGTAACCGGTCTGTCCTCCAACTCTTACGCCGCCGACATTTCCGCCCATATTACCGAATGAAGTCTTACCCATTGTGCCGATCCAGAAAGATCCGCCATTATGTTCTTCATTCTGGTCTTTTAGTCTCTGCTTGAATTTCTCCTCGACATCATCTTTGTCGATCTGAAGATCTTCGGTCTGATTGAGGTGTTTTCTTGCCTCTTCGTGTGCAAGCTCAAGCATTTCGGACTTATCCAGCCAGCGCAGCATCTGCGCGCCTACTTCAGTCTCCCTTTCGGCAGCCTTAAAGCACTCTTCAAAAGCCATATCGAATTTGTCGTAATCAGTCTCCGACTTAACGAGGATCATTCTTGAGATGTAGTAGAACTGCGTGAGACTGCTTCCGCAAAGCCCTTTATCAAGCGCATTCTGAAGATCAAGAAATTCTCCGAGCGTCACATGAAGACCTTTTGCCCTCAGGCTTTCAAAAAAGTTCAGGAACACTAAACAAGTCCGCCCTTTCTTACAAGCTCCAAATCTTCGTCTTTTTTAACAACCACTCCCACAAAAGGAAGCTTTGCCCTTATCTGATCAGCGCTTATTCCACCGATCTGAAGGGCATTAACCCAGTCGATAAGTTCGGATGTGCTGGGTTTTTTTCTGATATCGTGGATATTTCTTATATCGTAGAAAGTATCCATTGCGGCATTCAGAAGATTCTCCTCAACATTGGGATAGTGAACCTTCACGATCTGTGCCATGAGTTCCTTATCAGGGAAATCTATATAGTGGAAAATGCATCTTCTTAAGAATGCATCGGGAAGTTCTTTCTCGGCATTTGATGTGATTATAACAACCGGTCTGTGCTTAGCCTTGATGGTCTTTTTAGTCTCGTTAATATAAAACTCCATCTGATCAAGCTCCCAGAGAAGGTCGTTGGGGAACTCAAGATCGGCTTTATCTATCTCATCGATAAGAAGGACAACCTGGTCCTCTGAATCAAATGCTTCTCCGAGTTTTCCGAGCTTAATATATCTTGCGATATCATCAACTCCGCTCTCACCGAACTGGCCGTCATACAATCTCTGAATGGTATCGTAGATGTATAATCCGTCCTGCGCCTTTGTGGTGGATTTGATATTCCATATGATCAGTCTCTTATTAAGCGCTGTTGCTACTGCCTGTGCAAGCTGTGTTTTTCCTGTTCCGGGCTCTCCTTTAATGAGAAGAGGCTTCTCGAGCGCCATTGCGATATTAACGCTCGCCATCAGTTCTTCGCTTGCTACATAATCCTGTGTACTGTTAAATTCCTGCATTTTTCTTTCCTTTGTTATACTTCATCTTTGCGCTCGCGGTTCATAAGTTCATTGAACGCATCCAGCGCCTTCTTATCTTCAAAGAGCACCTTATTAACCTGCTCAACTATCGGCATCGAAATATTGTATTTCTTAGCGAGTGCCAAAGCAGCCTTCGCGGAGTAAATTCCCTCGACAACCTGCTGAACCTCATCGATGGCTTCCTTCATGGTCTTGCCCTGACCGATAAGTATTCCGGCTCTTCTGTTTCTTGAGTGCATACTGTCGCATGTAACGATCAGATCACCTATACCGGTAAGTCCCGCAAAGGTCTCGGCCTTTCCGCCCATAGCGGTTCCGAGTCTTGACATCTCAGCGATTCCTCTGGTAATGATAGCTGCCTTTGCGTTATCTCCGTAACCGAGTCCGTCTGAAATGCCGGCTGCAAGAGCGATAACGTTTTTAAGAGAGCTTCCGAGTTCGATACCGAGCACATCACTGCTGGTATAAACTCTGAAAACATCACACATAAATAGATTCTGGATATACTGTGCGGTATCCTTATTCGGTGAACCGACAACAACTGTGGTCGGCATGAGCTTCGATACTTCTTCCGCGTGAGAAGGACCTGAAAGCACCGCAACATCAGCCTGAGGAATCTCATCTGAGATGATATCGGCCTGAGTCATAAGCGTATCTTCTTCAATACCCTTAGCAACGGCAACAATCTTTTGTCCCTCGGAAACATATTGTGACAACTTGTTTGCAGTCTTTCTTGTGAATGTACTTGCAACAGCCATTACAAGCAGATCCGCGCCCGTAACAGCCTCCTTATCGTCCAGTGTATATTTTAATCTGTCCGAAAGCGCTACCCCCGGTAAACTGGGATGTGTATGAGTTTCGGATAAGACCTTTATTTCTTTTTCAAGCGCAGACCATACTGTTACTTCATGTCCGTTCTTGTCCAGAAGCTGTGCCAGCGCGATACCCCAGGTTCCGCCTCCAAGTACAGTTACTTTAGCCATAACCATAACCTCCTAAATGAAAGATCTTAGGCCTTCTCGGCTGTTTCTTTTTCCGCCGCTTCCTTTTCAGCTGCTTCTCTTGCAGCTTTCTCGGCATTGTAGGCGTCTCTCTTGCTCTTTCTGAGATAGGTCTTACTCTCTACGCCTTTAACAAGCCTTACGATGTTCTTTCTGTGAAGATAAAACGCAAGTGCTCCGAGGATAAATTCGATTATATAGATCTCGATAAGTACCGGCTGCTCATACTGAAAACCGGGCCACTGCATCTGACCGTAAAGAACAAACTCAAATACGAGCGCCACATAAACACAAAGCGATCCGAGCGATACATAATGTGTAATAAGCCACGGAATAAGAAATACAAAAAATGTGACTATAAATATCCAGGGATTGAAGAAGCAAAGTCCAATGCAGTAACCTGCGGTGCAGGCAATACCCTTTCCGCCTTTAAAATGCATATAGAACGGAAAATCATGGGAAAGAACGGCACCGAGCGCTGCATACATGCAAAGAAGCAGTTTCATATCCGGATACATTCTTCCGAATGTAAAGAACACTATAAGCATTGCTATAAGTGTTTTTGCCGCGTCGCCTGCAAGCACGAGAAGTCCCTGTTTGGTACCCAGTACTCTTACGGCATTTGTTGTGCCGGAATTTCCGCTTCCTACTTTTCTTAAATCTACTCCGTTTGCCTTACCGACAATATATCCTGTCTGGAAAAGTCCGAAAACAAGTCCTATAAGTAATGAAAAAGCTCTAACTGCGTATATCATTATCCTGACGCTCCCTGATTATAAATTTAAGAGGTGTACCTACAAAGCCGAAAGTCTTTCTGATCTGATTCTCGATATATCTTGTATATGAGAAATGCATAAGTTCCTTGTCGTTAACAAAAATGACGAATGTCGGAGGTTTGACCGCAACCTGCGTGATGTAGTAAAGGCGAAGTATCTTACCTTTATCGTTCGGAGGCTGCTGCATCGCTACGGCTTCTGACATGATCTCATTCAGAACTCCGGTTCCGACTCTCATCGCGTGGTTCTCATATACCGCATCGATGGTCTCAAAGAGCTTCGGAAGTCTCTGTCCTGTAAGTGCCGAAATAAATACGATCTCGGCATACTGCATGAAAGAAAGAGTGTTTCTAACCTTTTCGGTAAATCTGTAAATGGTTTTGTCATCTTTTTCAACGGCATCCCATTTATTAACCGCAATGATAACGGCTTTACCTCTGTCATGCGCTATTCCGGCTATCTTGGCATCCTGTTCGGTTACGCCCTCGGTAGCGTCTATTACAAGAACCACGACATCGGAACGCTCAATGGCTCCCACCGTACGGATGATCATATAGTGCTCGAGATCTTCCTTTATCTTGTTCTTGCGTCTTACTCCTGCTGTATCAATAAAAATGTATTCTTTTTCGTTATATTGTACCCTTGTATCAACGGCATCACGTGTAGTTCCTGCGATATCGGATACGATAAGTCTGTCTTCACCCAGGAATTTGTTGATAAGGCTTGATTTTCCCACATTGGGCTTTCCTACGATCGCGACTCTGGGGAGCTCTCCTTCCTCTTCCGACTCGTCTCTTTCCGGGAAATGAGAAATAACTTCATCAAGCATATCGCCGATTCCGAGTCTGTTAGTCGATGATATCGCAAAAGGTTCTCCGATTCCGAGATTATAGAACTCATAGACATCCGCCATGAATTTCTCGGGGGAGTCAACCTTGTTTACGACAAGTACAACCGGTTTTTTAGAGCGCCTGAGCATATCTGCGACTTTTGAATCCGAATCAACAAGTCCCTGCTTAACATCAACAAGGAAAATAATTACATCGGCTGTGTCTATCGCGATCTGCGCCTGGTTGCGCATCTGAGAAAGAATAACATCGCTGCTGTCCGGCTCTATTCCGCCCGTATCTATAAGTGTAAATTCGCGGTCAAGCCATGAGACATCGGCATAGATCCTGTCCCTTGTGATGCCGGGAGTGTCTTTAACTATCGATATTTTCTCGCCTGCAAGCATGTTAAATAACGTCGATTTCCCGACGTTCGGTCTGCCCACTATGGCCACTATTGGTTTATTGCTTCTTTCTGACATAAATTTATCCTAAAACTCTCGTATTTTAACAGTTTTATCCCCTCATTCCGAGCATGGCAAAACAAAAGTCCCGCCCGCTTGATTTTACAATACTTGTGCTGCATTGTAAAGCATCTTCAAGGCCCGGCAGTCTGACATCATCGAGAAACTCGTCACTTCCGCTTCTCACACAGTTTTCGGGGATATAAAGGCGCTCGCCAAGGTCTTTCCCTTTAAGCTGTGCAATGATATCATTTCCGACTAAAAGTCCGGTTACGGTGATACCGTGCCCGTAGAAATCATTAAGAATCGTGTAAACATTGATCTTGAGCCATGGAAATGTCGCTTCAAGCTCATCCGCAAACCCTAAAGTCATCTTTTCGGTCAGTGTTCCCGTTATGGTTGATACGACTCTTTTCTCCCTGTTTTCCTGCATTTCAGGCATGCTCTTTAATTTTTCAAGCGTCTCATGGAAGTCATCAATAATAAATCTGGCCTTCCCGACACCGTTATCTATCTGCCTGTAATCATCATATCTTGTACTCTCGGGTAGTTCTCTTCCCGCAACTATATAGAACTCGTCGCTCGCGTGAATAAAATGAAAACCGGATTTTTCAAATGCTTCTTTCTGGTATTTTTCAATCAAATCGATAACATCACCACACTCTTCAGGCGTAAAGGCTCTGAGGGGCTCTAATCCTTCACGGAATCTGGTAAGTCCGACAGGTACTACGGACACACTTTCAAGTACGGGAAGGTATTTCATGAGCTCTTTGATTGAAAATTCCAGTTCATCTCCGTCATTCCAGCCCGGGCACAGCACTATCTGACCGTTCATAGTGATTCCGGCTTCGTAGAATCTGTCAACTTTTTTAAGCGCTTCGCCTGCAAAACGGTTATGAAGCATCTTGCACCTAAGCTCCGGATTCATGGTGTGAAACGAGATATTTATAGGTGAAAGGTTGTATTTTATGATCCTCTCCACATCATGATCGGACATATTCGTCAACGTGACGTAATTGCCCTGAAGGAAGCTGAGTCTTGAGTCATCATCCTTGAAATACAGGCTTTCTCTCATCCCCGGTGGATTCTGATCTATAAAACAGAAAATGCATTTATTATGGCACGATCTGTAATTATCCATAAGGCCGTTGTCAAAAACTATGCCGAGTTCTTCGTCTTCGTCCTTTTCGATCTCGAGGAGGCACTCCTCTCCGTCTTTGGTAAGGACAACAACCTTAAGCTCGCTCTCCATTGAATAGAACTGATAGTCGAAAATATCCTCTATTTCATTACCGTTTATCGAAAGAATCGCGTCTCCCGGTTCAAGGCCCAGCTCCTCAGCGATGCTTCCCCGCACTATTTCACTGATAATATGCTTATGATCGAGCTTCATATTAAATCCTTTTTTGTGATTATGTAATCTTGACTACTATCCATAGATATATGTAAAATAATTACTTGCAAATATAATCGCGTAATCGGAGGAACCTATGCCTAACATCGCGGAACTTGAAAACGCAATGCCCGTCGGAGCTCTCAAGCTCATCGCTCTCCCCTCGATGGCAAAAATGGGTGAGATCGTAAATAATTATCTCGTTGAATTCCGTAAGGTCGTTCACAATGAAAGAGTTAAGAACGATCCTGCGTTTCAGGGCTACAAGGAGGATAATTACCTCCTCAGCTATGATATTCCCAGATTCGGAAGCGGTGAATCCAAGGGAACGATCAATGAATCCGTTCGAGGAAAAGATGTATTCATCATGGTCGATGTATGCAACCATTCGATAACCTACAAGATGAACGGCTATGAAAACCACATGTCTCCCGACGATCATTATCAGGATCTCAAGCGTGTTATCGCGGCATGTAACGGAAAAGCAACCCGTATAAACATCATCATGCCCTTCCTCTATGAAGGACGTCAACACAGAAGAAACGGTCTCGAATCACTCGATGCTGCTTATATGCTCGAAGAACTCTACGACATGGGCGTAAGCAATTTCATCACATTTGACGCTCACGATCCCAGAGTACAGAACGCTACTCCCCTTAAGGGATTCGACAATTTCATGCCGCCCTATCAGTTCATGAAAGCACTTCTTGCATGCGATGCCAACATCAATGTCGACAAAGAGCATCTTGTTGTTATCGCTCCCGATGAAGGCGCTCTTGACCGTGCCATTTATTTCGCGAACGTTCTGGGCTTAAACACCGGTATGTTCTATAAGAGACGTGACTATACCACTATCGTTAACGGAAAGAATCCTATCGTGGCTCACGAATTCCTCGGCGATAATCTTGGCGGAAAAGATGTCATCATCATGGATGATATGATCTCTTCCGGAGGTTCAATGCTCGATACAGCCGGAAAGCTCAAGGAAATGGGTGCTCGCAAAGTATTTATCTGCACCACATTCGGTCTCTTCACCGACGGTCTTGACGGTTTCGATAAAGCTTATGAGAAAGGCCACTTTGACAAAGTCATTACAACCAATCTCACTTATCTTCCGCCCGAAATATATTCACGCAAGTGGTTCTGTGAGGCTGACATGAGTAAATTCATTGCTCAGATCATCGACTTTATGAACCATGATGAATCGCTTTCAAACGTAATGGCTACCACCGAAAAGATGCATGCCATTCTTGAAAGATACAAGGCAAATCAGAACTGATAATTATGATTTGCTGATATCAAATATCATAGTTGCTTTAAACAGATCACCATCGGCGACTATCTCAAATGTTCCTCCCTGAAGTTCGGTAAGGCTCTTTGCAATATAAAGGCCTAGTCCGCTTCCCTCGGAAGATCTTGAGGAGTCGCCTCTTATAAATCTCTCGGTAAGCTCACTTCCCTGTATTTTATTGGGCGTTGCCGAGACATTTTTTATGCTTATAAGAAGCTTATCCTTGGCCTGTTCTCCCATAGCCGCATCCTGCGCCGAAGCAAAATCTCTTACTTCAACGTAAACTCTGGTACCTATAAGCGAATACTTGCAGACATTCTCAAAAAGATTGTCCATAAGTCTCCACATATGTCTTCCGTCTGCCATAATAAAGCTTTCCGATTTGCCATCAAAGATTACCGTAAGGTTTCTTTCGGCAAGTTTATCCGAAAACTCCGCAACAATCTGGTTTATAAGCTCCGTTATCTTAATCCTCTGCAGATTTACTTCCGTAGTTCCTGATGAAAGCCTTGACGCATCGATAAGATCCATCAAAAGCTGTTTTAATCTCTTTGATTTTTCGTCAAGTGTACGGATATATCCGGCCGCCGGCTCCTGAGTGATATTTTCATCTTCAAGAAGATTCACATAGTTAATGATCGAAGTGAGCGGTGTCTTCAGGTCGTGTGAAACATTGGTGATTAGATCCGACTTCATCTTCTCATCGCGCATACTTGTGTTAACGGCGCTTAAAATACCTTCACCGATATTGTTAACCTCATCGGCAAATTCTTTATTGATGTCAAGCATCTTTCCGGTATCTATCTTATAATCAAGTTCTCCGGCTCCGATCCTTTTTACACCTTCGGAAATTGCGGAAAAATCCGATGCCTTTTTGATGCTTCTTGCAGCATAGAAAATGTTTATAAGGATGAGCAGGATCACAGCCGTAAATGCCCAGAAATATCTGGACCTGTTCTGCATTATCATGAAGAAAATGAAAAACGCAAAATTGACTATCAGATAAAAGTTAAAAGGAACAAGTACACTTACGTAAGGATTCTTGCTGGTTTCAACATTGTCCCTGACATCGGCGTAAAACCTGTATATGCGATATACGATCGACCTTTCTTTTAATCGATGATTTCTTATATCCCGCGCGAAACTGTTTATAAAGCTCTGAAGCGCATGACTCGTGAGGATACCGAGAACAGTGATCACCGGATAAAAGAGTCTGTCGGAGAACACGTTTGTCCTTCTGAAATACAATGTCGACACCGTGATGAATACAACCGTCAGGAGCAGATATATCTCAATAAACGGTTTGTCGTAGGCGAATTCGTAGAGTCCGAAATTCTTGACATACCCTGCGCTTCTTGCCATAAGAAATGTTGCAGCCATGTAAATTGTCAACAGGATTGCAATAAGTGCTATGCTTCTGCCCACTCCGCTTTTTCTTCCGTCTCCGCTGTTATATGCCAGGGAAAAAGCATCATCCGGAATAGTATAATCATCATCGACATATGCCCAGATCTTTATAGGGGTTCCCAGATCTTCCTCATATGTCCTTATCATGATATACAATTCAGATTCACTGACTTCCGAAATTGTAGAATATTCCAGGTCTTCCGGGAAATAAATAATATAGTCTGAGTTTTCCGAGAAATAATCCGTAAGTTCGGCATCGGAAGCACTTTCGCAATCGATTATATTCTTCCCGATATTCGTATAAATGGAATCCGCTGATTTTACGACATATTTAAGATTGATCTCATGATTATCGTAAAGAAGTATACCATTGCGGTACATGTCATAATACTGTGAGAATTTAGTGCCCGCATAAACTATACAGTCCTGGATATCATTGAATTCAACCCAATTCTTTGCATAATTTGCAAGATAAAGTGAACCGTCATCTGTCGGGTACTCTATATCAAGGAATTTGACCGTGATATATCTTTCACCGTCATCCGCAACCTGTGAACTCAGCATATTGGGACAGTATATCAAAAGCTCGTCGATTGTATAAACAGATTCATAAAACTTCAGGAATTCCTGCTCTGAAAACACAATATCGGAATAAGTGAAACCTTTTCTCCCCCATTTGATAAGGTTATCTATGGAGAATTTTACGGGCTCCATGCCAAAGCTGCTTCCGTATCCGCCGTATATTCCGTAAATATAATCGAGCACGTTAACTGAACCGGATGAGAAATCCGGTCCGCTTTTTTCGAGAGTGTTCTTCAACGCGCAGAGAGTGATGATATCCTGCATCTGTCTGGTATATATCTGTGTATGGACCTCACTCTCATCCATATACTTACTTCCGCTGAAAATATTCCCGATTTCGTAAGTAACACTGTCATCAATATATTTAACTGTAAATGAGGAATGCGTGATAAGCGATGCCGAAGTAATGAAGATACCGGCCGCAATGATATGAAGTACTACACTTACCGCTATTCTCTTGATGATCGTCTTTTTCATTTCTTATCTTCTATCTTATATCCCACGCCCCATACTACTTTTAAATATTCAGGTTCCTTGGGATTTATCTCTATCTTTTCTCTGATATGTCTTATATGAACTGCCACCGTATTCTCGGCATCCAGTGGCTTTTCATTCCATATGTGCTCATATATCTGTGCCGAAGAATAGACAGTTCCCTTGTTCCTTGCGAGGAAAAACAGGATGTTGTATTCGATTGGGGTAAGCCTTACAAATTCACCGTCAACAGAAATCTGCTTGTTCTCATCATTTATGAGAAGTCCGCCAATCCTAATAACATGGGAATTCTCATCTTTGCGGCTTCCGAGTGAAGTATATCTTCTGAGGTTTGACTTTACTCTGGCCACAAGTTCACCGGGATTAAAGGGCTTTGTTACATAGTCGTCAGCACCTATATCAAGGCCCAGTATCTTATCCTTCTCTTCTGATTTCGCAGAGAGAAGTATTACGGGAAGAGAACTCGTCTCTCTTATCTTTTTTGTTGTCTCTATTCCGTCCATCTCGGGCATCATGATATCGATAAGAAGAAGCTGTACATCCTCTTTTTCGAGTATCTCAAGCGCCTCCTTGCCGTTATGGGCCTTCAAAACATTTATCCCTTCTCTGGAAAGATAAATATCAATTGCGTCAACTATCTCTTTTTCGTCATCACAAACGAGTACGGTATCCATCTGTTCTCCTTTCAGAATCCCTTTCCGGCATAATCAAATGCCGCGGGTATCCACCTTATTGTGTCATTATCTATCGCTATTACGTCGTATCTTACCTGATAATCTGCATATTGCCTTTTATATGCCCTGTAATGATCGGACACAAGGCTTATGATCTTCTGCTTCTGCGGGCCTACCGCTTCTATTGCGGTTCCATGAGTATTATTTGATCTGTATTTGACTTCGATAAAGATCAGGACCCCATTCTGAATTCCGATTATATCTATCTCCCCAAAACGGCATCTGAAATTCCTGTCCACTATCTTTACGCCGTGTTTTTCGAGAAACGCTGCAGCCGCATCCTCGAATTTCTGCCCCTCAATTCTTTTGTTCAAATAGTCCACCTCATAAGTCTGCTCAAAGCAGCTTCCGTCCAAACAGGAAGCTTTTACTGTTTCAGCTTGCTCTTGATCTTGTCCATGTTGTCGACAAAGAGCAGTATCTCGGCCACAGCTTCATAAAGCTCGGGCGGGATCATCTCACCTATTTCCAGCCTTGAAAGCGTATCGGCCAGCTTATCGTCTTTGTGGATCGGGACATCTGCTTCCTGGGCTTTCTCAATAATCTTTTCGGCAATTATTCCACGTCCGGTTGCGATAACCTTCGGCGCGGCATCATTGGGATCATACTCGAGGGCGACCGCTGTTTTAACTTTGTTTTTCTTTTCCTCTGCCATCTTTATGTCCTCACGTCAAAGGAATATTCCACAAGCTTAACAGATCCTGTCTGGGACAGAATACCGTTTATGCCGCCTCCGTCGGCAGCATCGGAAAACGGATCTTCCTTGGCCTCGGGTGAACCCTTTACAGTCATTTTAGCGGTTACGTTATATCCTTTTTTCTCAAGCCTTGAATTGAGTTCATCTATATGTTCACTCAGGAAATCAAGTATGGAATCATCAGCCACATAAAACCTTGTGCTGATCTTTTTTCCCATATTGGTATCAAGAGTCACATGAACATCAACCGGTCCGAGATGTTCCATATCAAGATGAAGAAGCGCGGTAACAACTCCGTCCTTCGAATTCATCTTGTTTTTATTTGAATATACATAAAGATCGCCATGCGCTGAATCGCCTCCCGAAAGCTTTATCGGGAGCTGGATATATGAATACATCTGGTTAACCTGGCTAAGGAAATCAAGATTATTACTCATATTTCCCGCCGATTGACCTGCGGGTGAATTCTTTAATCCAACCGATTCCAATGTATCGGTAACTTCTTTCAGCTGTCTTGTAAGCCTTGTATAAAGCTCCATGACTTTCTCTTTGTCAGCCACATCCGCAGGCGTAATCTCCCATTTAGCGGCAGCCCCGGAAAGGATTATATCGCGTATATTCTCGTTTCCGAGAAGCCTGTGCATTGCGGCATTATTCTTTCCTGAAAGTCCGTCATTTATAATCTGTTTTGAAATATCGAGAAGTTCATTGAAGCTCTTATTCTGAAGATCATCTCTTCCTGTGATATTTTTTATTTCGTTTGCAAGAGTCTCCCTTGTATTCTCATTAATCTCGGCTTTATTAAATACTTTTCCTTCCGATGAAGTCTTATCAATATTTTCCGTATTATTCTCGGGAAGAATAGTTTTATTTCCGGTATCTTTTTCATCGACCTTTTCGTTAATTCTGTTCTGACTTTCAGAGATCAGCTTTAAAGCGCGCTCTGCGGGAGATAATACCTCTTCTCCGGAGGCAGCATTATTAACAGCCTGCTCTTCCTGCGCGTTGGCATTTTCAGGATTCTTTACTTCAGCGGTCTCGCCCTGAACGACTGCTTTTGACTCTGTTACAGTTTCTTCAGGTACGTCTTTTACAGTATTTTCAGTTACATTCTCATTGGCTATATCTATAAGCTTACTTAATATCTCTGCGGCTTTTCCGTCTTCACCTGTTGCAGTTAGCTCGGAAACAAGATCTCCGAGTTCTAAAGCGACCTGATTCATTCCTTCGCCGATCTGGTAAGAAAGACTCTTATACGACTCAAGTTGATTCAGATTATTCTCATTTACGCTTATTCCAAGCTTATGAAGATCCACAATATCATCAACAGGGAACTGCGAATAATTCATAACATCCCTGAACACTCCTGAAAGAGTCTGCCTGTCAACAGACATTCCGGCCTGCATCATAGCCTTTGTCATGGCGGCAGAATCCTCATTAACAGGAAGCCCTGCCATATTCAGAGCTTTAGAAATATTTGGATCCGATGATAGATTTGTAAAAAGTGGTGAAAGCATGAGGCCTGAACCGGCACTTTTGACTTCAAAAGTAAGAAGCTTTCCAATATCAAGATTGATACCATCCGATATCTTCGCAGTGAATTCCTTGTTTCCCGGAAGAGCAAGTAAAACCTGATTTCCGTCCCTTGAAATTACTTTTGCCCTAAGTGAATCTCCTGCTTTAAGTGACTCTAATACAGCATCCGCCGATGAAGGGGATGCCTGCCTTGCAGCCTCCGCACTGTCTGTGCTTATAGTGCGGTTATCCGTTATTCTGTTGTTACTCAGCAGAATATCATTTATGTTCATATAAAGTTCTTTATAAAGGTCCTTCTGTGTATAGGGCAGGGCCCGTATTTTTTGATTGCTTCAATATGTTCGGCAGTTCCGTATCCCACATGTTTTGCGAATCCGTATTCGGGATACTGCCTGTCATATTCGACCATCTCGCGGTCTCTGATCACTTTTGCAAAGATGCTTGCGGCTCCGATCGAAATGCTTTTTGCATCGCCTTTTATGATCGGCACCTGCTTAATATTAACACCGGGTATAGTAACAGCGTCATTTAGAAGTATATCGGGCACGATTCCAAGCGAGCTAATCGCTTCTCGCATCGCTTCATATGTAGCCTGAAGGATATTTATCTCATCTATTCTCTGAGGACTGGCATGACCCACAGCCGCAGCTACGGCCTTTTCCCTAATTTCGTCATAAAGCTTATCACGCATCTTCTCCGAAAGCTTTTTGGAGTCATTGATATAGAGGATATCGCAGTCTTTCGGAAGTATTACTGCTCCTGCGACCACGGGACCTGCGAGAGGTCCTCTTCCGACTTCATCTATCCCGCAGATAAACTTGCAGTCCGAATACTTACGCTCGAACTCTGAAAGGGCATAAATCCTTGCCTTTTCGGCTTCAAGTGCGGCAATTCTTTTATTTGCGCTTTCTATCAGCTTTTTTACTCCGCCTCTCTCATCATTTTTATATTCTTCGATAAGTGAAGGAAGTTCGGATTCGTTTGCATTTTTAAAGGCTTTGGTTATATCGGAAATGCTGTTCATTACTCTGCACTCTTTTTATCTATTTTACCGAATTTATTAAACGGGAAAATTCTCAGTATAGCCCTACCGATTATTTCATCACGCTTTACGGCACCTACATTGTCAAAACGGCTGTCCACGGAATTATTCCGGTTATCACCCATTACGAAATATTCATCATCGGCAAGTGTTATTCCTTTGTCCATTTTTGCGGACCATGATGAATTAGGCTGAATGGTTTCCCTTCCGTAATTCTCCTCGAGAATCTTGTCGTTTATATAAATATTACCGTCATAATCGATACGTACCGTCTCACCGGGTAATCCGATAACACGCTTGATATAGTATGTCTTCTTCTCTGCCAGCTTATAGGGAAAGATCACGATATCGAATCTCTTGGGTTCGGTAAAGCGGTAGCTTATCTTGTCAACAAGCAGGCTGTCTCCGCTCTGAAGAGTTGTCTCCATTGATGTCTGCTCAACAACAGTCCTCTGTATTACAAAAGTTATCAGAAGCCAGGTAACGAGCAAAACGATCAGAAAATAGAGTACTGTCGAAAATGCTTCCTTCAGCTTTTTGTTCTTGCTCTTTAACGGTTTTGAATCGGTTTTTTCTGTGGTCTCTTCAACCTGTTCTGTTTTTGTTTCCATCTTTTCGTTTTCCATTTTTTTACTGTGGAAGCTCGAGCGAAATACGTCCGAGCCTTCCCGTTCTGAAATCGTCCGTCAGATAAAACGCAGCTTTTTCAGTATCGGGTTCCTCTCCTTTTTTCAATGCTTTTCTGTTTATTGCAATATCGGTTAATAACTCAGGTGCTTCTTTATCCTCACAAATATCATATCGGCTGTTTAGCATGCCGGGATAAGCGCTTTTAATATATTCTATGATATGAACCGCAAGATCCTGTGTGTCGATAATGTTATCGTTGATCGTTCCAAGCATTGCAAGCTTTATGCCAACGGTCTTATCTTCGAATTTGGGCCACAGAATACCGGGAGTATCGAGAAGTTCCAGCGAATCATTAAGCCTTATCCACTGCTTACCTCTCGTAACGCCGGGTTTATTTCCGGTCTTGGCTGTCGTCTTTCCTACAAACGAATTGATGAATGTGGATTTGCCGACATTCGGTATGCCGCAGACCATAGCCCTTACAGGCCTGTTCTTGATCCCGCGTTTTCTGTCTCTCTCAATCTTTTCCCTGCAGACATCCTTAACAGAAGAATCTACGGCTTTTACGAAATTCCTGTTTCTTGAATCGGCTACAACCGTAGCGATTCCGGCTGCCTTGAAATACTCTCTCCATTTATCGACTGCCTCTTTGTCGGCAAGGTCTGATTTATTGAGTATTATCAGTCTGAATTTGTTCTTACCCAGTTCATCTATATCCGGATTGCGGCTGCTTAAAGGAGCTCTTGCGTCAAGAAGCTCTATCACAAGATCTACAAGGGAAAGTTCTTCCCTCATCATCCGGACCGCTTTCGTCATATGACCGGGATACCATTCGTAGCTCATTTAATAAATCCCATCTTTCCACCCTGTACGGGCAGCTTATACCAGACACGGCCAACTATATCATCTATGCTCACCGGTCCTATACCGGATGATCTCGAGTCCTCGCTTTCGGAAGGTTTATCACCTATGACGAAGTATTCACCGGTTTCCAGCAAAAGTTCAGTCTCCGCAATACCGCTTTCAGAGATATACGAAGTTGCTACTTCCGAAGGAATACCGTTAACATACAGATGCCCTGCTTCAATAAGGACTTTATCACCGGGGACAGCTACAACTCTCTTGGTATAATAATTTGAATTCTCATTGCCGTTCGGCAGAAAGAGAACCACATGCCCCGCCTTGGGCTTTCCGAGCACATAGCTGAAACGGTCTACAAGAACCGATTGTCCGCTCTTTATCATGGGTTCCATCGAGAAGCCGGAAACTTCAGCCTTCATGCCGAACAGAAGAACCAGCGCAGTCGCGAGAAATATAGTAATTATAATACTCAGTATCCAGCCGAATATCTCATGTATAGCTTTGTAGCTTAATTTCTTTCTTCGCTTATAAAAAGATAAGCCGTTCAGGTTGCGTTCCATAAGGGTTATTATACCATAAAAAGAGCATAAAAAAAAGGCAATCCCCTTGCAGGAACTGCCCAGCTTTCTTAAGATTATTTAACAATCTCTTTAACCTTAGCCTTTTTACCAACACGCTCACGAAGGTAGTTGAGCTTAGCTCGTCTAACCTTACCTCTTCTTACAACTTCAACCTTCTCTACATTGGGAGAATGAAGAGGCCATGTCTTCTCTACTCCAACACCGTTTGAAGTCTTTCTAACGGTAAATGTCTCGCGGCTTGATCCGCCCTGACGCTTAAGAACGGTTCCTTCAAAAACCTGGATTCTCTCGCGGTTACCCTC
>JAEEGL015885060.1_pt1 | contig 16707 bp, 14 predicted proteins | sample 9134231 | NCBI WGS metagenome assembly JAEEGL01 (sample SAMN16246548, study PRJNA631951) | gut metagenome | biome: gut microbiome; feature: rumen; material: fiber-attached | host: Bos | place: Iran: Karaj | collected 2018-10 | reverse complement strand
CTTTCTTTGTAGGTAATGGAATAGGACCTGAAACTTGAGCTCCTGTCTTTTTAGCAGTATCTACAATCTTTTGAGCAGACTGATCTAAAATAACATGATCGAAAGCTTTAAGTCTAATTCTCATTCTTTCCTTTCCTACTTCTGAAACCTTTTTTGCTTTTGGCATTATATTTACCTCCTTAAATAAATATTTACCTTCGACAAAAGTATGTTAACAACGTTTCCGCGTGTTTCATAAAACTCTATGTTTAAACCCAGGAGTAAACCTGGGGAAATAGCGCTTTACTACCCTTGTCGCCCGGTTTAAAATCGGACATACTCCATGAAAGTTCCCTGCATAAAATGCAGCCACATTTCACTTCATCGCATTATCACAGCGATTTCCATTATAAGGCCTAACAAAAATAAATGCAAGCATTTTTTTGTGAAATTTTCATATTTTGGAAACATTTGGAAAATAAGAAAAATTTTTTTGGACTTTGGGTCTTCTTGGACTTGGGAATGTCCCTCACAGGTCCGGATTTGGGAGAAATATGGAACCAAAAGGAATAGTCCCCAGCCCAAAAGCCAAAAAATCTCCCAGTTCATTTAAAACTGGGAGATTTTTCGACTCATCTATCTATTCTTCATTGAAAAATTGTAATAATTGTAGAAAATTTGTGCCATTTGAGCTCTTGTTGTAGCCATTTTTGGCGAGAACGAATTAGCGCTTGTTCCTTGCATTATACCTAAGTTGTATAAAATTTTAATTGCTTGTTTTGATGTATTATCTAAACCATCAATATCTGAAAAACCAGATTCTAATGGTAGATTTAATTTATATTGCTTGTATTCAATGTAGTTTGCCATATATATAGCCATTTCTTCTCTTGTGATGTTGTCATTAGGTCTAAATCCGTCATTTGCATCAGTTACAATTTTATTTTCAATTGCCCAAGCAAGATATCCATCATAATAGCTTCCAGCCTTAACGTCTGCTACTTTGCTTTCTTTTCCAGTAACATCTACTCCTTCGATTCTTCCTAATACCGCAACTGCCATAGCTCTTGTCATAGTAACTTCAGGTGAAAATGTTCTTTCAGCTGTTCCATTGAACCAACCTAAATTTGATACTGCTTCAATAGCTAATTTTGCCCAATGATCATTTGTATCATCATATAGTTCGCTAAAGAACACTATTTGATTCTTAATTTCGGCCTCTTCCTTTGTAAGCCATCTACCATATAATGTAGTATCTGAACCAAATCTATCTCTTTCTTTAACTTTTACTTCATAAGCTGGATCTTTATACCAGCCATCAAATACCCAGCCTTCTCTTTGATATGTTGGGAACGTTGGAATAGCCCCCTTTGAAGACTCCATCTTAACTGTTGTACCATCTACAACTAAGCTTAAATATATCTTCATAGAAGCTACACCACTTACTTCAGCATATGTAGATTCATCTCTTGTAACTTCTACAAAGCAATATAGTTCAACTTCTTTTCCATCTGCATCTAAATATGTATATGTAAGTGTAGAAATACCCGTACCTATGGCTTTTAAGTCGCCATTTGCAAGTATTTTAACTACTTCTGGATTACTAGATTTAAATTTATCTAGATTTAAATTTGGTCCTTCTAATACACTTCCTAAATACTGGGTGGTACCAACTTTAATCTTAACTTTTTCAAGTAAGAAATTGGCTGGTGCAATGTTTTTAGACTTAGCTAGGCCTATACTACATATAAGTACAAAAACAAGCACCACACTAACTAAAATTTTTAACTTTCTCATTTCAAAATCATCCTCTCTATATATTAAATTTTTGAATATCATATTCTTTATCTAATTTTTGATTTGTATATATTTTACAAAGTAATTTAAGTTCTTGTAAATCACGTTCTGGAATTTCAAAAGAAAATAGTTTCTTTGAATCACAAGATAATATATATATTAAAGCAGAAAAAGTTGTTTTACTAAGTTCGATTACACTTTTGTCTAATCTTGAACACGGCTCACATTTTACTCCGTCATCTTTTACACTAAAATAAAACTTTTCCATTTCTTCTAGCATTGGCGTTTCGCAATTAACACATTTAGCAACTTGTGGAAGAAATCCTAATATTGCGAGAAGTCTTATTCTAAATATACAATAAATCAAATCTAAGTCTTTATCTGTTTCAGAAATTACATATAACGTGTTTAAAAAGAGTTGAAGAACATCCCCAGCCGGAATATTTTCTTCCGTCACATCATATATAATTTTTGAAATTGTTGTAGCATAATTTAGTTTATCTATATCTGTTCTTAAATTATAGAAAAGCTCAATTACTTCTGCTGAATTAATTGAATAATTATCATTTGGGCTTTTATATAGAACAATCTCACTAAAAGATAAATACTCACTACTATTTAATGAAGAGGATTTGGATTTTTTAGCTCCTCTATAAAATGCTGAAATCTTTCCGTAAGTCTGGTGTAAGTATTGTGAGAACTTTGTCGTTATCTGAAGAATTTGCTGAAGCTATTACGATGCCTTTTGTTTTTATAATTCCCAAATAACTCACTTCCTTAAAACTCTATCTCATTTGTCCTTGGCTGTGTATTATATTTTAAAACGCCTTCGCCCGGAATCAAGGTTGGAAAGGCTTCGCCTTTCCTCGGAGCTCAATCTCGAAACCTCACAGCATTTTAAAACATAATACACAGTCAAGGACTCTTCTTATTTATTAATTACTTATAAAAGTCTTTCAGCATTGACGTATTGTCGCGCCACCCCTCTTTAACTTTAACCCAAAGTTGAAGATTTACTTTCATATCTAACATCTTTTCAATATCTGTTCTTGAACGCTCTCCAATTCTCTTAAGCGATTCACCATTTTTACCTATTATAATTCCCTTATGTGATTTCTTTTCACAATAAATTGTAGCATCTATGTCATATAGTTTTTTGCGTGGACGCTTTTTCATAGTTACTACTTCTACTGCAATGCCATGAGGGATTTCATCATCTAAAAGTCTAAGGCATTTTTCTCTAATTGTTTCTTCTACAATTTGTCGTTCGGTTTGATCTGTGAACTCTTCTTCACTGTAATACCATGGACCTTCCGGAATATATTTTATTATTTCTTTAATTAGATGATTTACTCCATCTGACTTAAGAGCCGATATTGGAATTATTGCATCAAATTCACATTCTTCACTATATAACTTTATTAACTCTAATATATGTTCTTTTTTAACACTATCTACCTTATTGATAACTAAAATTCGACTAGCATCAATGCTCTTAACTCGCTCTACTATCTTTTTATTTGCATCTGTAATTTTAGTATCATTTGCATCTATCAAAAACAATACTACATCAACACCATCTTGAGCTTCAGTAATTGTATCATTCATTTTTTCGCCAAGCTTTGTTTTAGGCTTATGAATTCCTGGTGTATCAGTAAATACAATTTGGCAATCGCCTTTTGTAATAATTGCTTTAATTGCCGTTCTAGTTGTTTGCGGTTTGTTTGAAACAATCGCAACCTTTTGACCTACTAACGCATTTAATAATGTAGATTTTCCAACATTGGGTCTACCAAGTATTGTAACAAATCCTGATTTCATTAATTGTCCTTTCTCACTTTTATATTATTATTTGGCAACTAACTATTACTAGTTAATTTATTTGTTTTAACTTTTACTTTGCCACTAGTATACTCACCACTTGTTGATTCACCGCTAGTAGTTTCTTTGTGATTAGAAGTAATCTTAACACTTCCACTTGAAGCTACTAATTCTACCCAAGTAATACCATCATTAAACTTAAGTTCATTTCCATACATATCCATATACTTGGTTTTTGATGAATGTGTAGGTTTTGACCATTGCATCTCTATTACTTTACCATTTGTAATATAATAACCTGTTCCTTTTCCTGTATTATATATTTCTTGACGTTTCTTGTTATCTGGTTCTCTATGGTCACCCCAAGCATCCCAAACGGATTGATTTTCTATTTTATAAACCAAAATATTTTTAGCACGTGCTTGCTCACCAGTAAATTTATCGTTATGTGGCATGCCTTTCATGTCTACTAAATATGTTTTTGATTCTTCATCATAATTAAATACAGTCGTACTAACTGGGAATTTAACAGTAACTACATCAGCATATTCCGTGCTATCTAAATCTGTATCTTTTTCATTGAATTTTAAAATGCAGTCTTGATTTTGAGTAGTTCTCCATCCTCTTTTTTCAATTGCAGCAACTACTTTATCTTTAACTGTAAATGCATTATGCCATGTTTTATCTGGACCTATTCTTGTAAATCCTACTCCATTTAAATCTAAAATTCCTCTATCTCTAAGTGCTTCTCCACCTTGTGTACTTTGTCCAATATGATAATAAAGTGCATCATGTTCTTGCACATAATCTAAGAAATAGTGTCTACAACTTCTGATTGGTCCTATATGCTCCGGTATTTTATCATACTTAAATACCGCCATAAGCCTTGATGCACCGCCTTCAACAATTGCTTCGTATATCATATACGCATCATTAAGGCCTGCATGAGGTAAAGCTGCTTTAACATCATTGTCTATCATGAATGCTATTGATCTTGAATCACCAGAAAAAACCTTAGGACCTGTGTAAATTTCAGGCTCTTCAATTATTATATTTTCCGATTCACCTGATATAGATTCTCCTGAAAGTTCTCCAGATGTTTCACCCGAAACTTCAACAATTTCAGGGAAAAAGTATTTAGGTCTAATATTAATATTGAAATAATCCCCATAAAACCATAGTACACCAAGCACTATTAGTGCTACGACTAGTAATGCTATAATAAACGAAAGTACTATGTATAGTATTGAATGGTCTTCGTTCAAAAGTTTGTCTCCTTTCAAAGTTAAAACAGAATGCTTTTATCTTGGAATATTTAATTTTTCTAAAACTTTCTCCTCATGTTCTCTCATAATAACTTTTTCTTCTTCGATCATGTGGTCATAACCTAGTAAGTGAAGCATACCATGCGTTGTAAGATATGCAAGTTCTCTTTCAAAAGAATGTCCATATTCTTTTGCTTGCTCAATTACTTTTGGGATTGAGATGATTATATCTCCTAATATTTCCTCAACATCATTCTTCTTTTCTTGTTTTAAAAGTGGAATTTCTTCTCTTTCAAACATTGGAAAAGATAGCACATCTGTAGGTTTATCAACATCTCTATATTCTTTATTTATTGAATGAATCTCATCATTGTTTGTAAGCGTAATATAAACATCTACATCATGCTTAATGCCTTCTTGATTTAGAACACATTTTACAACTTTTTCGATGATTTTCTTCTCTAATCCATTTGTATCAACATTTAATACTTCAATTTCTACCACAAAAACTCTCCTTAAAGATTAAATTCTCGCTTTCTTTCTTCTAAATTTTCCTGCTCCTTGCATAACGAAATCAACAATTCTAAACGTTGATTTTTGCTCTTTTGTTTCTTGTACTTCTTGAATTTCTTCTTCTGGCTCTATAGCATTTAACATTGCAAACTGTACATCAATCATATCTTGAATGCCAATTACAAGTTTTTCTACTGGGTCATCTTCAGTATTTATAGTATTTGTAGTATTTTGTATTGCATCTGCTACCTGTCTTCTCTTTGGAATAAAGTTGCCCGAAACTAATCCAGCTTTGCGTTTTAATCTTCTTAATGCATTTCTAATTATTAGTCTTTCTCTGTAGTATTCTTTAACTTCTGGCAAATTAAGTTTTGCACGCTTCATAGCTTTTAAGTCATAATTAATAAATAAAACTTCTCTTTGCCTTAAATAACAGTCATAATCTATGCGGGCAAGCTTTTTCATGACCACCCATTTTTCATTTAGTTTATCAAACTCTGCCTTTTCTACTTTAGATGGCCAATACGTTTTCTTAACAAGGATGTTGTCAATGTATTCTTCTATAGCATCTAAAACTACTTCATACGCCGCATACTTTTCTGCATCAGTATAATAATTTGTAAGAATAATTCTAGCTATTTCAATAATCTCTAAATAGCATTGTTCTTGTGCCACTGTAGGAAAACTAAATTCAAATAGTCTTCCAGAGAATCCTAAAAGTGTAAGACGTTTACGAAGTTCCAAAAAGTCTTTTTTCTCATAAGCATCGATTGCTGCAATGTATTTCTTGTAATCTTTGATTATTTGATTATACTCTTCGCACTCTGGGAAAATAGGAAGAGCTTCTTTAATATATGTATCAATTATGCTGTAAACTTTTTCGTATTGATCCCTATCTCCTTGTTTAGCATTTGCTAAAAGAATAGCATTATGCCTCATTTGCGCTTTATATAATTCTTCTAAATTGTATAGATAAAAATCTTTGTATCTTTCTATATAGTCATCGGACTTTGAAGATTGAACCGATTCCCAATCCATATTCAATACTAATAGTTCAAGTTCTACTCTATGCTCTATTTCGTCTTCACCTTTAAATTTATTCACAGCATAGTATTTAGACATTATCCTTTGTTCATCAAGTGTTGCCGCATTTTTTTGCATTTTGGTGTAAATATTTTCGGTAATGTATTTATCTAAAGTGGAAATATAGTTTGCATATGTCTTTTTGTATTTGTCTGAAATAGAATCTCGTTTTTTAGAGTCAGCATAATTGTTAATGCGTAAATAGTTGTGATACGCCTTAACAACAGAGCTTCTTCTCCTAGCAATAAGGAAATTGTAAATACTAAAATTTGAAGAATAAACTACTCTTCCAATATTGGTAATTGCTCTTCCCCATAGGGTTTCATCAGCTCTTTTAGATAGTTTAAGACTAACTCCTGGTTCCATATTTTTCACTTCTTTCTTTTTCTTAAGTTCTTTTATGCCCATTTTCACATAATTATCGTAAGTATTTTATCATACTTTCAAAAAAACATATATATTTTTATGAAAACTTAATATTGTAATATAATTAACATGAAAATCTCTCGAGCCTCATTTGGCTCGAGAGATTTTGGTTATTTCTTGTATCCTTCTTTGATGTGATAAGCTTTGTCCAGAATTGCTGAAAACTTCTCCGGAATCAGTTCTCTGGCCTTATTTACACACCATTCTGGGACTCCAAATAAGGCTTCTGCCATGGCACCAACGATACAGCCATTTGTGCTAGTTGCTCCTCCCATGCTAATAACCTTTTTGACCGCCTCTTCGAAATTAGACGACGTAAAAGTGGCCATAAGGCAATTGCCATAGGTTTCATAGCACGTTTCGTTAAATGATGTGAATGTATTATACTCAAGCCTTTTGATGTTAAGTGTATTCATGATTCTGTTCTTGCTATATCCCATTCTGGCATAAAAGATAATGAGTGCAATTTGTGTGGCACACTGTATGGCTTCGGTAGAGTTATGTGAGGGTATAGTTGCAAGAAATGCATTTTCTCTCACATCTGTAAGATGGTCGAACATTTTTCCAATGCCTGAAATCCGCGCCATAGCACCATTATCATTGCTTTTGCCTTTTGTCTTACCATTAACCCATTTTTCAAATTTACTGGAAAAAACTCTAGGAAAGTGGTCGACAAATTCATCGGCGATATTAAGATTGGCATATCTACGACCATATTCTCGAAGATAGAACTCATAATCGCCTTTGTTCAAAATGGCATCATAATTTGCGATTGTTAAAATAGTTTCATCCGTGTAAAAACTATTACCTGTGAACAAATGCGGTATATCGATGCTTGAAACACTTTGATACTGAGCATACTCATAGATAGAGCCAGCTATGTCTCCAATCACTGCTCCCCACATTCATACATTCCTCCTAATAAGTTCAGATGAATAAAGAAAACACCCCAAATTATCCTCACAGGGAATAATTATTTGGGGTGTTCCATATTTCACAACACCACGTTTTTAACCATGGTAGTTGTTCATATGTACGGTTACTGCCGTAATCGCATCAATAAGGGTTCTCCCATCATCGACCGGATCACGATTATTGAGATACATATTCTTCGCTTCAAAGGTTATGGCGTCCCAGAACTCCTTGTTATCATACCCCATGGCGTGAGCAATGTACTCGGAGAAGACTTTTACCTCTTCCTCCTTCAGCTGGACATGCCCCACCTCGGTAAAGAGCATGAAATTCCGGTCAAAAGTGTAGCCGAAGTCTTCATCGCTTTCCGCTCTCTGGCGACGGATCTGCTCCGCAAAGCCACCACCACTCATGTGCATTACCCGCATGTAAGCACAAAGAATTACGTATGCTTTGTAGTATACCGTGTTGAGATACAGTTCTTTCTCCATGATCTCCACTTTCGATGCCTCCTTAAATTATTGTTTTAAGCCAAACAGATGGCTTAACTGCACATTTTCTGAAGTGTTTCATAAAGAATCTGGTTGTGTTTTCTCACTTCCAGCTCCGCTTCAGATAGAAATAGTGTCTTCCCAGTCCCGTCTTTTGACTCTACGTTCAACCGTATCTCGTAGTCATCATACAACTGGATTGAGTAGGTCCGGTAGAGATTGCCCAATAGCCATTCATAAGCGTTGACATATTTATCCCTGATGTCATAAAGCCTCGAAAATTCCTCCGTTTCCCGTAGTAGTGTGTAAAGTTCCCTCTGTAACCTGTCAAGGTCTATATAATGTGTCCCCCGCAAATATATCCCAACTGTTTGTCGGAACATGCTCACAAAGCCGGTTTCTTCACTCATCCGCTACTCCACCTTTCTGTCTTTCGTAAGTATTCGATCTGCTACAATATATCACATTTTATGTAACTTTACAAGAGAAATTGCTCTTAAAATCGATTTTATGTAAAGTTTTTTGCTTTTACTCGAATTTTTTGCAAAAAGTTTTCCTATGAAGTGGGGTTAAACCATATTTTTTGATAGCGTCTGTATGCTCTTTAGTACCATATCCTTTGTGCTTTTCCAAGCCATATTCAGGATATTCTTTAGCCATTTCATCAATCATTCTATCTCTCGTAACCTTAGCGATTATTGAGGCACACGCAACATTTATAGAAAGTGCATCCCCCTTAATAATAGGTAAATATGGAATTCCACACGTATCAACGTGCTTTTCGGCATCTATAAAAATATAATTTGGTTTTATTTTAAGATTAGAAACGGCTTCGTGCATGGCTTTTCTAGTGGCTTCTAATATGTTTATTTCATCGATAGTATTATTATCTACAATTCCAACTCCCCAAGAAACCGCCTTTTCCTTAATTTCATCAAACAAAGCCTCTCTTTTCTTTTCAGAGAGCTTTTTTGAATCATTTACGCCTTCTATAAGACAGCCTTTTGGAAGCACAACACAAGCTGCTACAACTGGACCAAATAGTGGACCACGTCCCGCTTCATCAATTCCTCCAATTAGCTCATAACCTCTTTCGTTGTACTCTCGTTCAAATTTACTAAGTTCCATAAGTCTTTCATGTTCTTTTTCTGCTTTTAGTCTTTGTTTTTCTTGTTGAGTCATATTTTTCTCCTATTTTTTACAATTACATCTTTTTTATTCTTAATGAATTAAGTACAACAATCAAACTACTCATCATCATTAATGCACTGCCAATCATTGGGTTAATCTCCACTTCACATGTTTTAAATAAACCACAAGCAATTAAAATCATACAAACATTGTATATAAATGCCCAAAATAAATTTTGTTTTATAATCCTAATTGTCTTTTTACTTAAATCGATTAAATCAATGATTTTATTAAGATTATCGTTCATCAGCACTACATTTGCAGAATCAATTGATATGTCTGTTCCATTTGAAATAGCAATTCCTATGTCTGCATTGACTAACGATATGCTATCATTGATTCCATCACCACACATTGCAGTAATTCCGTCTTTTTTATAATCCAAAACTCTTTGGGCCTTTTCTTTTGGAGTGCAACTACTTATTACTTCGTCGATACCTATTTCATTTGCTATTTTCTTAGAGGTAATACTATTATCTCCTGTAAGCATTATCACGTTTATATTTTTATCTTTTAGGTTTTGTACAACTTCTTGTACATTTTCTCTTACAATGTCTTTTACACCTATTAAAGCTATTACTTTGTCATTTTTTATGACATATAAAATACTATTTCCAGCTGAAGTTAAAAACTCTTCATCACTTTGAAGCTTTATATTTTCATCATTTTGAATTTTAATTTGATCTATTATCTTCCTATTGCCTATATAAAACTCATCATTCTTAATTTTTCCAAATACACCCAGACCAGGAAGTACTTTAAAATCTGTGCATGCGACTATCATTGAACCTTTTTCTTTAGCATAGTTTATAACTGCTTTAGCAATTGGATGTTCACTCTTTTTTTCGATACTTGCAGAGTATTTTAAAATTTCTTTTTCATCTTCTTCTGAATAATTAAACACCTTTGATACTTGTAATTTTCCATAGGTTAATGTTCCAGTTTTATCAAATAAAATATTTTTTAATTTGTGAGCATTTTCTAATGCTTCGCCAGATTTTACTAAAATTCCTTTCGAGCTCGCCACTCCATTTGCTACAACAATAGCAAGAGGAGTTGCTAATCCTAAACTACAAGGACACGCAACAACTAGCACAGAAACAAACACATTTATGGAAATGGCAAAATCTTTTGAAATACACATCCAAACTATAAAAGCAAGGACACTAATTGCTATAACTATTGAGACAAAATATCCACTTATCTTATCTGCAAGTTTACCAATTGGTGCTTTTGAACTTGATGCTTCTGAAACCATTTTTACTATTTCCGAAACAGTAGATTCTTTTCCTATTTTTTCTGCTTTATATTTTATTGAGCCATCAAAATTAATACTTCCTGCAATTACCTTCATGCCCTGACTTTTCTTTACAGGTTTACTCTCTCCTGTAACAAAAGACTCATCTATATGTGTCTCTCCATCAACGATTTCTCCGTCGACTGCTATTTTTTGACCTGGTCTGCAAATTACCAAATCACCTTTTTGTATTTCGTCTATGGTAACTTCCTTTTCTTCACCATCTTTAATTATTACAGCGTCTTTTGGAGTTATTGTGACAAGTTTCTGAAGAGCTTCTTTTGTTTTATTTTTATTTTTGTTTTCAATATATTTTCCTAATTCAACAAACCACAAAACCATTGACGCAGATTCAAAATATAGTTTGTGGGAATATGACTCCACATTTATACCTCTAATAATTTGAATTAGTTCAAATATGCTATAAAAGTAACTTGCAAAAACTCCAAGAGTTACTAGTGTATCCATATTAGGTGTTTTGTGTATTAGATTTTTAATTCCACTCTTTATTATTCTATAGCCTAGTAATATCACAATCGTAACTAGTATGAATAATGAAACTGCATGATTAATTGGATATATGTCTACGTTTAAGAACGGAATTTGTGGCAGTTTTAGCATATGCCCCATTGAGATATAAAAAATCACAAATTCAATAATTGTCATACAAATCAAGTAATATGTTCTTCTTTTATTTTGCTTTTCTTCAAAGTTTAGAACATACTTACCTAGGCTCTTAAACCCAGCTTCTTTTACAAATCTATCTAAGTCCTCCAAAGAAACCTTCTTTTCATCATATTCTATTGAAGCATTATTCATTATTAAATTAACTTCTGCCTTGCTTATACCATCTTGTTTATTTAAATACTTCTCAAGACCATTAGAACAAGCAGAACAGGTCATACCTTCTATAGAAAGAACAATTTTTTTCATAATCTCCTCCAACACTAGTATTATACAACAAAAACACAAGAAAATGTTGACATTTTGTAATTATGTAACTATAATTCGTAATCGGAATCCCAAAATAAATTTTCAGGAGGTATTTGTATGGCACGCGTTTATACTCCTCAGTGGATGAAACGGTATCTCATTCACGGGCACGACGGCAGCAATGGTTCTGAACGCGTTCCTCATGTTCACGTGTACGTCGGTGACGGCGAAGCTTCTGTGAGCATTGAAGATGCATCGTATCTGCGGAACTCTGGCATTCCCCACAATCGTTACTACGATGTTCTGGAATGGGTCCGCGACAACCGGTATGCGCTGAAGTCCGAATGGGATGAAAAGTCGAACAGCTATTGAGCCATACCATCAAAGGGCTACCCGGAAGGGTAGCCCTTTTAATTGTTTTTATTATTCTATTTCATCTTTATCCTCATCTGGAGATTGTTCTCTTTCAATCCTGTCAAGGTCTTCAAGAGTTGGAATGCCTTTAGAAAATTGCCTATGAAATAATGGATCATATTCATATAGTATTCTTAACAAAACATGTCCTGGAATAATCTCCAACAATCTATCCATCATTTCTGACGATTGAGTACTAATTTTTTCAAGCCTTACTGCATCTGAATTATGCTTATCAATCTCTTCAACTTTAGTTTTTATGACAGCCTGAATTAATTTCATAATTTCTTTTTCATCATCATTTAATGAATCACTTTGCAATAATTCTTTAATTCTTTCATCAATTGAAGATATGTCTGGCATATTTTTTTTAGCTTTCGATACTTTTCCAAACTCATAATACGGAACATGGCTTATGCTTTCATCCGTTTCAACATTTAATAAAGACTTTGGATGTTCTTCAATTTCGTCTTTATTTTTACCCTCAAGAATATATTCCATTTCTTTTGGATTAACATATTTGCCTACAATTCGTAAAAAACGTGCTAATTTTTCTTGAAGTTCCAATATTAGTGCTTCAATATCAGTTACATTAACTTCTGAAACCGCATCAGAAACTTGATCTAATAAATCAGTTAATCTTAATTCCGTTTCACTTGCTCTTCTTGTACCAGAATAAACTGCTGAATCTATCGATTTCAAAACAACACTACTCATTAACTCACCGCTAATGATTTTTTGCATTGTGCCATTTACTGAAGTTTCAATATCCCCCATATCAAGTGGAATATGCTTCTCAGATTGACTATTTGCTCTAGCATTTTCCAAAATTTTGGTTACAATAATTGGAACGCAAGAAGCCATAATCTCACCTTTTTTCATAAGCATTATCGTATGTTGCCCATCGCCATTAATAAGTAAGTCTTTTGTATTTCTAGTCCTTCTCCTAGATGATGCTCTCATTCTAAGTCTTTCGCCTGCGTCTACAAACACTCCTTTTTCGGTCTTTGCTTTTTTTATTATTCTCCTACTAATTCTTCCTCCCTCATCATCTGCTACGTCCATTACCGTAATACCAGTAACTCTACCATCTATATAGCGTGGTGTTGCAACAGAGATGCATGTTATATTCTGCATAATTTTCTCTACATTTTCATTTGAAAAACCTTTTTTTTTAAGTTTTTCTCCAATAAGTTCAAAAAGTTTATTTGCATCTTTTAATCCTAAGCAGTATGTCATAATATTAATATTTCTAAACAATTTACAAAGAGTATCTATATCAGACGTAGAGTCAATTAATGGTTCTATGAAAGACTTAAAGAATAACTCTATACCATCTTTTTCATATTTGTTGTCTTTAATCTTTGGTTTTCTATCATAAGTACAAAAAGTTATATCGCTATCTTGGACTAGAATGCCGGAAGCATCATCGCCTCTTGTTCTAATTCTTGCCATTCGCATTCCTTCTCTTAAAACTCCTATATTATCTTGCACATTTGATTGAGCCGCTAAGCAAAGAAAACATGGACCATGCATAAAAGGATTATCCTCTAGGCTAACCTGTTCCCACGGACTTTCTCCAACTTTTTGAATTCCATAATTATTACCTACGCCCTTACGTGTTCTTATATATAACATCATATCCTCCTATAACAGCTTTCTATCATAAATAATTATAACACATAAATTCTATCTAAATGAAAAAAGCTCTTGTCAAGAATTATGTAGACTGTTTGGCAATTTTGTGATAAAATATTGAAAAATTCGGAAAGGCGATTTATATGACAAAAAATGTTGAACTACTAGCTCCAGCAGGTAGCTATGAAGCATTTATTGCCGCCGTTGAAAATGGTGCTAATGCCGTTTATCTTGGCGGTAAACTTTTCAATGCACGAGCAAATGCTTCTAACTTCGATTTAGATGAGCTCAAAAAAATAGTTGAATATGCACATTTAAGAGATGTTAAGATTCATTTAACTTTGAACATTTTATTAGATGACAAAGAATTAAATGATGCTCTTGATTTTGCTTATGATATTTATGAGATTGGCATTGATGCGGTTATTATTCAAGATTTAGGTTTAGCAAAACTTCTTCATGAAAAAATACCTAATCTTCCACTTCATGCCTCTACTCAACTTTCTACTCACAACCTAGATGGCGTAAAAGAACTCGCCAAGATTGGTTTTTCAAGAGTAGTATTGGCAAGAGAGCTTTCAATTGAAGAAATAAAATATATCTGTGAAAATACGAATACTGAAATAGAAATCTTTTCTCACGGTGCACAATGTATCTGTTATTCTGGTCATTGCTTAATGAGTAGTATGATTGGAGATCGTTCTGGCAATCGAGGAAAATGCGCTCAGCCATGTAGGCTACCTTACGAACTAATCAAGGAAGATTCAAAATACAATCAAGTTTCATGTGGTAAGGGATACTTATTAAGTCCAAAAGATTTATCTACACTTGAAATATTAAAAGACTTGCCAAATGTTAGTTGTCTTAAAATTGAAGGCAGAATGAAGTCTCCTGAATATGTTGCTACTGTCGTTTCGATATATAGAAAATACTTAGACGACTTATCTTCTACCCCATCAAAAGGAGATAAAGATTCATTGGCTCAAGTTTTTAATAGAGGTGGTTTTTCAACAGCATATTTAAAAGGAAAATTCGGTAAAGATGTTATGTGCTACGAGAAGCCAAAAAACTGGGGGCTATTTGTTGGCAAAGTATTGTCTTATGATGGCAAAAATTCTATAACAGTATCTTCTGATTCTAATGTTGAACTAGCACTTGGTGACGGAATAGAAATATGGAATGGCACTAACGAAAGTCCTTCTTGTATAATTAGTAACCTTACTAAATCAAAAGGCACATATAAAATTGAACGTATACATGGTAAAATTAACGTTGGTGACAAAGTCTATAGAACTTCAAGTAAAATGCTAAATCAAAGTGCCAAAGAAAGTTTTTCAAGAGGTTTTAAAAGGCATATGGAAGTTGACGTTTCCTTAGAAATAAAGGAAAACTCTGAAATAAAAGTTACTATAGACGATTTTAAATATGATACAAACATTATCCCCGAGAAAGCATTAAAAGCTCCCATTGAAAGAGAAAAAATAGAAGAGCAAATTAAGAAAACTGGCAATACCCCATTCGAAGTTAGTGGCCTAACAATTTCTTTAGATGACAATTTGTTTTTACCAGTTTCAAAGATAAACGAAGTAAGAAGAATGTCATTTGATGCTTATGAAAATTTTCTAAATGAAAAAAATAGAAAAGTAAGCATACAAAGAGAATTTATAACATACTCTGCTTCACAAAAGGAAGCTCCAAAAAGAAAAGAGGTATCTTGCCTATTCAACAATATTAGTGATGATATCTTAAAACTAACAGGAATTGATAACTACTACTTTAATGTAAAAAATGCTATTAAAAATTTAAATCTACTTAAAAAAATACCTGGTAAAAAATATATCGTCTTCCCTAACATTACAAAAGCAAATTATGAAAAACTAATTAAGAATAATCTTTTAGAACTATCTAAGGTAGCAACTGGCTTTGTGATTTCAAATATTGGCCAATATAATGAAGTGGTTACTAACTGCCCTAACATGGAGCTTATTGCTAACTATTCTTTAAACACATTTAATTCATACACTGTGGATTTATTTGGAAGTCTTGGATTTAAAAAAGTAATTCTATCTTGCGAATTAACTGCAAAGCAAATTAATGAAATATCTATGAATATAGCAAATAAAGACATCAAGTTAGAAGTATTTACATATGGAAACATCTGTGTAATGACCTCTGAATATTGTGCGGTAGGTTCGGTCGCTGGTGGTTTTTGCAAAAACAAAGAATGCTCAAAACCTTGTTTAAAAAATGACAAATATTATTTAAAAGATAGAATAAATGCAACTTTTAGAGTTATTCCAGATAACATAGATTGCCAGTCTAGAATATATAATGGAAAAACAACTTCTATAGAAACTAAAGAACTATTAGTTGATTCAATAAGATTGGATTTTATGGATGAAGATTTTGATGAAATACAAAATATAATAAATACCCACAAAAAAGGTAATAAACTAAGTGGTGAAAATTTCACTAATGGACATTTTAATAGACCAGTATAACGGGAAATCCCCTGAGGTATTCACCTCAGGGGATTGTAAGTCATATACTGATACTGTAGGGCCACTTGTATACCGACAGACTACCGGTAGTGACCGTTCTTTTCTTTGGGTCGATTTCAATGACGCCACCGGTATAATGATATCTTCCGTTCTTGAGCGTAATCTCGCATCTTACCGGGACCCCCCAGTAGACAAGCCGAGATACTCTAGCCACAGACAAATGGTTGTAGCAAGAAAACCTTGTACCTTCTCCATGGACAAAGAACCTCACATCCTTCACATGATAAATCGGTTCTTTTCCGCGGATCTGGTACACCGATGAGGCCGTCTCCGCATAGCGGTTGAGGAAACTTCCACCAATTTCCTTAAGCTCTCCTGTTTCCCAGTGCCCAAATCCATGAACATGGACACTCATCTTTACTTTTTCTGCATTCTCCAGCCGTTTT
>JAEEGL014364656.1_pt1 | contig 16707 bp, 10 predicted proteins | sample 9134231 | NCBI WGS metagenome assembly JAEEGL01 (sample SAMN16246548, study PRJNA631951) | gut metagenome | biome: gut microbiome; feature: rumen; material: fiber-attached | host: Bos | place: Iran: Karaj | collected 2018-10 | reverse complement strand
CGCGCCATCGACAAGGCCATGATCGAGCTGGACGGCACTCCCACCAAGAGCAAGCTGGGCGCCAACGCCATCCTGGGCGTATCCCTGGCCGTTGCCAAGGCTGCTGCCGCAGAGCTGGGTCTTCCCCTGTACCGCTACCTGGGCGGCACCAACGCCTATGTGCTTCCCGTTCCCATGATGAACATCATCAACGGCGGTGCTCACTCCGATGCTCCCATCGCTTTCCAGGAATTCATGATCCGTCCCATCGGTGCCAAGAACGAGGCCGAGGCCGTGCGTATGGGCGCCGAGGTTTTCCACGCCCTGCAGAAAGTGCTCAAAGGCCGTGGCCTGAGCACCGCCGTCGGTGACGAGGGTGGTTTCGCCCCGAAGCTCGCGGGCATCAACGACGCCCTGGATTGCATCATGGAGGCCATCCGCAAGGCCGGCTACGAGCCCGGTAAGGATGTCACCATCGCGATGGACTGCGCCGCTTCCGAGTTCTGCTTCAAGGAGGGTGATACCTTCTTCTATGACTACAAGCAGCTCAAGGATGGCAAGCAGAAGGATCCTAACGGCAAGAAACTGACCTCTGAGGAGCAGATCGCTTATCTCGAGGAGCTGATCACGAAGTATCCGATCGACTCCATCGAGGACGGCCTCAGCGAGGAAGACTGGGAAGGCTGGGTAAAGCTCACCAAGGCTATCGGCGACCGCTGCCAGCTCGTCGGCGACGACCTCTTCGTCACCAACGTGAAGTACCTCGAGAAGGGTATCAAGATGGGTGCCGGCAACAGCATCCTGATCAAGGTCAACCAGATCGGTTCCCTGACCGAGACCCTCGACGCGATCGAGATGGCCCACCGTCATGGCTACACCACCGTCACGTCCCACCGTTCCGGTGAGACCGAGGACACCACGATCGCTGACATCGCTGTCGCGACCAACAGTGGCCAGATTAAGACCGGTTCCCTGAGCCGTACCGACCGTATCGCCAAGTACAACCGCTTGATGCGGATCGAGATCGAGTTGGCAGACGCCGCCCGTTACGGTTACACCAAGCTTCGCTAAGTTTTTCAGGCCGGCCGGAGCGATCCGGCCGGCTTTTTTTTTGCCCGCTTCTATGGAATTGAAAGAAATGCTTCAGACCCGCGTCCTCCGGCTGGATGGCGCGATGGGTACCGAGATCCAACGCTACGCCCTTTCAGAAGCGGATTTCCGGAAGGGTTTGCCCGTTGAGCCCCGGCGGGATGTCAAAGGCGACAACGAGTGCCTCAATCTCTCGCGCCCGGACGTGATCCGGTCCATCCACCAGGCCTACGTGGAGGCGGGAGCCGATATCCTGGAGACCAACAGTTTCGGCGCCAACGCCATCGCCCAGCTGGACTACGGCCTGGCGGACCTCGCCCCTCAGATGGCTTACGAAGCTGCCCGGCTGGCCCGGGAGGTGGCGGATGCCTCGCCCCGCAAGGTGTGGGTAGCGGGCAGCATGGGACCTACATCCAAATCCCTGTCCCTGGTCTCGGATTATCTTCGCCCGGACTGGCGCCCTTGCAGTTTCGACGAAATGGCTGCCGCCTATGAGGCGCAGGCCCGTTCGCTGATCCGGGGTGGGGTCGACCTGCTCTTGATTGAGACTTGTTTCGATGCGCTCAATGCCAAGGCAGCGCTGTATGGGATCCATCAAGTAAAGCCGGACTTCCCGGTGATCGTGTCCGTCTCCGTCAGCAGTGGATTCGGGCGTACGCTGACGGGACAGAGCCTGGAGGCTTTTTATGCCGCTGTGTCTGACGCGAATTTACTGGCCTTCGGGCTGAACTGCTCGCTGGGGATGGAGGGCCTCCTGCCCCTCGTCCACGAACTGGATCGCTGGTGTCCCGCGCCGCTGGTCTGTTATCCCAACGCCGGGCTTCCCAATGCCAGCGGGTGCTACGATGAGACACCTGAGCGGATGGCTGCCCATGCGGCGGGCCTGGAGGGCTTGGTTAATATCGTGGGAGGCTGCTGCGGCACGACGCCGGCGCATATCCGGGCTCTGCCTGAACTTCGGCCCCGTCCGCTTCGGGCAGCGGAGAAAGGTTTGAGAATCAGTGGTTTGGAAGCGTGGACTTTCGATTCTTCTTCCGATGAGTGGCAGGCCCAGATCTGTAGGGCCGGGCACGTCGGTCACTCTCCGGAATTTGCTGCTTTCATGGAAGGGCAGGAGTACGATGAGGCCTTGATGTATTTGTCCGAGCAGTTAATCTCCGGAGCTGCCATTCTGGATTTGTGCCTGGATGGTCTGCCGGACACGCCGGCGCTGATGGAGCGTTTCGTGCGCATGATCCAGAGCGATCCTTCGGTATCCGCTGCGGCCCTGCTGATCGAGTCCCGAGACTGGGAGACGATCTTGAACGGGCTAAAGAATGCGCAGGGGAGATGTGTTGCGGTGGATCTCAGCCTGGAAACAGGGCAGGCTCCTTCCGAAGAGAAAGTGGCCGTCCTCCGCAGTCTGGGTGCCGCCATCGCAGTGCCCGCCCAGGGCGGAACGATCCGGATCATTCCATAAAAAAATGAGCGTTGACCCTCACGGGCGAACACTCATACTTACCACATAATTAATAACACTAAAACTAATAACCAAAGAGGTTGACGGGTGCAGAACGCATCTCTGACTCAACCCTGATACAAAGGTAAGACAATAATTTTATTCTGCAAATTATTTTTAAAATATTTTTGCAAAAATTTGAATTAACAAACTGTAAGCAAGCCAAAGCAGGCTTATAAGGAGGTTAATTCACTTATTTCTCGGGATAATGCATGTTTTCAGGCTGCATTACTTCCAAAACCTCACGAAGATACTTTTCCGACTCATAACGAGCCATCGGCAGATCGTGCAGAAGCCAGTTGCCACAGTCCGAGGGAGCAGCGCCCGGGATCTCGCCTTCGTAGTTGGCTACGAATCGGAAGGTATCCTGCATCAAGGGGAGGATGTCCTCCGGCTCAAGGTCACCCCGCATCAGAAGATAGTTGCCCGTCAAGCAACCCATCGGTCCCCAATAGAGGATCTTGTCGGCCCAATGCGGCTCATTTCGGAGGTAGGTGGCTGCCAGATGCTCGATGGTATGGATGGCCCCCTGTCCCAGGGCCGGTTCGCGGTTTGGCTCTTTCATCCGGATATCAAAAGTCGTAACGATTTCTCCGCCCACCGGATCCTTGCGGGAAACATAGATGCCCCGCAGCAGGCGCAGGTGGTCGATCGTAAAGCTGGGAATCTTTTTCATGCTGCCGTCTTGATTTAACGGGACGAAGGTAGGAAGAAATACGCGAAAAATACTTACATTTGAAAACCAAAAGCAAAAAAATGCCCAATCATCCGCTAGATACCACCCTTGTCGATCAGGCCATCCGCTTTGCCGTGGATGCGCATGCCGGTACGGAACGCCGTGGCAAGGGCTTCCCCTATGTGATCCACGTGTTGGAAGCGATGTCCATCGTCGCCACCATGACTTGCGACCCCGAGCTGCTCGCTGCGGCCGCCTTGCACGATACCGTCGAAGATACGGACGTCACCATTGATCAGATCCGGAAGCACTTCGGCCCCCGGGTTGCCGCCATCGTCCAAGCCGAAACCGACATCCAGCTGGCGGAAGACGGCCGTCGGAAGTCTTGGCGTGCCCGCAAACAGGAAGCGATCGATCGCATCGCGGCTTCCAGCCGGGAGAGCAAGATTGTTGCCCTGGGTGACAAACTCTCCAATATGCGGGCGATCGCCCGGGATTACCATATCAAGGGCGATGACCTCTGGACGCTTTTCCATGCACCGGGCGGCCGGGCCGATCATGAATGGCACTACCGCGGCCTGGCGGCAGCGTTGTCTGACCTAAACGACACAGAAGCATACCGGGAGTTCCTCTCTTTGATCGCGGATGTGTTCGGGCCGGAATCTTAATCTTTCTTCCTTATGCGCAATCGTCTCTTTTTCCTTGGGCTCTGTCTGTTGTCTCTGCTGATGCTGACGGGAGCCTGCCAGTCGGCTCGTGATCCCTGGCGCAGTGTCTTGAACCAATATAAGGCGGATGCCGATGTGCAAGAGTTGCTCTTGGTCCGGCAGTTGGAAGGCAGCTCGGCGCAAGTCTCTTATTACCAAAAACAAGCGGGACAGAAGTGGCAGCTCCTGAGAGAGGCGCCCGCTTTTATCGGTAAGAATGGCCTGGGAAAGACCCGAGAAGGAGACGCCATGACTCCGGTCGGAGACTTCGGTGTCCTGACCGCTTTCGGGATCCTGCCGGATCCGGGTACTGCGCTCCCTTGGCTGTCCGTCACTCCCAGCACCTATGCCTGTGACGAAGAGGGGCCTTATTATAACCAGATTATCGACACCACCGTCACGCATCACGCCTGCAAGGGGGAGGACATGTTCCATACTGCCCCGGAGTACCATTATGGACTGGCGCTGGATTATAACGCAGCCTGCCGTTATCCCGACGGCTCCGCCATCTTCTTCCACTGCGTGGGCGCCAAAACCTACACCGGCGGCTGCGTCGCCGTCGACGAAGGCTTCATGCGGCAGATTCTCACCACCGCACACCCCGGCTTGCGGGTTGTGATCCAGTAGGGATTAAGGCAGGGCGATCAGCCGGCGGACAATGGCGTTCATCTCCGGGAGCTGCTCCTCCATGCTGGTGAGCAGCTTGTACTGGGCGCGGGTGCGGACCAGGTTGTGCTCCGGATACTTGATCTTGTAGTAGGTATCACCGTCGATATAGTCCATCAGGAAGCGAAGGACTTGCTCGTAGGTGATGTACAGGCCGCTGAAGGCGAGGTATTCGACCTCGGACTCCGTCAGTTTGCCTTTCATCATCGACAGATAGCCCTCCATGTACGCCTGGAACATGCGCAGGCTCATCGAGACCTTGCTCAGATCCTGATCATCCTCCTCGCCGGTATTGGTGTAGGAGCGCAGGGCATCACCCGTGTCGTTGAGCAAGGTGGAAGTCATCAGCGTGTCCAGGTCGATGGCGCAGAGAAGGGACTTATCGTCAGCGTTGAAGAGGAAGTTGCTGATCTTGGTGTCATTATGCGTGACGCGGCGCGGGATGACGCCCGTCTCGAAAAGCTCCCAGAAGGCGAGCATTATCGCGCGGCGGGACTCGATCCAGCCGATCTCTTCTTTCAGCTCCTTTACGCGCCCGGCGGCGTCGCGCGCGATCGCTTCATCCCACTGCTGGAAACGCCAGCGAATGTTGTGGAATCCCTTGATCACTTCAGCGAGCGGCTCGTTGAAGCCGTCCACCATACGATGGAACTGGCCCAGGCCAAGGCCGCCCTGGTAGGCGATCGCGGGACTGTCAGCCTTGGTATAGCTCATCGTATCGGGGATGAAGAGCGTCATTGCCCAATAATTCCCATTGCGCTGCTTGTAGTACAGTTTCCCGTCTTTCGCGGGGATCACGGTCAGGGTCTGCCGGAGCGGGTCGTGGACGCGGGACTTGATATAGCGCGTGACGCGCTCGATGTTGTCCATCATGGCCGGGACGTCCGGGAAAACGATGTGATTCTTGCGCTGGAGGATGTATTTCGGCGCGCTTTCTCCTTCGAGAACGACCGTATAGGTATCATTGATAAAACCTTCGCCGAGCGGCTTGACCTCGGCAACCGTTCCCTCGATGGCGAAATGGGAGGCGAGCTGGATAAGTCTTTTCATGCAATTGTATCTTTAATGTCTCAAATATAAGCAAAAAAATACTTATATTTAACCGATTCTAACGATTCCTATGAACGATCGGCTCAAATCCTTGGATGTCCTGCGGGGACTGAATATGTTTTTCCTGACGGTCTTTACGGCCTGGATGGTGGAGTTCTGCCAGCTGGTGCCGGGACTGGAATGGCTGCAGCCGCAGTGGCATCACAATCCTTTCGGAAGCAATACCTTGACCTTGCATGACTGGATCATGCCGTTGTTCCTGTTCTGTTCGGGCACGGCGATCCCATTCGCCTTTGCCAAGTACGAGGCGCAAGGACGCACGAAGGGCCAGATGTACTGGCGCATCGCCCGGCGGGTGCTCTTGCTTTGGATCATGGGTATGATCTGCCAGGGCAAGCTGCTGAGCTATGATTTCTCCAAGTTCAAGTGGTTCAGCAATACGCTTCAATCCATCGCAGTCGGCTATGCTTTCTCCGCCATCTTTTTCATGAACTTCAAGCCGCGCACGCAGGTCATCATAGCGGGCGCGCTGCTGGTCGGATATTGGGCCCTGCTGATGTTCGTGCGCACGCCGGATGGCTTCGGCGGGGGAGACTTCGGTCAGCACAACCTCTGCGAATGGGTGGACCGTGTCGTGCTGGGCAGCCACTGCGACCACGCGAAGCTCAATCCCGACGGCAGCTATTATTTCAAGGAAGCGCAATACACCTGGCTGCTGAGCAGCCTCAATTTTATCGTCACCGTGATGACGGGCATGTTTGCCGGCGAGATCCTGAAAGGGAAGGGACAGGGCCTCTTCAAGATGGAGAATGAGGGCACCCGCAAAACCCTGATGCTTCTGGTCCTGGGCGCCGCCATGTTCGTCGCCGGCAAGCTCTGGAGCCTGCAGATGCCGCTCAACAAGTACATCTGGACGAGCTCGATGACCCTGGTTACCAGCGGGATCGGCTTCCTGCTGCTGGGCGTCATCTATTGGATCGTGGACTGCTGCCACTGGAAGGGGCTGGACTGGCTGCTTCCGTTCGGCCTGAATGCCATCTTCATCTATTTCATCGGATTCATCTGCGACTTCCATAGCGTAACCGACCATCTCACGCGTGGTTTGAGCCAATACATCACGGATCCGCACTGGTTCGCCCTCCTGCGCCATACGGTCCACGGGCTCTTGGTTTGGGGCTTGTTGTATCTGATGATGCGAAAGAAAATTTTCCTGCGGGTCTGAGCCCGCGCTATACCTGTCATAATTATGAAAAAATCATTACTGCTTATCTCGGCGCTCGCTTTGCTCCTTCTGGGCGCCTGCAAACAAAGTGAAGGCCCGATCAAGGTGGATGTCCCCAAGCGTCCGGCCGGACAGACAGACATGCTCGCTTTTGCGGCGCCGCCGATCGATACAGTCCGCGTTGGCTTTGTCGGTCTTGGCATGCGGGGCAGCGGCGCGATCGACCGCTATGTCCATCTGAGTACGGCCAAGATCGTCGCGCTGTGCGATGTGCGGCAGGAGTGCGTGGATAAAGCGCAGGCCAAACTCGCGGCAGCCGGCCTCCCTGCTGCCGCCGGATATGCCGGCGATACGGAAGTATACAAACAGCTCTGCGAGCGAGACGACCTCGATCTGGTCTATATCTGCACGGACTGGGTGCATCACGTACCGGTGGCCCTCTATGCAATGGAGCATGGCAAGCATGTGGCCATCGAGGTGCCGGCGGCTACCTCCCTGGAAGAAATCTGGGCGCTGATCAATACCTCGGAGCGGACGCGCAAGCATTGCATGCAGCTGGAGAACTGCTGCTATGACTTCTATGAGCTGGCTACGCTCAACATGGCCCAGCACGGACTCTTCGGCGAGATCTACCATGGCGAAGGGGCCTACATTCATTGCCTATCCCATTTCTGGAACAGCTATTGGGACAACTGGCGCCTCGAGTTCAACCGGACGCACAAGGGCGATGTCTATCCTACGCACGGTTTCGGCCCGGTCTGCCAGGTGTTTGATATCCACCGCGGCGACCAACTCAAGACTTTGGTTTCCATGGAAACCGAGGCCCTCACCGGCCCCGAACTGGTCCGTAAACTGCATCCGGATATTGAGAACCCCGACGACTTCGCCAATGCCGACCATACGATGACGATGATCCGTACCGCGAAAGGCCGTACGATCCAGATCCAGCACGGCGTGATGACACCGCGCCCTTACAACCGGATGTATCAGATCGTGGGCACGAAGGGCTTTGCCAGCAAATATCCCAAGCCGGGTTATTCCTTCGTCCCGGAGCAGATCCAGGATGTGGTCGATCTGCCGGAGCGTTACGACGGAGATCCGTACCTGGGACCTGAGCAGTATGAGCAGTTGGTCCAGGCCTATACCCACCCGCTGGTGAAGGAAATCGGCGAGGTGGCCAAGAAGGTCGGCGGCCACGGCGGCATGGATTTCATCATGGATTATCGCCTGATCTACTGCCTGAATCATGGCTTGCCCCTGGATATGGATGTCTATGACTTGGCTGAATGGTGCTGCGTGGGCCCGCTCTCGGCCCTCTCGATCGCGCATGGGAGCGCGCCGGTGGAAGTCCCGGACTTCACCCGCGGCGGCCAGGACAAGATCAAGGGATTCCATCTTGCTTATGCAGAATAATGTCAAAAACGGTTTAGATATGAAGAAATTTGGACTTGCAGCAGCGGCTCTCTTGCTGCTGCTTTCCTGCGGGACGAAGACGCCCGCAACGTTCGGGACAAAGGTAGAAGCCTTGGATGATGCCGCATGGGAGAATGCCCAGTGGATTTCTGTGGCGGATGCGCCGGTGGTGACCGGAGAGATCAAAGGAGTCGTTCTTGCGGCCGACGGAGCCAGTTGGTTCGTCTCCACGCTGAGCAACGACAAGAAGGTCATCTCAGCCCGCTGGATGACGACCGGATTGGGTGTCTTTCAACTCTTTGTCAATGGTAAGCCGATAGGAGATGAATTCCTCAAACCGGGCTTCACCCACCCCGAAAAGACCAAGCGCTCCTTTACTTATGACGTGACTGCTGCCTTCAAGGCCGGCGCCGGCGCTGAGAATCAGCTGGCCGCCCAGGTGACCCCTGGCTGGTGGGCAGACAAGATCGTCACGCCGGGTGGACACGATGGGATGGTTGGAAAGAAATGTGCCTTCCGGGGCGTGCTGGAGTTGACTTTCGCCGATGGCAGCAAACAGTGCTATGGCACCGATTGCGAGCATTGGAAGGCCGGCATCGCCGGTCCTGTCACGCATGCCGCGATCTTCGACGGTGAGCGTTATGATGCCCGGATCCAGCCGGGATTCCTGACGCCGGAGCTGCTTTCCACGCCGGAAGTGAACACCGAGTTCACGGGCGAAATCCTGCCTTCCGAAGGGGCGGAGGTTTATCTTCGCGAAGATATCGCGCTGAAGCCGGTCCAGGCCTATGTTTGGGAAGGCATCACGGATGCGAAAGAGTCTGAGGTCAAGGAAGAAGTCGAATACGGAAAGGTTGTGGTCAAGCGTGAATACGCAGACGGACAACTGATCACGCTCAATCCGGGGGAGACCCTGGTCGTGGACTTCGGCCAGAATGCTGCTGCCGTGCCTTGCTTTGTCTTCAAGGCGGCAGAGGGGACGGTCCTGACCTGCTTGCCCTCCGAAATCCTCAATGACGGCAACGGTGCGGAGAGCCGCGGCATGGATGGCCCGGGTGGCAGCTGCCACCGGCGCAACCTGCGGGCCAATCCGGATTGTTTCCGGGCGGATTATACCTTTGGCGCTGCGGACGATTTCGTTACCTATCATCCGACTTGCACCTTCTTCGGTTATCGTTACGTGTCCGTTACTGCGACGGAGCCTGTCACGATCAAGGCCATCGCTTCCATCCCGGTCACTTCCATCGCTTCCAAACTGGAAACCGGTGTGGTCGAGACAGGGAACGACCTGATCAACCGACTCATTTCCAACGCGGTATGGGGTCAGCGCTCTAACTATCTTTCCGTACCGACCGACTGCCCGCAGCGGGATGAGCGCCTGGGCTGGACGGCGGATACGCAGGTCTTCACGGAGACTGGTACCTTCTTCGCCAACACTTGTGCTTTCTTCCATAAATGGATGCGGGACATGCGGGATACGCAGTCCGAGACGGGTGGATTCCCGGGTGTCGCTCCGAAGGCGCAGTACGGCGGAGAAATGATGCGCCTGGGCTGGGCCGATGCCGGTGTTATCGTGCCTTGGACGGTCTGGAAGCAGTTTGACGATCCGACGATTGTAGCCGAGAACTGGGAGGCGATGGAGCGCTTCATGAACCACGTCTGTGAGACGAAATATGATCACAATGCGCTGTTTGACGAAAACAAAAACTACCAGTGGGCGGACTGGGTCGGCTATGAGGCGCTCGAATCGACCAGCGGACGGGCCTTTATGAAGGATGCCCGCGGCAATCGGGTCGCACGCCCCGAAGCCATCAAGTACTGGAGCTATCTGGGTGCCTCTTACTGGGCGCTCGATGCCGCCATGATGCGGGATATGGCCGCTGCAACAGGCCGTGATGCCGCCCGCTATCAGGCAATGGCGGATGAGGCGAAGGCCTATCTGAAAGAGACCTTCCTCAACCCCGACGGCACCTTCAAGAACGAGGTCCTCAATACCATGCAGACTCCGGCCCTCTTCGCCTTGAAGAACGGCTTGGTCGAAGGAGAAGCCAAGACTGCGATGCTCGCTCGCCTGCGCCAGAACTTCGCCGACCACGACGGCTGCCTGCAGACCGGTTTCCTGGGCACTTCCATCTTGATGGATGTACTGACGGAGAACGGGATGGTGGATGTGGCTTGGGACCTGCTCTTCCAGCGCAAGAACCCCAGCTGGCTCTATTCCGTCGATAACGGCGCCACGACCATCTGGGAGCGTTGGAACAGTTATACCCACGAGTCCGGCATGGGCCCGAGCGGTATGAACAGCTTCAACCACTATGCTTATGGCAGCGTCTGCGCCTGGATATGGAAGACAGCAGCCGGTATCGCCTCTGACGTGGCGGCTCCCGGCTTCAAGCATATCGTGATGAAGCCCGTACCGGACAAGCGCCTGGGTCATCTGACGGCTGAGTATCAGTCGGCTGCCGGCTTGATCAAGAGTGCCTGGAAATATGTGGGCGACCAGTGGGTTTGGGACTTCACGATCCCGGAAGGCGCTACGGCGACGGTGACGCTGCCTGGCGAGACGGAGTCGAAGGAGTACGGTGCCGGCACGTATCACGTTGAGATATAATACGATGAAGCCTATAATTTTATTTGTTGTAGCGCTGCTTGCCAGCGCTACACTTTTTTTCGGAAGGGCGCCCGTCGTTTCGCAGCAGCCGGCGGAGAGTGCCTTTGTGACGGAGTATCTGACTCCGACCCGCATTGTGCTCGTCCAAGGCCCGGCCGAGGGGGCGGACTGCCTGCTGGAGCCCTATTGCGGGCAAATTTCTACCTCTGAAGATGCGGTGATGACGCTTCACAAAGGGGCCTCTATCTTGCTGGATTTCGGCAAAGAGATCCAAGGCGGCATCCAGATCGTGCGCGCAATGGGTGGCTCGCACCGGGCTGCCTCTTTCCGCCTCTGCTTGGGCGAATCGGTCAGCGAAGCCCTGAGCAGCGTGGATGCGCCGGGGAGCACGGCGACAAACGACCATTCGGTGCGCGACATGGACATCTCAGTCCCTTGGTTGGGTGAGGCAAATTATGGCAACAGCGGTTTCCGCTTTGCGCGGCTCGATCTGCTGGAGGACGATGGGCAATACGTCTGCCTGAAGGCGATCCGGGCCGTTTCCCGCATGCGGGATCTTCCGTATCTCGGATCCTTCCGCTGCAGCGACAGCCGCCTGAACGAGATCTGGCAGACGGGCGCCTATACGGTCCATCTGTGCATGCAGGACTATCTTTGGGACGGGGTCAAGCGCGACCGGCTGGTGTGGATCGGCGACATGGATGTCGAAGTGATGACCGCGAACACCGTATTCGGGAACCAGGACGTGATCCGAAAGAGCCTGGATTACGTGCGGGATGGTACGCCTTCGGGTCAATGGATGAACGGCATCGGTTCTTATTCCCTCTGGTGGATCATCATGCACCATCACCTGTATCAGTGGTACGGCGACTTGGACTATCTCCGGGAGCAGCAGGACTACCTGAGCGCCCTGTTGGGCCAAGTGATGGAGAGCACCGACGGGGATCGGGAAGCCTACCAAGGCCGTCGCTTCATCGACTGGCCAACCAATGACAAGCCGGCGGTCATCCACGCCGGGCTGCAGGCGCTGACAGTGATGGCTCTGGATGCCGGCGCCGAGATGGCGGGCTGGCTGGGCGACGATTCCCTGCAGCTAGCCTGCTCCGAAACGGCGGACCGCCTGCGAAACTACGTGCCGGACACCGCGGGCAACAGCCAGGCGGCGGCCCTCCTTTCCTGTGCCGGCTTGTTGGACGCTGAAACGGCCTCGCAGACCATTCTGGAGAACGGCCCGGCGTCCTGCACGTCCTTCATGGGCTATTTCCTGCTGGAAGCGCTGGCGCGCAGCGGGCATTATGCAGAGGCCATGCAGTTGATTGACGCCTACTGGGGACGCATGCTGGACCTGGGGGCCACTACCTTCTGGGAAGACTTCAACTATACTGACGGCCTGAATGCCGCGCCGATCGACGCGCCGGTGCCGGAAGGCAAATTTGACATCCATGCCGACGGGGGAGCGTGGTGCTATGTGGGCCTGCGCCACAGCCTGTGCCACGGATGGGCATCCGGGCCTACTCCTTGGCTCAGCCGCCATGTCCTGGGCATCGAGCCTGTGGGCGTCGGCTTCCGGAAGGTGCGGATCGAGCCGCATCTGGGTGAACTGGAATGGGCCGAGGGCACTTTCCCTACGCCTTACGGTTTGATCGAAGTCAGCCATCGGAAAGGCCCGGACGGCAAGATCCAGACCCGGGTCAAGTTGCCCCGCGGGGTAAAACGCATTCGTTCTTAGAAAAATAGGGTATTTTAAATATTTTAGTATCTTTACGACTTCAACGAAAAACGAACGAACTTAACGAATCTGATGAATCTTTATTAACCATTTAGTATTCTTATGAAATTACACTCACTCGCCAAAACCATTGGCGGGGTAGTTCTCGCTTTTTTATTGAGCGGAACCGCCCTTGCCCAGACGCGCACGGTGCGAGGCAATGTCGTGTCCCAGGAGGACGGGCAGCCCATCATCGGCGCATTTGTGATGGTGGAAGGAGCCACTTCTGTGGGTACGCTCACCGACTTGGACGGTAATTTCGTTTTGGACAAAGTCCCAGCCTCCGCGAAAACGCTCGTGGTGTCGTTTATGGGCTATGTCGAGACGAAAGTCCCGGTCGCGGACAATCTGAGAATTGCCCTGGAAGAGGACACCACCTTACTGGAATCTGCGGTTGTGACCGGTATGCAACAAGTTGACCGGCGTATGTTCACCGGCTCTGCTGCCAAGGTGAGCGCCCAGGAGGCCAACATCAGCGGTATCGCGGATATTTCCCGCTCGCTGGAAGGCCGCGTGGCCGGCGTCTCTGTCCAGAACGTCTCCGGTACGTTCGGTACCGCCCCGAAGATCCGCATCCGCGGCGCCACCTCCATCTATGGCTCCTCCAAGCCTTTGTGGGTGGTCGATGGCGTCATCATGGAAGATGTCGTAGAGGTCGATGCCGAGAGCCTGAGCTCCGGTGATGCCAACACCCTGATCTCCTCGGCCATTGCCGGTCTCAACTCGGACGATATCGAGAGTTTCGACATCCTGAAAGACGGATCTGCGACGTCCATCTACGGTGCCCGTGCCATGGCCGGCGTTATCGTCGTGACCACCAAGAAAGGTCGTGGCGGCCACACCAACTTGACGTACAATGGTGAATACACCCTCCGCCTCAAGCCCAGTTACACGGAATTCAACATCATGAATTCGCAGGACCAGATGTCGATGTATCAGGAGCTCCAGCAGAAAGGATACCTGAACTATGCATCCACGGTCAATGATTCGGACAGCGGTGTCTATGGCAAGATGTACCAACTCATCTCCCAGTATGACCAGACCTCCGGCCAGTTCGGACTGCCCAACACGGCTGCGGCCCGGGCGGAGTACCTCCGCGCGGCTGAGTACCGCAACACCGACTGGTTCGATCGCCTGTTCACTTATGGCATCCAGCACAACCATTCCGTTTCCGCTTCCGGCGGCACGGACCGGGGCAATTATTATGCTTCCATGTCCATCATGGACGACCCGGGTTGGACACTTCAGAGCTCTGTGCGCCGTTATACGGCCAACATGAACACGTCCTTCAAGATCACGGACAAGCTGACCTTGAACATGATTTCCAACGCGTCTTACCGCCAGCAGCGCGCGCCCGGTACCCTTTCTTCCCGGATCGATGCAGTCAACGGTGAGGTGAAGCGTGATTTCGATATCAACCCTTATTCCTACGCGTTGAATACGTCCCGCACGCTGGATCCGGACGAATTCTACACCCGTAACTACGCTCCGTTCAACATCATCCACGAGTTGAACAACAACTACATCGATATTGATGTGACGACGCTCCGTTTCCAGGGCGAGTTGAAATGGAAGCCTATCCGGGTGCTGGAGTTCTCCGCCCTCGCAGCGGCCAAATACTCGGCGACTTCGCGCAAGCACAACATCAAGGATGCTTCCAACCAGGCGGAGGCCTACCGTGCCAACAGCACGACAGTGATTCGCGACAACAACAGTTATCTCTATCCGGATCCCGAGATCCCGTTCTCGCTGCCGGAAGTGATCCTGCCGACCGGCGGTATCTATGAGCGTACCGACAACGGCATGCTGGGTTGGGACCTGCGTACAACCGCGACCTACAACCAGACGTTCGGAGGCGCCCATACCGTGAATGCTTATGGCGGTATGGAGGCCAACTCGACCGATCGTGAGAGCAACTGGTTCCGCGGCTGGGGCATGCAGTATGACTTCGGTGAGATCCCCAACTACGATTACCGGATCTTCAAACGCGGCCAGCAGGACGGCTCCGACTATTTCTCGATGCGCCATACCCATGACCGTCGTCTGGCCTTCTTTGCCACGGGTACCTATTCCTATCGGGGCAAATACAGCATCAACGGTACGATCCGCTACGAAGGATCCAACCAGTTGGGTCGCTCCCGTCAGGCCCGCTGGCTGCCGACTTGGAACGTGTCCGGTAAGTGGAACATCATCGATGAGCCTTGGATGAAAAGCCTCCAGCCCGGACTGTCCCACGCTGCCATCAAGGCTTCGTACTCGTTGACGGCAGAGCGGGGACCGGTCTCCAATGCACTCACCATCGTGCGGGCCTCCACCCCTTGGCGTCACACGACGATTGACAACGAGTCGGTGCTCTATATCTCCAGCTTCGGTAACATGGAGCTGACCTATGAGAAGAAACATGAGCTCAACCTCGGCCTGGAATTAGGTTTCCTCAACAATCGCATCAACCTGACGGCCGACTGGTATAAGCGTAACAACTTCGACCTGATTGGTCCCGTCTATACGGAAGGTATGGTCGGTTCCGTCACACGTCAGGGTAACACCGCCGCCATGAAATCGAGCGGTGTCGAACTGAGTTTGACGACGACCAACATCAAGACCAAGGACTTCGACTGGACGACCAATATCATCTATTCCCACTCGCAGAACGTGGTCACGAACCTCCTCTCGACCAAGCGGGTGATCGACCTGGTCTCCGGTACGGGCTTCGCCCTGGAAGGCTATCCCAACCACTCCATCTTCTCGATCCCGTTCCGGGGACTGAATGACGAAGGTCTGCCGACCTTCCTGGATCAGACCGGAGCGGTCACCACGACGGGTATCTATTTCCAGACTTCCGATCCTTCGATGCTGGACTTCCTGGAGTACTCCGGTACGGCTGATCCGACGGACGTGGCCTCCCTGGGCAACGTCTTCCGCTGGAAGAACTTCCGTTTTAATGTCTTCATCACCGGCTCCTTCGGCAACGTCATCCGTCTGGATCCTGTGTTCCGCTCGCGCTACAGCGACCTGAAGGCCTTCCCGAAGGAATTCAACAACCGCTGGGTCGCTCCGGGCGACGAGGCCTACACCACAGTGCCTGTGATCGCCAGCCGGATCCAGAATCAGAATGACTCTCATCTGAGTTATGCTTACAATGCCTACAACTACTCCACAGAGCGTATTGCGAGCGGTGATTTCGTTCGTTTGAAGGAAGTCTCCCTGACCTATTCGTTCCCGAGCAAGTGGGCTCACGCCCTGCGGACCGACAACCTCTCGTTGAAGCTCCAGGGCACCAATCTCCTGCTTCTCTATGCCGACTCCAAACTGAATGGCCAGGATCCTGAATTCTTCAATGCCGGCGGTGTCGCCGTCCCGATGGCCAAGCAGTTCACGCTGACCTTGAAAGTGGGTCTGGGCGGTCTCCCTTCGAAGAAGAAGGCTTCCTACACCGTCGCCCCTACCGTCACCAAGCCTGAGGTCGTGGAGAAGGTGGTCGAGAAGATCGTAGAAAAGGTCGTGGAGAAAGAGGTCGTCAAGGAAGTCCCCGTCTCCACGCTGAAGGGGATCTACAGCAATGATCTGTATTTCGTGATCGGCAAGTCCGAGATCCGTCCGGAAGAGGCTTTCAAACTGGGTAAGATCTGCCAGATCCTGGAAGACAACCCGAAGGCCAAGATCGTGATCCGGGGCTACGCTGACAGCGGTACGGGTACGGCGGAGATCAACAACACGCTCTCCAGCGCCCGCGCCAATGCGGTGGCCGATATGCTTCGTAACGCCGGTATCGCCGCGGATCGTATCCGCGTTGAATACACGGGCGGCGACCGGGACGCTTCCGCGGCTCCGGCCGACAATCGTGTGGCTGTATGTATCGTCGAATAACTAAATGTGCAGCATTATGAAGACAAGATATATTTTGATTCTTTTCGCCTGTTTGGCTACGCTGATATCCTGCGACAAGTTCCTGGATGTGGATCCCGACAACCGGACGACGGTGAATACGCTCAAGGAGGTCGATGCTTTCCTGGGCTCTGCCTATCCGG
>JAEEGL013400947.1_pt1 | contig 16707 bp, 19 predicted proteins | sample 9134231 | NCBI WGS metagenome assembly JAEEGL01 (sample SAMN16246548, study PRJNA631951) | gut metagenome | biome: gut microbiome; feature: rumen; material: fiber-attached | host: Bos | place: Iran: Karaj | collected 2018-10 | reverse complement strand
GCTTCTGGTGTATTAGCCATACAAATAGCTACTACATCCCCTTCTCTAATACCTGTACTTTTGAAAGCACTAGCACATTCATCTACTTGTTTAAAGAATGTTTTAAAAGACATTTTACGTTTGAAATATCTAATAGCAACACAATCGTCGTTGCCTTTATTCATTTCTTTAATGTATTCATATACTGAGCCATCATATATATTAATATTCTTTGGTCTTCTTGCCATATTTATCAACTCCAATTTTCAACACTTGTTGAATATCTTACAAGTGTATTATATAATTTATTTAGGAAGTGATTCAATCATCAATTATATGAGGGATTGATACTTTTTAAACAGATGATATTTAATCTGTTTAAAATCTGGAGGTTTTATGGATAGAAGAACTAAATATACAAAGAAATTAATTAAAGATACATTAATAGATTTACTATTAGATGAAAAAGATATTACTAAAGTTACTGTTAGTGAAATATGTTCTATTGCAGATATAAATAGAGCTACTTTTTATAGATATTATGTAGATATATTTGATCTATTAGATAAGATAGAAGAAGATTTTGTTAATGACTTTAAGAGTTGTTATGCAGATTATAACTATGAAAATAATAAGTTATATGATTATGTATTAGCATTATTAAAGATATGCTTTGAGAATAAGAATCTAATTAAAGTATTATTTAGTACAAAGAATAATATATATTTCTTAAATGAAGTATTAAATGATGCTTATATTAGATGTAAAGAGAAATGGGAACATGATTTACCAGATATATCTGTAGAAACTGAAGAGTTTGCTACAGCATTTATCTTCAATGGTACTTTAGGTGTAGTTAATTATTGGATACAAAATGATTTTGATAAACCTATAGAAGAAATAGCTAAGATAATAACTGAATTAAGTTATTATGGTACAGAGAAATATATTTATAACAAATAAAAAAGTAAGTTGAATACTTACTTTTTTAAATGTTTCTTCTAAGTCCTAATGTTGGTGCTTCTTCTTCCACCATTGTTTCTACTACTGTACCTGGTTCACTATAATCGTATTCTCTCATATTAAAATTATAATTTGGTTTTAATTCTACTCTTTTAACATTTATATACCATATTTCTAGAATTACTGAACGATATATTGAACTCATATAAGCGTCTTTACCGGGAGCATCAATAGTATTAATTGATAATACTTGATAGCCTTCTGGTACAATTACTTGATTACCATATTCAAATTTTTTGACTTCAGATTCTAGAACATGTTCTGTTAATAGTTTCCTTCTAGAAAATATATGTTCTCCGGGACGTAGTATTTTTCTTTGATTTATTTCTTCTTTATTTATTTCTCTAATTATATTTTCCATAATACCCCCCTTTTTCTATTTTTATAGTGTTAGTTTAAAACTTGTTCCAAGGTTTTCATCTTTTTTCAAGACTTTACCTGGGTCACAGTATTCATAACGACATGTTACTTCATTAAAAGTTGGATATACTTCTACTGTTTGAGTATTAATAAACCATACATCTAAAGCTATATTGTCATATGAATTATTAATTCTTTCTACTGTACTCAGTGTAGATGTGTGAAATGATACTATTTGATATCCTTCTGGAAGATTTACTTCTCCACCAAGTGAGAAAGAATGTGTTTTTTCTTTAAAAGAATTTATATCTATGATTATTCTTTTAAATACCATATGTTCTCCTGGTGAAAGAATCTTTCTTGCAGATCTTTCTTCATCTGGAATTCTTTTAAATAAAATATTATTCATAATAAACCTCCTTTATTGTTTTGGTTTGAAAACTAACATTGGTGATTGTTCTTCAACCATTGTTTCTACTACTGTTCCTGGTTCACTATAGTCATAGATATCTAAAGGTTCATTGTATATTGGTTCAGCCACTACCCTTCTAGAGTTGATTAACCAAACATCTACTCCATATGTTTCAACATCATCATGTATACTTGTTCTTACAACATTTTGAATAGATAATACTTGGTATCCTTCTGGTATTTCTAGTTGTCCACTACGAACACTACCAAATGAACCTGTATATCTAGCTAGTGAATATCTTTTAAACAATACATGTTGGCCTGGATGAAAAGTCTTCTTTTCTGTTTTCTTTGCTTCTTCTTCTGTTATTTTTGATAATAATGGTTTTTCATTAATTTTAATTTCACTCATATTAATACCTCCTTTATTAAGGTTTTAGTTTTAGTTCTGGACCCATTTCTTCGATCATTGTTTCTACAACTGTTCCTGGTTCACTATAATCGTAGCGACCAAGATATTCATTGTTAACTGGTTCAACTTCTACTCTTTTATTGTTGATATACCATACATCGACACCATATGTTTCAACAAAATGATTTGTTGTTCCAACTATTGGTTGCAATGATAAAACTTGATAGCCTTCTGGTACATCTATTTGACCACCTAAAATTTGATCTAGATGATAGTTATAACTTTGATGATAGTCTTCAATGTAATATCTTTTAAAGAAGACATGTTGGTCTGGATAGAATGTTTTCTTCTTTCCAACTTTTGCATCTCTATAATCAATACTTGATAAGTAAGCTCTTTCTTTCTTTTTTAATTCATATTCTCCCATAATAATGCCTCCTTATGGTGTTAGTTTTAATTCAGGGCCCTTTTCTTCAATCATTGTTTCTATTACTCTTCCTGGTGCACTATATTCATATATTAAAGGATTGTTATTTGAAACAACTGGTTCTACTTCTACTCTTTTATTATTTATGAACCATATGAAGAATCCTTTTGTTGCAGAAGCATGAGTTCCTAATGTTGCTTCTCTTATATAGCTTTCAAGATGTAATACTTGATATCCTTCTGGTACTTCTACTTGATTGTATGTATCTTTTGGAGGATATTCAGTGTTAAGTAAATATCTTTTATATATTACATGTTGACCAGGTAGAAATACTTTCTTTTCTGGTTCCTTTTCTTCATTTATAGTCTCTTGTTGTACTTCATCTAGTTGATTTGTTTTTTCTGATTCTAGTTTTTCTAAGTAAGCTAATACTCTATTCTTGCTCATATGCAAAACTCCCTTCAATTAATAACTTATGGAGTTAGTTTTAATGTTGGTGCTTCTTCAGTTACAGCAGGAGCAGTAACTTTTCCTGGTTCACTATAGTCATAAGCTTCTAAGTTAGTATTATAAACTGGTGAAACTTCTACTTCTTGATTATTGATGAACCATACATCAAAACCACCCGTTTGTGATCCATAACCCCATTTTTCTGTAAAGTTTTCTATATCTAATATTTCATATCCCTCTGGGATTACTATTTGGCCACCCAAGATTTTTTCTGAATATTCTCCATTAGAATAATATCTTTTGAAGAATACGTGTTGACCGGCAGCAAATTTCTTTTTTTCAACTTTCTTTTGTTCTTCTACTGCTTGTGTAGTTTCCATTGTTGCTGCTTGTTTTGTTTCTGTTAATATTTTATTTTCATTTTCATTATCTAAATCGCAACCTGATAATAGTGTTGTTGCAATAGCCATTGATAATATTAGAGCTCCTACTTTTCTTTTGTTCATATCCATCTCTCCTATCTAATTAATCCATCAATATTTAGAATAGTTCCTTCACCTGTAACTTTTGGTAATTCACCATTCCATTTTTCAATGAATTTTTCTTTGATTATATTATCTGTTAATGTTTTTTCTTTTAGTTCGTTAGCTTGTTTTTCTGCTTCTGCTGCAACAATCTTCTTTTCTGCTTCAATCTTTTCTCTTTCTAATTCTTGTTTTGCAGTAAGAACTTTTTGTTCAGCAACTTGTTTTTCTTCAATAGCTTTTTCAAATTCTGGTGAGAAATTAAAGTCAGTTAGATTGAAATCATTAACAATGATTCCATATTTTTCTACTTTTTTCTTTAACTCTTCCATACATTTATCACTTACATCACTTCTTTGAGTAATTAATTCTTCAGCTGTATATTTAGAAGTTACTGCTTTGATACTTTCTTCAATTGCTGGTTCTAATACAACATTTTCGTATGACATACCAACATTTTTATATAGATCAATAGCATTTTCTCTATTAATATGATAGTTAACTGCAATACTCATATCGACATCTTGTAAGTCCTTTGAAGAGCTATTAGTATTAACTTCTATCTTTTGTACTTTAATATTTACTTTTTCAATATCTTCTACAAAAGGGATTTTAATGTTAATACCTTCATTTACAGGATTATCTAGAGCCTTTCCAAAACGAACTCTTACACCTACTTCGCCACTATTAATAGTAGTAAACGTAGATGGAATCATAATTAATAAGACGATTGCTATAATTAATAAGATTTTAATATTAGCTTTAGCAAATATGTTATTAATTTTACCCCCTAGATCATAATCAAATATTCTTTTTCTCATATACATACCTCCTTACGGAGTCTTTTTTTGAGATATAAAAAAGACTCCTATATTTCTATAAAAGTCTTGTTCTTTATAAATAACCCAGGTGTAAAACCGGTTGTTGAGTTACTACATCATTTTGATGGAACTACTCCCTCTTAAGTACCTTAATTATACCATAAATATGGGGAATTTTCAAGATATCCTATTTGAAGTCATTAAGGATATTGTTACGATACTTAATTATGTTATTTACTTCTTCTATGTATTTGATACATTCGTTATTAGTAGTAAATGTTTCATCTATTTTATCTCTACCATTATATTCATCTTTTTCATATTCACATTGTTGTTTTGTTTTACGTACTTCTAAGTATGGATTAGAGTTAGACGCTTCGATCTTATAAAGTTTATCTGTAGCTGTAAGAGATGTATTCTTATAATCAAATGAATAAGATATACTACCTTCTTTTTTATTACATGTACGATTGTTACATGTATATCCTTCATGAATTAAATATCTCTTTAATGTATTAGCATCACTTCTATATATTAGAAAAAAATAAGCGAATCCACCTATTACTAGTAATGATAATGTTACTGAGAAGATTATTATATGTAAATTCTTTTTAGGAATTTTAGTTGTTTCTTTATAAGGTAATCTCTTAATGTCTTTATTCATTGCTATCACCTACTTTATATTATAGCACAATTAAAGTAATTGTTTGATATATCATTTTATTTTTTATATAATATAGGTGTTAAGGTGATAGTAATGAAGAATAAAAGTTGGTTGATAGTGTTACTAGTTTCAGTACTTATCTTAGTTCTTTTAGTTATTGCTGCAGGGGTCATTAAAGAGTTAAAAGAGAATGATAATGTTGAAAGTACGAGAATGTCTTCTAAGAAAGATACTAGTTATGAAAACTTAGAACAATACTTAACTTGTAGTGGTTCTAAATTGGTTTATGATACTAATGGTAACACTTTAGGTCATGAAATTACTACATATCACTTTAAGTTTACGGGAGATAAATTCAATAGTTATAAAAAAGAAATATTATATAGTTTTGATACTGCTGAAGGTTACCAAAATTATTGCTTAAGTTGTGATAATACAGAAGCTACTGATATTAAAGATTTAACTAAAGGTATTAGTATAGAGATTAATACTTCAGTTAATAAATATATTTATGAAATTGTAGAAGTTGATCTAGATGAATATGATGGACCATTTAAAGATTCTAAATATGGATTAGATGGTTTAACTAAGAAGTCTAATATAGATGATGCATTATATTTAACTAGAAATATGATATGTTATTGGAAATAAAAATATGAAACTAAATGTTTCATATTTTTTTATACTATTGCTCCATTGTTTTTCTTCTTTTGTTCTTTAATCTTTTTTAGTTCTACATCTGGATGTTTCTTAATAAATATAATTAAATAGATAATATTTATAATAGTTAATACAGACATATAAATATATTCTATTAATAATATTAAGAATTTCTTATCATAGATTTTAACTACTAAGAAGATTAAGAATAAAGATACTAATAGAGATATTATATTAAATATTAAGTTTAATCTTGTGTGTTTAGATGTAAGAATAGCTATACCACTTACTATTAAAGTAAAGTATGGAATAGCCCAACCTACAAATAAAGACATAATTATAATATAAACAAAGTTCTCTGATGTCTTAGTAAATAATAATACCAAGAATAAGATAATTGCTGATAGTGAGTTAATAATAGGAATTATTTTCTTCATATTACTCACCTGCTAATTTAGGTAGATCAGTTTGTTCTTCAATACCTGTTATCTTTTTAGGATTACTTAGTTTTAATAAGTTTCTAAATGTTATTTCTAAGTAGAAAGCATTATCTGCTCTTTTATAATCTTCAAAGATAATAATGTTATCTAATAAATCATTGTTATTATTTGTTTTTAAATAGAAACTACATGATGTAATTGAATTACAGATATGTTGAATTATTGAATTATTATAATTGAATAATTCAGCATTATGATATTTAGAAGAGATTCTCTTCTTAGTTTCTTCATATTCTTTACTAATACCAGCTATAGTAGAATTTATACGTGATATTTCAATACTAGTACGATTAATATTACCTACTATTATTTCTAGTTCTTTTAAGTATCTGTCTTGACCTAGTTCTTCTAGATTTAATGCTTTCTTTTGCTCTTTATAGTTATCTAGAGTTGCTTTATAAGACATTAATTCTACTTCTAAACCTTTTATATTAGTTTTAATATCTTGTTCTTCATTATCACCAATACTATTCATATATTCTGGTTTGATACCAGCTAGATCTAGTAAACTATAATCTATTTCTTCATTATTTAATAAATATGTATGAGCGAATTTTTGAATAATTAATACTAAAAGAATTGGTATATCACGAAGATTGTAAGTCCATTTTAATTTATTATAAGTAGCACCTTTAGTCTTCTTATTTAATAAATTAATATAGTTCATAGTAGCATCAAAAGCACTATTCATATGTTCTAACATAGTTAGATCATTTGATAATTGCCATACTCTATTTTCAATACTGTGTATTTGTTTACTTAAACTAAATGAATAGAAACTAGGTGTTATATATTCTTTTACTTTACTTAGATATTTATCATCTAGTTCACTTAGTTTATATGTTTGTTCTTCTAAGATAAATCCTTGTTTATGACATTCATTTTTTAATAAGTTATAGAAGATTAGATATGATTCTTCTCCCTCTAAACCATGTTTATATTGTTTTAAATGTTTTAAATAGTTAATAGCAGCATTCTTAATAATAAGAATGTTATTTTCTTTTATTGGTTTAGTTGTATCAGTATATTTTACTTTTATATAGTAATAAGTAAATTGTGATAATAGATGATCTAAATCTTGTTCATCTTCTATTTTCTTAATATCTTTATTAGGGATTGTATAACAAATAGTTATTTTCTTTTTAGTATTTTCTGATTTCTTAGTATCAAGTATTAAAGATATTATTTGTGTTAACCACATAACATCTACGTATTGTTTATCAATAAGTAGTTTATTACCTTTAATTAAATAACCATTTGTTATTATTAATTCTCTAACATTTATTAGTAAATCTACTACATCTGTAGCTTCGATATTAGTTACTTTAGGTAATGCTATTTCTTTAATAGTAGATTTATTATTAGTTTTTTCTCTTATAGAGTTTAAGTATTCATTATATTTTTCTTTAATATATTCATTATTATTAATTATTAATTTAAAGATATATAAAGAATATAAAAAACTATAACGGGCATTATTATGGTAATAGTATTCTGTATTCTCTATTAATGTATCTTTATTAGTTATCATATTAATTAATGAATCTATGATTAAAGATATATCTTTTTGTTGTTGTTTTAATTCTTTAGATACCATAATAACCCTCCTTTATAGTTTTTCTAGTGTTTCACCTATTATTGAATATAAGTAGATATTTATTTCTTTATTAGAAATAGTACTTATATAATCTTTATAACCATTTAATTGTAATAAATAGTTCTCATCTTTTACATTATTTAATTTATAATCAATTATATCAATATGGTCACTGTATTCAACCATCAAATCTATTATACCATGATATTCAGTATTATCTAGTTCATAAATGAATTCATGTTCTTTATAAATAGTAGAATTCTTAATATCTTTTAATAGATCTAGTGATAAGAATTTAGTAACTTTGTCTTTAATAAAGTCATCTTCAATAAGTGAATAATCAGGATTTTTAAAATCTAATAATTCAAATATTTCATGGGCTTTAAGACCTAATTGCATGTTTTCATAGATTCGTTTATCTATTAGTTCATGAGTAGTTTTAGAGAAGTGTTTGTTCTCTGCTTCTTCTTCGGATTTAATAGATATTTCTTGGATTTCTAGTGGTTCAATATCGCCACTTAATAGATTAGTTTCTTTTGTTTTATTGTATAAATATTCTTTTGATAGTTTTAGATTAGATATATCTATTGGATGATAATAATCTATTATATTAGCTTTAATAGAATCTAGGATGTCTGCAAATGATTTATAAGCACGACGGATGTTGATATCTACGATGTTGTGAACAGGTTCAGGAGTTTCGCTCTCTGGTTTAATTATAATCATTTTTTCTTTTGCCCTAGTTAAAGCAACATAGAATAATCTAATACGTTCTGATATATCGTCTTCATAATAATAATATTTAAATAAGTATTTAGCAATTGTATCACGAATACCTGCATCAAATGATGGTACTATAATACCAAATCTATTAGTGTAGATGAAACTTTCTTTAATATCTTGATCATTAAAACCAACTGATAGACCACTATAATAACAGATATTAAATTCTAAGCCCTTTGATTTATGAATGTTCATTAGTTTGACAGCATTAGAATCACTAAAATCCATTTTACATTTCATTTTATATTCATTATCTATTAATTCATTTAAGTAATCATTGAATGAATAAATGTTATAACCTAGTTTACTTAGATTATTAGCTATATCTAATAGTTTACCTATTCTAATCATAGCTGAATTAATATCACCGACTGTAATAAGTTTTTCATACATATTAGTTTTATTAATTACTCTTTCAAATAATTCAATAGTATTTAAATGATTTATTTCATTAGCAATACTCATGAAATCATTATAGACGGATGATTCTTGGAAATTGTTATTTAAGAAATAATTAAATATTTCTTGGTCAGTATAACTATATAAATAACTACGAGCAATACTCATAAAGTCATATTTGAAACGAGTTTCATAATCTTCTTTTTTAATTCTAACTATGAAATCAATTATGTTTCTTAAGATATAAATATCTTCAGAAGCACTTATTACTTCATCTCTTTTAATACTTAATGGAATACCCAAATATTCAAAGATCTTTTTATATAAATCGAATTTTTTTTCACGATCAATTAGAATAGTAAAGTCTTCATATCTAGCGTCACGAAGTTTACCATCTTTAAATACTTGGTATTTATTTTTAATTTTATTTTGAATATCTCTACCAATAGTAAAGATTTCTATTTCTGCTCGATCATAGTCTCCCGCTTCATCATATGGGTATTCTAAGATTTCCAGATTATAATCTTGGTCAGTTAAACCTTTTTCTAAGTAATCTCTATTACCATATAACATTTGATGAGAGGCTTGATAATCTGCTCCACCAATTGTATTATCCATTACTAGACCGAAAATATCATTAATACCTTTAACTGTTTCTGTTCTAGAACGGAAGTTGTTTGTTAAATCAATTTTAAGTCCAGTAATGCCTTTTGAATATTCATCATATTTATCTTTAAAGATAGTTGGATTAGCGTTACGGAAACGATAGATAGATTGTTTAACATCCCCTACTATATAAACATTATTATTAGCAATTAAGGATATAAAGGCTTCTTGAATATCATTCGTATCTTGATATTCATCTACCATTATGTTTTTAAATGAATATTTTATTTCGTTACGAACATCTTCGTTTTCACGCAAGATTCTAATTGATAATAAAGCTATATCTTGGAAATCATAGATTTCATTCTTAGCTTTATAATCATGTAATCTATTCAAGAATTCTTTAACAATATCAATGATAGCACTTGTATAATCTTTACTTTTAACTAGATGTTCAAAGTTTGTTTTGCTATCTTCAAATTCATTTATTTTCTTCTTAAAAGCATCTAGTTTATTTTTATATAATTCTTTTTTAATTTTTTGGTCTTCATCTAGAGATGGAGATGGGAATCTATCAGCAGTTTTAATGGCGTTATAGATTTCATCATATGTTTTAGCGTTATATAAAGGATTCGCATAGTCATAAAACTTATTATAAGCTTTTTCATCTAAGTCTGATATAAAGTCTTCATAAAAACCATTTACTTCATCTCTCAGGCTAATAATTATTCTTTCAAATTCATTGTTTAATTGTTGATAGAATTCAGTACTTGTATACTTATCCAAATAAGTATTTAGATATTCTTCTCTATCTGGTTTAGCATCTATTTTATCTGCTATAGCAATAATAGAGTTTTTTATGTCTTTATCACTTTTATTACAGAAATTTTTTATTAATTTAGTGAAGTTAGTTGGTCTTGATTCATAATAATCATTAAATACTTCATCGATTATTTCTTGTTTTTTCATATCAATAATAGAGCTTTCAGAAATAGCTATATTATCAGATATATTTAATAAATAATGATATTTTTTTACTACTGATAAAGCATATGAATCGAATGTTGTTATATATGCTTGATCTACTAATTCTAATTCTTTTTTTAGACTTGGTTCTCCACTAATAGCTTTTCTTATTCTGTTTTTCATTTCGGCAGCTGCAGCGTTTGTAAATGTTAAGATTAATAATTCATTTACATGAGTACCTTCTTTGATGATACGAATTGTACGTGCAGTTAAGACAGTTGTTTTACCTGAACCAGCACCTGCTGAAACAATTATATTTTTACCATCTTCATAGATGGCTTGTTTTTGTTCTTCAGTCCAATCCATTATTCATCACCCCCAAATAAATCTTCTTCACTTACAGGATCTAATCTTACTGTATCTTTAGGTGTGTGGAAGCAGATATCTTTATACTTACAATATTCGCATCCATAGTTATCACCATTTATTTCCTTTGGTGCAATTGGGAAGTTAGCATTGCTGATATTGTTAACAGATTCATTAATCTTCTCTTCTGCAATCTTCTCTAAGATAGCGAATTGTTCTTTCGATAAGATATCTGCGTGTTTATAGAACTCATTTTCTTTAGTAATTCTCATCTTTTGAATATATTGGCTATCTTCATATGTTTTATCTAATATTGAAAGAATAGATCTATCATCTATAGAATAACCATTTAAACGCATGTATTTTCTTCTTAAATCTTCAGCATCGGCACCAGGTGCAGTTTTCTTATCTTTATATAGAATATGTTGAAGATAGATTCCTGCTATTACAACATTTTTTAGTTCTGGATGGTTGTGTGCTAAGTAAATATAAACTGGTAATTGCATACCTATACCATATGGTATTGTACTTAAGTCTATAGTACTTTCATTAGTTTTATAATCAATAATAGCTAAGATAGTACGATCTTTTTCTTTCTTATATTTAATCTTATCTATTGATCCCATAATAGTTATTTTCATGGCACCAGAAAGACTTACATAAACTTTTTCTTCATGTAATTCATCATGTAATTCTGTGTAATTTTCTTGTTCTTTTATTACTTTTGCAGCGAATTCTACTTCGTCTTTTAACATATCCAAGAAGAATTGCTCTTGTGAATTTAATCCTTCTTCTATCTTATTTTTCTCTTGTTTCCACAAATTATCAAATGATGAATTTGGGTCATAGTTTTCTAATATAGCATGAAACAATGTTCCAAATTTACTTTCAAAAGAATCTTCAAAGATATTTAATTTTAAAATATTATTTATATAGTATGAGAATGGGCACTTATAATACTTATCCATAGTAGTATATGCAAGTGTTAACTTGTTATTTAAGAACTTATGCAAATCATCTGGTTTAATACCAGAATAATCGTGATTATATATTTTATATGGTAGATCTTTATAAGTAGTAGATAAAGTAAATAAAGCATCACTAGTTGAACCATATTTATTATATTCATCTTTTAAATCAGTTAATAATACTTTGTTATAAGAATTAGAATATGAATAATAATGATATGGATTCTCTTTCTCAGTATAATTTAATTCTTCAAAGAGATTTGATATATAAGCTTTGTCCTCACCAGTTATAGTTTTATATGTAATAATTAGATTTTTAATGTTAGATAAAGTATTTATAGTATCTTCTTTTTCTTGATTGTTCTTTTCATATGTTAAAGAAAGATTTAATTCTTCTTTATCTTTATCTGTTAGATATTGTTCATCTTTATGAATATGAGGAATTACACCTTGGTTAAATGATAATAAGTAAACATAGTCATCATCTGTGAATGAACTATCTAAAGATACTTCATGTACAGAATTAACAATATCTTTTCTCTTAATTTTAGTTTTCTTTAGATCGTGTTTAATTAATGGAAGAACATCTAAATAATTGTTAATAAAAGCATATTTATTAACAACACTTAAGATTTGGTTATAGATTTCTTCTGATTCTTCAGAATCAATATATTCTTTTAAACCTTCCATTGTTTTATTCATATCATTAGAATATAATTCCAAGAATTTATTAACTAGAAAGGTACCATAAATAGAACCATTATCTTTTAAAGTAAATGGTATATTAAACATAGTAAAAACTCTTCTAATGATTCGATAATAATCATCAGTTAAGTTAGTAAGATAAATATTTTTTATATCTACTCCATTAGCAATATGTTCACATATGTCATTGGCTACAAAAGCCACTTCTTCTTCCATAGTACCCAGTTTATAAACATCATGATTTTTGTATTTCAATTCATGTTCATTTATTATTTCTACTTTAGAGGAAAGTGATAATTCTTCTTTTAACTTTTGTATTTCTTTAGTATCACCCAAGTTATAAATAACAATGTTTTTATTCTCTAATGATTTTCTAAATAACTTATTTATTTTTAATAATTTATTATCTAATAATTCTTGTTTTAATTTAGATAGGAATTGTAATTTAGGAGATGTATATGTTTGATTATTAATATATGTTAAGTTCTTTAAATAGATGTCTGATAATTCATATATAACATTATGATTATTCACTTTATAATTATTCATGATATATAGATTAGCATTAGTATCATAATCATAATAAAATAATCTATTAAATTCAGATAAAGTATATATTTTGATGTTCTTTAAAGAGTTATTAAATGACTTTAATAATTCTTTTTTGTTTGTACTAGATGTAATTATAATATCAGTGTTATCAAACATATTTATCACCTATAGATATTTTATCATAGATAAAAAATTAAGAGTAGATTTTATCTACTCTTAAAGCCTTGTTTTTCTAGTATTATTGATATATTTTCTTCAGTAAATTCGTTAGTATTTTCATATACTTTATCTTTATCTAAGATAAGGATTGTTGGGTATTTATATAATTGATAAACATTCACATAATTACTCTTAATATCTTTAGTTATATTATCAATATTTATGATGTTAATTGATATATCATAGTTGTATATTAAATGTCTTATAATTGTTAAATAATTGGCATTGTTGTCGACAACTAAATAGATTTGTTTATCATTAGTAGTTGTTATTTTTTTAACAGTATTAATATAAGAATCTAAGTCTAAATCATTAACTATGTTTTTATAAACCATCTCTTTCTCTTTTGAGAGATACTTGTTACAACCTTCTTCGTTTAGACATAGATTGTTATTATCTATGTAGAAGGTATATGTTGTGGAGATAGCTTTATTAGATTCTTCTTTATAACTAGATGATTCTTTATAGTTATACTCTGTATTATCTTGATATTCTATTGTTTTAGTATATGTATATGTACCATTATCTAGTTTAACTATGATATGAGTTATATTATATAATTCATCATTTAAATAGTTTTCTATTTCTAATGAATAAGTACCATTATATTTATATAAGTCTTCTTCTTTATTTATTAGATTTACAATAAATAAAATAACTAGAAGAATAATGATAGTAATCATAATAATTGGTATTGCTCTATTTCTTCTTGATGACATACGTCTCACCTGGTTAGTTATTATAGCACAAAAAAACTGAGTTATCTCAGTTTTTAAATGTCTATATTATTGTAGAAACCACTTACAGCGTTGTTATCTGCTGTTTCATAGTTTTCTAAAGATACATTAATCTTTTCTGCGAAATCCTTACAAATAATTTGTAAACGCTCAATATCACTTTGTAGTTTGTCTAGAATTGGTTTAGCTTGTGCAGCAGCTGTACCATTCCATACATTACCATCTTCACCAATTGTTGAAGATTGTTTCATATAACTTTGAATTGGATCATCTAAACTTTCAACTTTTGTTAGAAGAGCTCTAACTGCTTCTTCTAATGATCCATATTTAACAGTTCCGTCCATTATTAATTCCTCCTAATTATAATCTGTAAGATCGTTAATTTGTGAAGTGTTACTTTCTTCTGCTTGTTCATAATCATTTGCAGCACCCATTAATGTTGGTCCAAGAGCATCTAAGTTTGCTAAATCTGCTTCAATAGAAACTCTAATTCCATCGAATTTTTCTATAAATTGTTCTGATGCTTCACTTTTCCATGAGTCATTAGAAGTAACTTGACTTACTATATTTTTTACTTGTGAAAAGATAGTATTAACATCTCCTGAAATATTTTTCATTTGGTTACCTACTTCAGTTAATTCTTGAGTAGTAACACCTAAAGTTCCGTTTGCACTCATCCGTATTCCTCCTAACCTATCTAATTAAATTATATTATTTATTGTAAACAACTGCAAGTAAACTTACAGTTGCTTGTCACATTATGCTGATGTTGTTCCACCAATACTTGCTTTGAATGTTTCTGTTGGTCCATAAGCAAGATATTTACCACCTTGATTGTATAGTTTTCTATTACGATCAGATAGTCTTTGTACTTTACCATCTACACAGTCAAGAACTAAGATCTTGTCTGGTGTTAAGTCTGAAGCTTTTTTAACACTTGAATCATAACCTACTACAGTTACTAAGTGTCTCCAGCCTTTATATGTCATCCTTTGAGTAACCTGTAATACTACTGGGTTACCTTCATTAACTTCGTTATATACATAATTAAGAATGTCTTGTTCATTGTCTGAAATACAGCCTTCATTCATTCTAGTAGCTGGTGAACCACCACGGTCAGCCATTGTTCCTTTTGAAGTATATGTACCTCTTAATAAGTCACAACCATAGTATTGAGATAGTAACATACAATCTCCACCTAATAGACCAGCATTTTGATAGATACCATATTTTTGTAGGTATGCTTCGTAATCTTCTACTGCTGTAGGTGTATCGATCATGTAGAATTTTTGTGTCTTACCTTCAGAGTCAGTATATGTATATTCTTTTAAATGTTCTCCTAGACGTTTCTTTAATTCTTCTCTTTCTTTTTGAGCTGTTGTTGTCATTACAGGAGCTGTAATCTTTGTAAATAAGTCAGTGAATTCAGTATTAAATGTAACTATTTCGTTCATACCTGATACATTAAAGCTACCTAGATTAGATTCTAAAGTGTTTAGTTCACTATTAAAACCTGTTAACCAAATATCTGAATTGCTATAGCCTTTTTCAAGTCTTGCCATTTGATCGATTAATCTAGTACTTATTGCACCTATTTCGGTACTTTTAAGACCACTTAGGTATGAACTATTCATTTCACCGTTGATAGTTTTAATATCGCCGGACATACCACTTAAGTCACCTTGTGCAGTAGCTAATGCACTTAAATCAACTTCGAAGTCCATATAATACCTCCTTACTTTAATGCGTTAATCTTGGATTCACAATCGTCCATGATTTTTTCTTTTGCTTCTAAGCTTAATTTCCAAGAAGAGATATCTGATTCTGGTGTGTCTTCTGTTGCATTACTTAGATATCCTTTATATGTTAATGCTGCTTGTTTAGCATCATTATATTCTGATATTAAGCCAGCTGCTGTATCTAGAGTGGAAAGTGCATCCAGAATATTTGGATATACTTCTCCATCTATTTTACCTAATGCTTCTTTTAGTGTTGCTTTACAAGCGGCTTTCCACATACTGTCAGTTAACGTAGAATCAAATGATTGTAATTTAGTTTGATTAGTTGTTAACTTTTGACGAAATGAAGAAGTTGCACTTGTTATACTTCCAGGATCAATATTTTTATATAAATCATAATTTGCCATATTCATCCTCCTTAAGCACTAGTACCAGATTTTGAAGAAACTGTACTCTTTAATTGTACTGATACTGTTTCTTTGGATACTGTTGCGTTAGTATCAAGAACACTACCTTTATTAAACATACTACTAACTGGTTTATCACTATCCCATTCAAGACCCCATGTTTTAGTAGTAGGATTACCTTTTTCAATGAATGTTTTTCTTTCAACTTCAAATTCAAGAACATTGATCTTGCCATCTGAAAGTTTGTGGCCCCATTCTGAACCTGCATCATCACCTTTAGAGTCAGCTATAAGTGCTGGTACAGTTGTACCATCTGATAATTTAATATCAACGCAATCACCTACAGCACCAAATTTAGTAGATAATGCAACTAGGTAACGATCATGACCATTAACATTAATTACAGCAATACCATTCTTAAAGCGTGAACCT
>JAEEGL012598604.1_pt1 | contig 16707 bp, 11 predicted proteins | sample 9134231 | NCBI WGS metagenome assembly JAEEGL01 (sample SAMN16246548, study PRJNA631951) | gut metagenome | biome: gut microbiome; feature: rumen; material: fiber-attached | host: Bos | place: Iran: Karaj | collected 2018-10 | reverse complement strand
GAAACCGGTACCGATAAGACAACGGAAGAGCCGTCCGGAACTGATATCGGCGAGATAACGGAAAACCCGTCCAGAGACTATTCCGGTGAAACACACGGAGTACTGAATATTTCCATAAATCCCGAGGTGGAATTCGAGATTGACGAAAACGGATTGGTCACAAAGGTCATTTATCTGAACGAAGATGCAAGAGATGCTTACAGCGGGCTGGCTCTGGAAGGAATGCCGGTTAAGGAAGCAATAGAACTTGTGGTAAAAACAGCGGATGAAAAGGGTTATCTGAAAGACGGTAACGATGTTTCGGTAAGCTACGGAGCAACCGGATATGCCACCGCAGAAGAAGCTCAGGAAATGATCGAAGCGGCACGCGCCGGTACGATCGAGGCGCTTAATGAAACCGGAAAAGATTCGGCTCTTGTCCTTAACATGACAAATTACAGTCATGACGATGAAATCTGCGATCTGTGCTTCGGAGCGGGCGTGATCATCTGCGACATCTGCGGGGGAATAAGCTACGGAAACGGAAAATTAAAGTGCGATCTTTGCGAAGGCTCGGGCTTTTATGATGACGGGCACGATCCGGATCTCGGAACCGGAAACTGCCGCACCTGCCATGGTACAGGTATCATGACGATCCAGTCGGAGACTTGCCGTTTCTGTGGCGGAAGCGGAAAGTGCGATGTTTGCGGAGGTACCGGACAGGAGATGAGAGGTGACGGAACGCCGGGACCTTGTCATGCATGTTTAGGCACCACAGACTGTCAGAATTCTGAATGTATAGACGGAATAGTACCTGAAAAACACACGATTTGTACTGATTGCGAAGGCTCGGGCCGGGCATCCGGTGACAGCAGTGATCCGAATGACAGACCGGAAGGACTGTGCTATCGATGTGACGGAGAGGGATTTATGACCTGTTACCGATGCGGCGGAACTCTCCTGCAGACCTGCTATCGTTGTGACGGCACGGGAAAACGCATTATCCGTGAAGAGGGACCGGAATAAAGATTCCTGCCGGAAACGGTGCATACAATAAACGGAGGTGATCTTTTGGCGCAGATTCAGGTGAACGATCTGACGTTTTCATATGACGGAAGTGCCGATGATGTTCTGAAAGACGTGAATTTCAGCATAGATTCTGACTGGAAGCTGGGACTGATCGGAAGGAACGGAAAAGGTAAGACGACCCTGCTTAATCTTTTTATGGGAAAATATGATCACAGGGGAAGCATAAGGACGAGCGTTCGTTTCGACTATTTTCCGTACAAGGTTTCCGATGCGGATCTTATGCAGAATGCCTCAGATCTCTTTGAAAAATGGAAGCCGGGTATAGAGCTGTGGCAGGTGCTGATCCAGATGAACGAGCTTAAGATGGATCCGGAATGCTTATACAGACCCTTCGGCACATTAAGCTTCGGTGAGCGGTCGAGAGTAATGCTTGCGGTATTGTTTGCCGCGGAAAACGAATTCCTGCTTATCGACGAGCCCACAAACCATCTCGACAGCCGGGCACGGGACATTGTGAAGGAGTACCTGGCATCCAAAAAGGGCTTTATCCTCGTATCCCACGACAGAGACCTGCTTGACGGCGTGTGCGATCATGTGCTCGTGCTGAACAGGGCGTCTGTGGAGGTTCAGGCGGGAAATTTTACGACATGGTGGGAAAACAAGGAGAAGAAGGATGCGTTTTCGCAGTCGGAGAACGAGAAGCATCTTAAAGAGATCGGAAAGCTTAAGACTGCAGCCGAACGAAGCAGCAGATGGGCGGAGAAGAGCGAGGCCACCAAAATAGGCTTTGATCCGCTTAAAGAGCATGACAGGGGAGTCGGCACCAGAGCCTTCATAGGCGCAAAAACAAAAAAGATGCAGGCGAGGGTCAAGGCCTACGAGACCCGCATAGACCGCGAGATAGAAGAGAAGGAGGGGCTTCTTCGGGATATAGAGAAGGTTGCGGATCTTAAGATCGAACCGCTCAGGTTCCACAAGGAAGTTCTGATAAACGCAAACAATCTGTCGTTAAAGTATGAAGATGCCGAAAATCCGCTGTTTTCCGGGCTTCGCTTTCAGGTAAAACGCGGCGAAAGGATAGTGCTCTCCGGCGAGAACGGCTGCGGTAAATCCAGCATTCTTAAAGCGGTCCTTCGGAAAGCAAAGTATGACACAAACGGAGCGGACGAAAACCTTGTAATATCAGGAGATCTTGAAGTCGCGTCGGGAATGACGGTCTCCTACGTCAATCAGGATACGTCGTTTTTATCCGGGACGCTCAGGAAATACTGCGAAACAAAAGGTCTTAACGAAAGCCTGTTCCTTGCGGTGCTCAGACAGCTTGACTTCGGGCGCGAGCAGTTCATAAAGAATATGGAGGACTTTTCGGAAGGCCAGAAAAAGAAGGTCCTTATAGCAGCGAGCCTTGTAACTCCCGCACATTTGTACATATGGGACGAACCCATGAATTTCATCGATGTGTTCTCAAGAATGCAGACAGAAAAGCTGATACTTAAGTATGAGCCCACGATGATGCTCGTTGAGCACGATGTGAGATTCAGGGAAAAAGTTGCGACCAACGTGATATATTTAGATCATAGATCTTAATCACTTCGCATACAGAAGGACTGACTGAAAATGACGGGCAGAGCAAAAAATAACAGCAAAAAAATAGGCGGACTTGAGAGATGGAAGCTTAGCAGCCAGCTTCTGTTTGTCTACAGTCTTGCGGTTTTTCTGCCGCTTGTCATAATCGGCTCATTTCTCATTACCACTGTCAGCATCACTCAGAAAAAATATTATTCGGACCTGCTCGCAGGCAGCAACGATGCCGTCAAACAGACGATATACGAGATCACGACGCAGATATTCACCATTTCCGACAGTATCGTATATAATGACAGCCTGATCGAGTTTTTAAACGGCACATACGAAAACAAACAGGAAATGCTCGTTGCGGCATCAAAGACCACCATCCTCGACAGATATGCCGCCAGATATGCGGGCCTTGACGGTATCTACGTTTACATCGACCGTGAGGATATGGTCGATTACGGACAGTTTCACAAAGTGACCGACGAGATAAGGGAATCGGACTGGTACAGAAAAGCCTCCGAACAGTACATTCCGTTCTGGATGGCGTACGAATCCGTAGACAGCAGAAATACCAACAAGACATGGAATCTGTTCATGGTGCGTAAAATGGTGCTTGTGGGAGGCGAGCGAGAAGCAGTCATAATGATAAAGGTCCGCGATTCATATCTTGCAAGCCGTCTTACAAATTCAAGATATACAACTCTTATAGCCATCGACGATCAGCCTGTGGCGTTCGGAAGCATAAAATCGCTGTACGGCACAAAGCCTGAGGTTGAGATCGATTATAACGATCCTGCCTTCTCTTATGCGGGTGAAGTCGACTACCACGGAAAGGAATCGTTTGTCAGGGTCGATACACTTCCTCTTTCCAAATCGGTCAACAAGCTCTATCTGATATCTTACGATACTGAGGCGATCGGCGAGATACGGAGCGGTGTGCGGCTCAGCATTCTTATTCTTCTCGCGGCGTCGCTGCTCCCTCTTGTCATACTGTCGCTTTTTACACGCCGGTTTACGGTGCAGGTAAAGAGCCTCCGTGAAGAGATGGGCAAAGCCAGCCGCGGGGAATACCGGGACATGAAGGAAGAACTCTGGGGAAGCGAGGAACTGTCCGAAGCCTTTAAAGACCTGCAAAAGATGGTGCATGATATCCAGAGGATAGAAGCCGAGCGGTATGAGGCGCAGATAAAGGCGCAGAACATATTGAACGACCAGCAGAAGATCGAGTTCAAGATGCTGTCGAGCCAGATAAATCCGCATTTTCTGTACAACACTCTTGAAACGATACGCATGAAGGCACTGGCCGCAGGGGACACGGAGGTTGCAAATGCCACGAGGCTTCTCGGAAAATCCATGCGCTATGTGCTTGAAAACACAGGTACAAAGGACACCACGCTTCAGAAGGAGCTGGAGCATCTTAAGGTATATCTGCAGATCCAGAAGCTGCGTTTCGGAGACAGGGTTAATTATGAGATAACCGTAAGCGAAGGCCTCTGCGCAGAAGATTATAAAATGCTTGGCCTGCTTCTTCAGCCTGTTGCGGAAAACGCCATCGTTCACGGTCTTGAGGAAAACGAGTCCGGCGGAATGGTAAAGATAGACGTCCATGAATCCGGGGAACAGCTTGTCATAGATATTATCGACAACGGCAGCGGTATTGACGGGGAGGAGCTTGCGGAACTAAAGGAGAGGCTTAACAGCTATGAAAGCGAGGACCGCACCGACAGCATCGGCCTTTACAACGTAAACCGCAGGATCAAACTGAGTTACGGAAGCGAGTACGGTGTTAAGATAAGCAGCGAAAAGGGCGTGGGCACAAAGGTTTCCGTGATAATTCCGAAGCTTCCGAAGAATTGAAATGCATGGTGGAATTTTTAATGCTTTTGATGTCAAATACTTTCGGTTTTTAAAGACAAAAATATAAGATAGACTTTATACCGTGCCATGCACGGTATTTTTATTTTTATGGAGGAGGCTTTTATGATGAGAGCGATGAAGAAGGTATTTGCATTTGTCCTTGCGATTGCCATGCTGGTCGGACTTGGACCGGTAAAACAGGCAAAAGCGGACGATTACACGGCATTCCTTATGTTTTCCGACCGTAACTGGGCATTCGGAAACTGGGATGCAAATCTTCAAAGCGCCACAACGAAGGTTTCGCTTGACGGCGGAACGTACAAGGTGGTTTTGAATGCCGCGGAGGTCGGCGGAGACGGAACAACTCCCGCGGCCGGCGCCATGGTATTCTGCGTGGACCTGGTTGGGGTACAGGCGGCGCTTGACGAAACAGGTGAAACATTCAAATTGACCGATCTTAAGATCCTTGCGGACGGTAAGGAGTTCGCGGCGGATACTTCAAAGATCGTAACAGGCGATATCGAAGGTAACGGCAATTTCCGTATCGAGATCTATAACGAGTACGGAAGCACCGCGGCAGATCCCGCATTTGATCCGCTTACGCTGGCATTTGCGACCACTCTCGAGGTGGAGTTTACGGTTGCAAAGACCATTAAGCTCAGTGATACAGCAAGCATCGCATTCCTTATGTTCTCTGACCGCAACTGGGCGTTCGGAAACTGGGATTCATCCCTTGAAAGTGCGACGACGATCGTTGACGGCGCGGGAACATACACGGTTACTCTTAACGCCGAAGAAGTGGGCGGAGACGGAACAACACCCGCAGCCGGTGCCATGGTATTTAACGTCGACCTTGTTGGCGCCGACGAGCTTATGAAATCCTACGGTCAGAAATATGTATTGTCCGATCTGAAGATTTTAGCAGACGGCAAAGAATTCCCCGCAGACGTTTCAAAGATCGTTACGGGAGATATTGAAGAAAACGGCAATTTCAGAATAGAGATATACAACGAATACGGTGCGAGCGCGGCAGATCCTGCCTTTGATCCCAATGCGCTTTCATTTGCAAAGACGCTTTCCGTAGAGTTCACACTCGGTGTCGAGGCAAATTCCGAGCCTTCCACCGCATTCCTTATGTTCACGGACCGCAACTGGGCATTCGGCAACTGGGACGCTTCCCTTGAGAGTGCAACGACCGTTGTCAACGGAAACGGAGCATATTCCGTTACACTTAATGCCGCAGAAGTGGGCGGAGACGGAACAACGCCCGCGGCGGGCGCAATGGTATTCTGCGTTGATGTTATCGGTCTTGCAAAGATGGCTGACATTGAAAATGTGACCGTAAGCGGTCTTAAGATACTTGCGGACGGTGCGGAGGTTCCCTTCGACGGATCGAAGATCGCAGTTGGCGATATCGAGGAAAACGGAAACTTACGTATCGAGCTTTACAACGAATACGGAAAGACCGTATCCGATCCGGGCTTTGACCCCGCAGCGCTTTCCTTTGCAAAGACTCTTACCGTGGACTTCACCCTTGACGGTATAGTATATAAGGCTCCCGAACCTCAGGCACCCGCAACTTCATCCGCAGGTCCTGTAGATCTTGACGGAACATACAATGCATATCTGGGCTTCCAGACTCCCGCATATTCCTTCAGAAACGCATTTGATGACGCAACATACGGACGCGGTATCGTGAGCGATGACGGAGTTGAATTCTTTACACAGGTTACGGGCTGGGATGCGGATAACAACGCGATCAAGAGAGAAGGTACATTCATCGATGCGGTCATTGCCGGAAACGGAACATACACCGTAAAGGCCGAAGGACTTGATCTTACCGGCGATTTCGATTCACAGGACTACATGAACCTGATATTCCTTTCCACCGATATTCCGAATACCGGTGAAGTAACGATCAGCGACATAAGCTTAAAGGTTGACGGAAAGAAAGTGGAGCTTCCCGATGCGGCACAGGAACTCAACGAGGAGAGCATCGATTACATGAACGTTCAGCTTCAGAGCAAATGGAGCAAGACCGGTCTTGCAGAGATCGGAGCATATCATGTTCCTATGACGACCATGGAGATCACATTTACCGTGAGCGGTTTCAACTACGACAAGGCAGCGGAAGCACCCGAGCCCACAGCTACCCCCGAGCCTACCGCAACTCCCGTTCCCACAGCGACTCCCGTACCCACCGAGGCTTCGAAGCCCACAGAGGCACCTGCGGTAACCGAAGCTCCCGCGGCACAGACTGCAAACGCGGAAACCTCAAGCTCCGGAAACAATACGGGACTCATATTCGGCATTTGCGGCGCAGTTGTTGTACTGCTTGCCGGAGCATGCATTTTCTTCGTAGTGCGTAAAAGAAAATGATAAATCTTTTTGACAGAACTAGTCCGGACCGGTGGAATCTGCCGGTCCGGAACAAAGGAGAGCGATATGGCAAAAAATATTGAGGTCAGCAACGGGCCGACCGACAAAATATATTATGTGACGCGTATCAGCCTTCTGTTTGCGTTTGTGCTCGTATTCTTCAGCGAGATCAATCCCGCAAGGATAATGACGCAGATGAACAAGAACATGTCGCTTCTCACGACTGCACTGTCTTATGACAGGATAGTGGTGAACATAAAATACGAGATCAACCACAATTACATATTTAAGAGCGATATTTACAGCCTTATGGCGGCATCCGCGATAATGGTAGTCGGAATATTGATACTGGCCGTTGCGGCGTGCATTTCTCTCGGAAATTTAAGGATGAAGCGCATATCGAACTATGTGACCCTCGGAGGCAGCGCGGCGGTCATTTTCGGCGTGTACCGCATGATCGTGACGCACAGGCTTTACAGGGCGATAGACGCCGAAATTTCTGAGATCGTCGGCTTTAAAATGGCTACGGAAAAGTTACCGACAGCACTTTTCCTTATGCTCGGGTTTGCGATCATCGAGCTTCTTTGCGCGGTAATACTTATTATCGCACAGCCAAGACCGGCACGGGACGAGAAATGTGAGATGTCGACGCGCTACAAGCTGTTCATAATGGCTCTGCCCTTTCTTGTACTGACCTTTATTTTCTCGTACCTCCCGCTTTATGGCTGGAGATATGCGTTCTTTGATTACAAGGCAGGCCCCGGGACGCTTTCGATGAACGACTTTGTCGGATTTAAGTGGTTTAAACTTCTTGTGGATAATGCGATGATGCGCTCCGACATAATCCGCGTCATGAAGAACACTCTTATCATGAGCGGACTCGGTCTTGCCACAAGCTGGGTGGCAATGGCATTCGCCATCTTTCTTTCGGAGATCAAGAACGGCGTTTTCAGAAGGATAGTACAGGTACTTACGACGATCCCGAACTTCATAAGCTGGGTGCTCGTATACGCCATCGCTTTTGCGATCTTCTCAAACGAAGGCTTTGTAAACAACATGCTCACAAGGATCACAGGTGTTGTTCACGACCACATCTACCTTACCGACGAATCCATGCTCTATGTGAAGATGCTCCTCTGGGGAATGTGGAAGGGCGTCGGATGGAGCGCTATCATATACATTGCGGGGATTTCCGGTATCGACCAGCAGCTTTACGAAGCGGCTACCGTGGACGGCGCAGGACGTTTCCAGAAAATGTGGCATGTGACTCTTCCGGGACTTATCCCCACATATTCCGTAATGCTTCTTATGGCTGTTGCGGGAATACTCAGCAACGGTATGGATCAGTATCTTGTGTTCTCGAACGCAAAGACTAAGTCGGCGCTTGAGGTGCTTGACCTTTACGTTTACACGCTCGGTATCGGATCGGGCAAGATCCCGCTTTCCACGGTTATCGGCATGCTTAAGACACTTGTGAGCGTGACGCTTTTGTTCATGGCCAACGGCATATCTAAGCTTGTCCGCGGCGAAAGCATAATCTGACGGGGGGAAGACGGTATGGCTTTGACAAAACAGGAAAAACTTGATAAAAAAGCCGAAAGGGCTTATTATCGAAAACACAAACCGCATGTCAAGCTCACGGGAGCGGACATTGTCTTTTATGTTTTCGACTATCTTGTGTTCGGGGTATTTGCAATTATTTGTTTTTTTCCTTTTTACTACTTGTTTATCAACACGGTTTCCGACAGTGAGATGGTGGCAAGGGGCGCGGTCAATTTCTACCCGATCGGCTTTACCCTGAAGCATTATAAAGACATGCTCGCCCTGGGAGATCTGGGCCGCGCGTTCATAGTCACGATTTCGAGGACAGTCATAGGAACCGCGCTTATGGTCATGGCATCGGCATTTTGCGGTTATCTTATGACCAAGAACGAGATGTGGAACAAGAAATTCTGGTACAGATTCCTTGTTATCACAATGTATTTTAACGCAGGTCTGATACCCGGCTACACAAACATGCTGATGCTGGGACTCACCGACAATTATCTGGGATATATAATTCCCGCCATAGTACAGCCCTTCAACATAATACTGGTAAAGACTTATATCGAGTCCATACCGGCGGAGCTGGAGGAAAGCGCATTTATCGACGGTGCGAGCTACATGATGATATTCAGGAAGCTGATCCTTCCGCTTTCAAAACCGATTCTTGCGACGATCGCCATATTCGGCGCGGTGGGACACTGGAATTCCTTTATGGATTCGGTCATCAACATGCAGAACTCGCCGAAGCTTCAGACTCTGCAACATAAGCTGTACATATGGCTCAATCAGTCCAGTAATATCGGAGCGGTGATCGACACCGGGCGGTCTGCTTCGGAAATAGAAAAGATAGTAAATCAGTTGAATTCCGGAACTGTTATTAAATACACCATCGCGATGGTGACAGTACTTCCCATTCTTTTGGTATATCCGTGGATGCAGAAGTATTTTGAAAAAGGAATCATGCTTGGCGCCGTAAAAGGCTGAAAGAGAGGAGAATTTATGAAGATGCTTAAAAGACTGACAGCGCTTGCGTTAACTGCTGTCATGCTTGTATCAGCGGCAGGATGCTCCGGCGATGCAGAACCCGTACAGCGCGGTGAATCCGCGGCTTCGGGACCTGCGGCGACACAGGGTGGAAGCGGCGACACAGGAAAGAGCACGCAGAGCAAGTCGGAACCGATAGAGCTTGTTGTTTATTCGCAGCTTGCAAACTACTCCGGCGAACAGCAGGGATGGTCAGCAAAGCTCCTGCTTGACAAGTTCAACGTAAAGCTCACCATCATTCCCGATTCGGACGGCGTATTCGATACACGTATGGAAGCCGGAAAGCTGGGCGACATCGTAGTTTTCGGCTCGACGGGAAACGATTACAAGAGAGCGGTGAAGAACGGTATGCTCCTTGACTGGAACAAATACGATCTTCTCAATAATCACGGACAGTACATAAGAGACAATATGTCTACCGCTCTGCAGTCAAACAGAAATCTCACGAGCACCATCACGGAAGGCGCGAGCGATGCACTGTACGGATTCGGACATTCGGTTGCGCTGTCCGCGGATTCCCACGAGCAGTTCTTCTATACATGGGATATCCGATGGGATCTTTACAAGTCTCTCGGCTACCCTGTTGTAAAGGGTCTTGACGACCTTGTTACTCTTTTTGAGCAGATGAAGTCCATATGCCCGACGGATGAAAACGGCAACCCGACTTATGCGGTATCTCTCTGGCCCGACTGGGACGGAAACATGGTAATGTATGTAAAAGCCTTTACGACTGCATTCTGGGGCTATGACGAATTCCAGCTGGGCGTGTACGATCCCGATACGGGAATAATGCATGACGCTCTTGAAAAGGACGGACCCTATCTCACTTCGCTCAAGTTCTTCAATACGCTTTATCAGAAGGGACTTCTTGATCCCAACTCAATGTCACAGACATATACCGAGATGATCGAAAAACTCAAAGTGGGCGGTGTGTTCTTCTCGATATTTAACTATGCGGGAAGCCTCGCGTATAACACGGATACGCACATGCAGGACGGCAAGTATATGTATACCATGGTTCCCCAGGATGCGGTGCCTCTCTGCTACGGCATGAGCCCTTACGGCGGAAACCGTGTATGGACAATCGGAGCAAACACCGAGCATCCCGAACTCTGCATGGATATCATAAACTGGCTCTGCACTCCCGACGGATACATGGAAGTGCTTTACGGACCAAAGGATGTCACATGGTATTACGACAGCGACGGACGTGCCTGTCTTACGGATTTCGGGCAGAAGTGTCTTAACGACAAAGAGAATACGATAATGACAAAGGAAGAAGCCGGAATATACGAAGGCGGAACCTTCCACGACGGAGAACTTCAGATAAACAACACGACATGGTCGGGCAACGAGATCAATCCCAACACAACGGGCGATACCTACGACATGACTTACTGGAGAAGCGTCGTTTCAAAGACCGATTATGATGTGCAGCGCGACTGGATAGCTTACACCGGTGCAGAAACCGTGGGCGAGTACATGGATAAGCTTAATTACAGAGTAGCTCCGCCCACCGAGTATAACGAAGCGGAGATGGATGATGATTTTGAGCTTATATGGAAGCAGGTAACCACATGTATCGTGGATTACAGCTGGAAAGCCATCTATGCGTCGTCCGACGGCGAATTCAATTACCTTGTACAGCAGATGATGAGTACCGCCAAAGCATACGGATACGATCAGTGCAAACAGTGGTCCTTTGACGAGGCTGCAAAGAGGCATGCTCTTGAGGAAGCATTCAGAGGAAACTGATCCTGTCAGGTCTTTCCGGAACGGTATTCCACAGGGCTTACGCCGACGTATTTTTTGAATTTTTTGTGGAAATAATCGACATTGTTGTAGCCGACTTTTTCCGATATTTCATAAACCTTGAGTTTTCCTTCGGTGAGAAGCTTTATTGCATGATCGATCCTGATGCGGTCGACATAAGTGTTGAAGCTCTCACCGACGGTTTTTGTAAACACCTTTCCAAGGTATGAGCTGTTGTATCCGAAAAGGGATGCGATGGTCTCGAGCTTAAGATTTGTATTGTAGTTGTGATCGATGTAATAGAGCACATCGTCGATGACGCTGTCTCTCGAGAAATTGCCGAGAGAACTCATGAAAAGCTCAAAACAGCGCGAGAAATAAAGGATTATCTCATAGAGATAATTTGCGGAGTTTATGAAAGCGATTATTTCGGAGTTTGAGGCAAAGGGAAGAGCGGACGGGCTGTAGCGGTGTGTCATGGAATCCTTGATCCTTAAGTAAAGATCCGCAAGGAAAAGCTTTACCTCTGAAATGTCCGCATCCGCGTGATACAGGTATTCCTCAACGGAATATAGTACTTCCGCGGTCTTGCGCCTGTTAAACGTCTGGAGGTAGTCAGTGAGTTCTCTTGTGTAGCGCTCTATATATGACGCTTCCGGCTTTCCGGCGCTGGCGTCGAAGGAGGGCAGATCGTCATAGCCCAGCACGTGCTGACCCTGAGAACAGAAAAAACGGCGCTTTAGAAGCTGTTCGGCCTGCTCGTATGAGTCGGGAATATCGCCGAGAGAATCAACTATACGGCCGTAGGCCACAAAGATACTGTCAAGCGGGCTTCCTTTTTCGGGAACGGATTCATAATGAGCGAGGAACTTTTCAAAGCGTGAGAGTCCCGGCGTTCCGAGGAGCAGCAGAAGATCGTGGCCTTTGTAGGTGAAGTGCACGGCGGCGCCTGAACGGCTTCCCGCTGCATTAAAAAGCTCGGAAAAGCGGTATTTTATCTCGCTTCCCGAAATGTTGAAATCTTCGTATGCGACTATTCGGTATCTGTCGGCCGCAAGTCCCAGTTCCTCGGGCGACAGGTGCTTTAAGTCTATACTGCGGTTCAATATGTCCTGAAGGATCTCTTTCTTGGATCTGCTCTTTAAGAACTGCTCCTTTGACAGTGCGTCTGCTTTGCTGTCGAGCAGTGCGTTTATCTCATTCACTGCCTGGACAAGCTCGTCCTCGTCGATGGGCTTGGTGAGGTAATGGCGCACATTGTATTTCATGGCGGCCTGGGCATATTTGAAATCCGAATAGCCGGAAAGTATTATGAAGTGCCCCTCGAAGCCGTTTTCCGTGAGTTCGCGGATGGCATCTATACCGCCTTTTCCGGGCATGCGTATATCCATGAGCACAAGATCCGGGTTTAATTGTTCTATATCCGAAACCGCATCGGTTCCGTTTCCGGCTTCGCCGCAAAGCTCGTAGCCGAGCGCGTTCCAGTCTACGACAAGCTTTATGCCGTCTCTTATGGGCTTTTCGTCATCTGCGATGTAAAGTGATCTCATGGAAGTATGCCTTTCGCTTTAGTTTAGGTCACGGTTCATTATAGCATAATGAAAGAGAGAAATATATGAGAAAAATAACTATTGTAAGCATTGCCTGCGTTTTCGGGCTGGCCCTGTTTTTACTTGCTGGATGCGGAAACACCGGAAACACCGTAAACAACGGAAATACCGGAAATACCGTAAACACAGGAAATACCGTAAACGCACCTGAGATGATCGAGAACTCCGGGAATGCGGAAAGCATTGAAAACACAGAAAAAGCTGAAAAAAAGGATCTTACCGATATGACTGCACGCGAACTCTCATACTGCATGGGAAACGGCATAAATCTCGGAAATACCTTTGAAGCGGTATCTTCGGCGAAAAATCTTTCCGTAGCGGTATATGAAAGCGCCTGGGGACAGCCGAGGACGACAAAAGCCATGATAGAAGGATACAAAGCGGCGGGATTCGATACGCTGAGGATACCGGTATCATGGACGAATACAATGGATTACCTTAACGGTGATTTTGAGATCAACGCGGACTATATCGACAGAGTGGCGGAGATCGTAAACTTTGCCCTTGAAAGCAACATGTTCGTTGTCGTGAACGATCACTGGGATTCGGGCTGGTGGGCGATGTTCGGTTCATCCGATCCCGAGACCGTAAGGCTTGCATGGACTGTCTATGAAGAAATGTGGAAGCAGGTTGCGGGGTATTTTAAGGATTATCCCGATATGCTGATCTTTGAATCCGCAAACGAGGAGCTTGGAAACGGCCTTAACAACAACAGTACATGGGCGGATTCGGGGAGTCTGAGCACAGACGATCAGTACAGGCTCACCAACGAGATAAATCAAAGATTCGTGGAGATAGTGCGAAATTCCGGCGGTAACAATGATGACCGCTTTCTGCTGATCGCGGGATACAACACCGATATCACCGATACATGCGATGACCGCTTTAAAATGCCCGATGACAGCGCAGAGGGAAAACTGTTTCTGTCAGTGCATTACTATACCCCATGGAACTATTGCGGTGCAGGCGAAGGCGGAACGCGGTCGAGATGGGGAATAAGATCCGATTATGAGACGATGGACAAGTATCTTTCCAAGCTTGCCAAATTCTCCGATATGGGATATGGTATAATCATAGGCGAGTACGGAGCGCTTCCGGTTTACGACAGCACTTCGGGAGTGCATGAGACACAGGATAATGCTGTGGAATTCACGGAGTATTTCCTTGACCACTGCGACATAAACATCTTTGTTCCGCTCCTCTGGGATACAAACAGCTCTTACAACAAGGTTACATGCACTTTCAGGGATGAAGAAATAGCTTCGGTGTACTCAAAGAGAAGCTTTGAAAAGGAAAGCGCTTCGGAAGGCGGATATCTTGTAAGCGTCAAAACGCACATGGCGGAAAGTGTTTCAAATGCCTCCGAAATGTGGGAAGGGGTCGAGACCTATGAAGCCGGGACACCTGTGGCGTGGATCATGTGGAACGGCGGCGCGGGCACCTATTCGGTGGGAGATACCTTTAATCCTGCGGACAATACGGCGGGAATAACCGCGGAAAATGTTGTTGTCGACGGCGCGGGCGTATATACCGTGAGCCTTGATTTTCAGGGCGGAAACAACGGTATCACATTCGCGGCGCTTGCCATAGCGGATGCGGAAATACTGTATCCGGGATGCTATATCGTGATAAACTCCGTCAAAGTTGACGGCGTTCCTGTGGAGCTTACCGCGGTTCCGTATACAAGCTCCGATGACGGAAAATGCACCCGCGTAAACCTTGTGAACGAATGGGTGAAGACTGTACCGGACGATGCGCGAACGCTGATGGGACCGCTTTCAAAGGCATCCGCGGTGATCGTCGATAAGACCGCTTTTGTGGATATACATAACATAACGATAGAGTTCAGGCTTGTAGTCAAAAACTAAACGATCCGTTTATGACGGAAAGAATCTTTGGGGCTGAGGGAACGTTATATTGTTTTCTTCAAAAAACTTACAAAAACCCTTGCTATCGTTAAATGGTTATGGTAGAGTAACAGTCGAGCCGGGGACGGCACCCATAATAAAAAACAGCACTCAACTAATTCTCAATAATGCAGGGTGGAGAAACCCATGACAAAAAACGTAAGTGTTATTGACGAATCAGGCAGACTTATCGGAACTACCTACCCGAAACGGGCAAGGGGCTTAGTAAAAAACGGCCGGGCACGTTATGTGTCCTGCGAAACAGAGGATACAATTTGCCTGACGTGTCCGCCGGATATTTTGGAGGACAAAACAATGACAGAAGAATCTTTAAACACAGTTACACGCACACCTTCCGCAGAATATGCGCTTCAGATGCTCGAAAACATCGCACTTGACACAGAAGCCTTAAAGAGCGCGGTTACGCAGGTTTCTAACGAGACAGACAACGGTATCGCCCACATGATCGAGGCCCGCGAAAAGACTAACAGAGAGCTTATTGCCTTCTATACCCAGATGTACAACGATTATAAGCCGGCTGCTCCCAACAGGAAGAGCAACACCGTGGAACGCTTTATGGAGATAGCGGACATGGTCAAAGGACTTAACAAGGAAGACTATGACAATGATGCCTGGGAAATGCTCATGGATGCGGCAGAGATGCAGCTCACCCGTAACTATTAAAGAAATGGTCTGTTAGACAAATAAAACGGTTCGTAAAGCAAAGCCTCATTTTACCGAAGGGTAGAGTGAGGCTTTTTGGATAAAGGAAGTGTATATCATATGGAGTTGTTGAACGGAAGACCGGGCAATACCGAAGGCAGGCTTCCGAGAGAGATCAGGACCTACGATCTTCTGGATTCTCTCGGGATCGAATACAAAAGGACGGATCATGATAGGACCGATACCATGGAGGAGTGCAACAAAGTCGATGCGGTCCTCGGAGTTGTGATCTGTAAGAACCTGTTTCTTTGCAACCGGCAGAAGACCGCGTTTTATCTGCTTATGATGCCCGGTACCAAAAAGTTTAAAACAAAGGAATTGTCCGCACAGATCAATTCATCGAGGCTTTCATTCGCGGAGCCTGAGGATATGTTGAAATACCTGGACATTGAGCCGGGATCCGTCAGCATTATGGGACTCATGAACGATAAAGATCACGCGGTAAAGCTCCTTATCGACGAAGATGTTCTTAAAGATGAATTCGTCGGCTGCCATCCGTGCGTAAACACATCGAGTCTTAAGCTCCGCACGGAAGATGTAATAAATAAGTTCCTTCCTGCCGTAGGGCATGATTATAAAACAGTCCGGCTTGTGGGAGAAGATTAAATGAAGGAATAACACCTGTGAACGTTTGATCGAATACGGCTCTCCGAACGCATGCTCGATCGAAGATCATAAAAGTGGAAGAAAAGGTTGTTGATATGACTGAAAAAGAAATGAAGGTTCTGATTAAATCCCAGCAGGGTGAAATTGATGCAGTCCTCATGTATCAGGCATTGGCAAGAGTTGCAAAGAACAAACATGACTCTGAAGTGTTCCTTAAGCTTGCCTCTGAGGAAGGTCATCATGGGGCTGTATTTAAGAAACTTACGGGACAGACTTTAAAGCCCAAGAGGACAAAGGCGGTTTTACTTCCCATTCTTTATAGAGTGTTAGGCAGAAAACGTTTATATCCTTTGATTGCCAAAGGGGAATATGACGCAGCTAAAACATATGAACCGGTAGCCAAACGGTTTCCTTCCGTGCAGAGCGTTAAGGCTGATGAAAAAAGACATGGAGATACGGTGTTAGCATTGTTACATTAAGCGGAACTAAGCTGTATTTTATGGATATAGGATTGTGCGCTTTTCTTTGCGGATGGACAAGGCAGATAAGAATTTCAAAATCCTTGAACAGTATAATCGGATTATAATTTTATGAGCGTTTTCAGGGCCTTGCTGCAGTGATGCGGTGAGGTCTTTTTACAATGCAAATGCAACGAAAAAAAATACGTTGCATTTGCGACGCATTTATCATATGGTAATACT
>JAEEGL011185638.1_pt1 | contig 16707 bp, 14 predicted proteins | sample 9134231 | NCBI WGS metagenome assembly JAEEGL01 (sample SAMN16246548, study PRJNA631951) | gut metagenome | biome: gut microbiome; feature: rumen; material: fiber-attached | host: Bos | place: Iran: Karaj | collected 2018-10 | reverse complement strand
CGGGGATTACGAAGTCAACGTCGTTGGGGTTGGAGTTGGTGTCCACCATGCCGAATACGGGGATGTGGAGTTTGTGAGCCTCCTTAACGGCGATTTTCTCCTTCAAAACGTCCACTACGAACAATGCGGCGGGAGTCTTGGTGAGGTCGGCGATAGAACCGAGGTTCTTCTCGAGTTTTGCGCTCTGACGCTTTACCTGCAACTTTTCGCGCTTGGAGAGTTGGTCGAAAGTGCCGTCAGAAATCATTTTGTCTATCGACTGCATCTTCTTGACAGCCTTGCGTACAGTGGGGAAGTTGGTGAGCATACCGCCCGACCAACGCTCAGTAACGTAAGGCATGTTGACAGCCTGAACTTTTTCTGCAACGATTTCCTTGGCCTGCTTCTTGGTGGCAACAAAGAGAATCTTGCGACCCGATTTAGCGATTTGCTTGATTGCGGCGGCAGCCTCTTCGAGTTTTGCAGCCGTCTTGTGAAGATCTATGATGTGGATTCCGCCCTTCTCCATGAAAATGAAGGGAGCCATTGCAGGATTCCATTTCCTTGTCAAGTGTCCGAAATGTACACCTGCGTCTAACAATTCTTCGAAACTTACCATTTCTTTTTGTTGTTTTGTTTGTTTACATTCTACTTAATTCAATCGCCGGGTAGCAACAGGACAAATCACATGCGCCATCGGTCTCGACGATTTGGATACTAAACTGAAATTAACGCTTGCTGAACTGGAAGCGTTTGCGTGCGCCGGGACGACCCGGTTTCTTCCTCTCGACAACGCGGGCGTCGCGTTTCAAGAAGCCTTCCTTCTTGAGGGTTACGCGGTCTTCGGGGTTAACCTCCACAAGAGCCCTTGCGATGCCCATGCGGATGGCCTCTGCCTGTCCCTTGAATCCGCCGCCGCATACGTTCACCTTGATGTCGTAGGTGCTGAGGGCATTGAGAGCCTCAAGCGACTGTAATACGACTTTCTGGAACTGCGGAACGGTGAAGTACTCGTTGATCTCCTTGCCGTTAACTTTAATCACGCCGGTGCCAGCCGACAAATACACGCGGGCTACGGCTTCTTTTCTTCTGCCTACTTTGTTAATAACTTCTGCCATGATTATCTGAGGTCATTTAAATTAATAAGTTTGGGCTGCTGAGCCTCGTGCTCGTGCTTGTCGCCCTGATAAACCTTGAGGTTGCGCATGATGGCGTCGCCAAGTTTGTTCTTGGGGAGCATGCCGCGAATAGCCTTCTCAATCATCCTCTCGGGGCCGTTGGCTTTCTTGAAGAAATCCTTGGCAATCTCAATCTTCTGACCGCCCGGATAGCCAGAGTAGTGTACGTACTCCTTCTGAGCCATCTTGTTGCCAGTGAGACGGATCTTCTCGGCGTTGATGACGATTACATTGTCGCCACAGTCAACGTGCGGAGTGAAAGAGGCCTTGTACTTGCCTCTCAAAAGCATGGCTACCTTGGATGCAAAGCGTCCAAGGGTTTGGTCTGCCGCGTCAACGAGCAGCCATTCCTTCTTAACGGTCGCCTTGTTGAGGGAGACCGTCTTGTAACTAATTGAATCCACTTTTTTGTAAATTAAATCGTTGTTTTGTTCAATAAAAACTGTACCTAACTGTTGATAATAATCGGGTGTGCAAAATTACACATTATTTTTTATACTGCAAATTTTTTTTGAAATATTTTTTGCGCACTCACTACAAACCCCGCACATCCTGCTCTACGCTGGTATGTACGGGGTTATCGTAATATCGTCTTCCAGAAGAATCTATTTTGCAACAATACCCAATTTCTTGGCTATCTCTTTGGGCAATGCATCCTTGTGAAGCATGATGTCGATGGTCTTCATGGCTACGAAAGCCTTGGTGAAATACCATGTGCCGTTGTAGGGGTTTTCAGTGCCCCAAGAGTTCTGAGCCATAATGTACTCCTTGCCGTTCTGATCCTTGGCGATGCCGTAGATGAGCATGCCGTGGTCGTCGGTGGTCTCCCAGTTGTCGTAACCCTTCTGACGAGCCTCCTGAGTGGGGGTGATTTCGGGGAAGGGCTTGGAGGTGAGAAACTGACGCTTTTCAGATGTGTAGGTCAATCCAGTCCAACGAGCCATGTCTGTGCCGCTCACGCTTGGGCTGTTGATATCCGGCAACTGACCGATGCCGCTGCGCGAGAAGCCCTGTTCAGACACGTCCGCGCCCCAGGCAATCGGATAGCCAGCCTTAACTGCGTAGTCGATTACCTGCATCATCTCGTCCATCGGGAGGTTGTAAGCCTGCGCCCAACGCCAGTTGTCGGGCACTTCGATGGCAAACTTGGAGTAGAAAGGCTCGTGCGAGAAGGATGTTATCGTTACATAATCGTCGATGTTGATGGGCAGCGACTCGGCAAACGATTTGGGAGTGTACTTCTTGCCCTGATACGTAAACTCCTCCGGACATTTGCCAAGGAAAGAGTCGTAGATACCCTGCAACCCCTGTTTCCACAGCGGACTTATCGGGCCGTCCTCCTTGTCGGTGATTACCTTGACGTAAGCCTCGGCAAGTTCGTCGAGGTCGTTGTTGTTGGGCAGTTCCAACCCTTGAAGGCTGCCCATCGTGGGCATCGCCTCCTGCGGAATGATGCCATAATGTTTCCAGCAATACTCCACGTCGGACGCAAAACCGCCCGGCGAAAACGAAACGTCGCCATGAGTCCTCACAGCCTTGGTGGCGCGATCCATCATGGTCTTGCTCACCACAAACGCCTCCGAAAAGTCGTATGTGCCCTTGCCCATGCGCAGAAGTTCCGCTTCAAAAAAACTCAACGTCGAAAAACACCAACACGTGCTGCTCCTGTTTTGGTTCTGAACTTTTGTGGTGGGGTTTTTCTTGATGGTAGTAAACTGAAATCCATTGTTTTGAGCCATGGCAGGGAACATGACGCCCGCCGCCACGATACTAAGTAATACTTGCTTTATCATTTTCTTTATCATTTTTTTTAGGACGAGCCGTCCACATTTACAATATATTCCTTAAAATCCAAAAGGCGATGATGCCCACGAACCACGATATGCAAGCCGTCAAGCCGGTAAGCGCGTATAGCAGGCGTTTGTGCCGTGGATAAAACAAAGACGTTTTAAGCAACATCACCGTTATCACATACAATGCACCGATATGGAACAGCGGGTTTTGCTTGAAGGATTCCTTAAACTCGCCGTTCAGCAGATAATGCACCGCCCTCTGACCGCCGCAGCCAGGGCATTTGTATCCAGTAGCCGCATAGAAACCACATTTGGGGAACCGGTTGCTCTCCAAAGGATTGTTGTTGCGGTACACAACAACCATTACCACCACCAACGCGATGATGGCAATGGTTGCAACAATGTAGAGGTACTTCAACACGTTTCGTTAATATTGCATGTTTTGAAGGAATGTCGAAGCAAATCCGGAGATCAAATTAAACACAAAAATAACCCCGATCAAGGCCGCCGTAATTATTACAAACAACTTGGCCTTCTCCGATGCCTGCTTTGCCGCCTCGACATTGCCACTACTCCATTCCTGGTCCACTTTGGTAGCGAACACGATGCTGATGATGCCAGGAACCAACGGCAAGCACATGCAAATGCCAAACACCGTTACGACGATGGCCCACACCAAGTAGTTGTTGGGCTTTTCGCCAGTGGGCGTATTCTTCTGATTGCTGTAGTTGTTGGTCTGCTGCACGTTACCAAAATTGGGCTGCTGCTGCAAATTGCCGTAGTTTTGCGAATTGCCGATGTAATCGTTGGCTGAGCCATATTGCGCTGCAAACGCGGCGTCGCTCATAGTAGTCTGTGCGCTGCCATTAAGCACCGCCGCCAATTCAGGTACAGTGCCAGCCTTGGTCCAATCGGACATGCCGTCGCACCAAACGTCGGTGTCGGGCGTTATCTTGCCCGCAAGTTCCTCCATGGTAACGGGACCTACCTGCTTGCCGTTCTCAACGTAAAAAAACTGATTTGTGTTCATACTTGCAGTTTCTTGTTAATATTAATAAAGTATCGGGATAATCTTAGGCTCGTCGAGAAGGAGGTCGCTCTTGAGGTTGCGGATTTCTGCCACAGCCTTCTCGATGGCTTCGAGGGTGCACTCCTCGGTCTCGATTGGGAAGTCGGCGGTGCCGTTTTGGTCGTCGAGGCGGTTGTGTCCCACGGTCTCGATGTTGATGCCCTGGTTGCCGATGGCGGTGGTGATGATGCCGGTGGTGCCGGGCAAATTGTTGGTCTTGAAGGAAATCAAGTACGGGAACGACAACTTCTTGCTGTCGCCGAGGGTGTATTTTGCCTCCTCGTTGTAAGTAGGCACTTCGCCATGACGGGCGATAAATACGATGTCTGAAACAATAGACATAGCGGTCTCCGTGCTGCCCGCGCCCTTGCCGATAAGGAAGTGCGTCTTGGAATACTTGCCGTCCAAGCGAACTGCATTAACGGCATAGTTGACGTTGGAGAGAGTGTTGTCGTTCTTCACAGCCATAGGACGAACCATTGCATATACCTGGTTGTCAACGAGTTTGGCAAAGCAAATCAACTTGATGGATGCGTTGATTTCCTTGGCGAAGTCCATGTCGTTTTTGGTGATGAACTGTATGCCCGTCCTCGAAAGTTCGTCCATAGACACGGTGAGTCCGAAGGCGAGTTTCAGGAGGAGAATCAACTTGTGGGATGCGTCGCCGCCGTTGAGGTCGAGACTTGGGTCTGCCTCGGCGTATCCGTTTTCCTGGGCGAGTTTGAGAGCCGCGCCAAAGTCAAGTCCTTTTTCCTGCATCTGGGTCAAGATGTAATTGGACGTGCCGTTCATAATGCCGCTCACCGATTCGATGACGTCGCCGGTAAAACATTCCTTGATACCTTTTATAATAGGAATTGCGCCGCATACGGCAGCCTCGTAGCCGAGTTGGAGATTGCGGTCGGCAGCCTCCTTGAAGATGTCGGCACCGCGCTCTGCGAGCAACGCCTTATTGGCGGTAACGAGATTCTTGCCGCGCTTCAATACTTCGAGGCACGTGTTGTGTACAAAATCGCTCTTGCCGCCCATGGTCTCGATAACGATGTCGATGTCAGGGTCGTCGAGGATTTCGCCGATGCTGTTGTGTTCAAAAAACTTCTGGTCCAACCCAAAACGCTCGATAGCCGCCTGGGGTTTCAACTCGGCGATTACTTTGAGGTTGATTTCGCGACCGGCACGTTTGGAGAGCAACTCTTTCTGCTGCGTCAAAATCTGCGCCACGCCGCCTCCCACAGTGCCACAGCCAAGTATGGCAATATTCAATGGTTTCATTTTTCTAAGTTTCGTATTTTTATATATTATTTCGAGGGCGCAATTTATATTTTTTTTGGGAATTGGCAAAATGAAAATACAAGAAAATTCAGTTTTTACACCTCGTTTTTTTGTTTTTCAAAATCATTTTTTTACCTTTGGGAACTAAAAAATACGGTTATGATTACGACAACGAAACAAAAGCAAATCAACATAAAAACAGAAATTCCTGCGCCAAGGAGTTTTATAGTCGATAAGGTGTCAACCTTGACCGACAGAAACACTTTGCAACGAATTTACAGCATAATTATTTCTAATTCAGAAAATTACGAGCGTAAATTTTTGGAAGCAAAACAGCAAACGGAACAATATTGTACGCCTGAAATTGCCGCTGAATTGGAGGCAGACGGCTTTATGATTGGCAAGCCATTTCCGTTTGACGATTCGCTTTTCGACTTGGAACAAGCCGAGCAAGAGGACTTGGAGGATGAACCTGCACCCGAAGAATGGTTAAAAAAAATGTTTCCGGAAGTCTATGCGTAAGAAATCAGGATTGTACGGTTTATTTTGGCGGCGAGAATGAAGATGCGATTATAGTTTTTTACGTCCCCAATAATCAGAGAGGCAGCACAACTTCCGAATAATTCTATCATTATTCTCGGCTGCGGGCGTATTGAAATCGCCCATCAGTTTTATCGTTGCAAATATAATGCAATTAGTTTTTAATCGCAAAATTTTTTCGCAACTTTTTTAAGAAAAAAATCGCGCAAAAATATATTAAGGTTTCTACCCCTCAAAAACCGCCGCCAAAATCCGAAAGCATAAATAGATAGAAGTGTAGAGGCAGTGCAAAAAAATGTTAAAGTATTTTTATATCACCGCCTCGTAAATTCTCTTGCCATTATGCTCTATCCACTCCGGTTTTTCCTGCACCACCTTGTTTTTGAGGAATGAGAATGTTACCAAATAGCCAGAATCCAAACCACGTTTGTCAAGGTATTCCGAAAGTTGATCGCGTCCCGATAGTTCGTATTCGGTGCCGTGCCAAATTTTCAGTTCGACGACATACTCCTTGCGGTTGTAGGTAATTACCAAGTCCATGCGGCTCTCGTCGTCGTTTTCGGGTTCGCTGTAATAGAAGCCCGTGCCGTTGATAATCGGCTTCAAAAAACAGACGAACATAAAGCGTCCCTCGCGTTCAAGGAACTCCTCTTTTTTCTGTTTTTGGCTCACCAGGTCTTTGAAACGGTTGATAATCAGCGGCATATTAAGGTCGCCGTTTTTATCGATGAATATCTTGAAGCCAACTCCCGGTGTGAGTGTGGCGAGTTTGTTCTCGGCGATGAAATAGTTGTAAAGCACCTGCTGGAATATCAGGTTGTGAATCTGCGCGTGCGAGCAATCATCCTTTTTGAGATACGAAAACTGCCGCCCCAAACTCAGCGGCAGATTGTTGGCATCATAGTCAATAATGAAATTTTCCAACAAAACCGCCCTCAAAAGTCGTTTGAGTTCTGGGAAAAGTTCTATGTTTTTGGTAAGGTCGTCGGTAAGAGTAAAGTCGTGGTCGGCGACAATTCGCTTGGACGCCTTCATAACGCCATCCTTCGACCAGTCCTTGTCGAGGTTTTCGTCAATTTCCTTGCATATAGAACTTACCAAAACCGGATAGCCCGAAGTATATTTGAAAATCTCCTCCGACATTTCTTTTATATCAAACCCTATATGATAGTCTTTTTCATATTCGGCAAGCATACCACCTATTTCGTCAGGCGAAAAACTCATATCAAGAGTATATTTGGCGGCAACATTCCACGGCGAATTGAGTTGATGCTCCGATTCGGGGCGTATTTTGAGTTTCAAATTCTTGACATCGTAAACACCTGCCAAAATCACCGACCAAAACGTATAGGAGTTATCGCCGTACTTTTCGCGGACGAGATACATATTGCGCAACATTCCCAAAAACCTCACAAACACGTCGTTGTTGCTTGCCTTATCAACTTCGTCGATAGTAAGAACAACTTTATTGCCGCACGTCTTGCAAAAGTCAGTTATTTTTCGGGACAACACGTCGAAATCAAGTTTAGGAGTCCGTTTGACTTTCTGCCAAAAAGCGATTACGTCTTGGTCTCCATACTTGACACAAGCATCAATTACCTTGGTGCAGAAGTATTTGCAGAAGGATTTGTCGTCCACCCAATCCTTAGCCGAATATGTCTCGAAACTTGCCGGAATCACCAAATACCTGTCAGACATATTCCACAGAATCCAATTCAAGGACGTACTCTTGCCAAACTGCCGCGCACGGGAGATGGTGAAGTATTTTTTCTTGTCTATCAAACCTTCAAAAACCTTCATCTTCTCCGTAGTATCCACCATATAGTGCCGCTGCGGGTCGCAAGTAACCGATGTGTTAAATTCCTTTGCCATAGTACAAAACTTTTGTTCTCCGCAAATATACAAAACTTTTTCCGTAATTGCAACGGCTTTCCCCGCTAAAAAATTACCTCAGCGGCCTCTGTATCAAACTCAAAAACTCTTCCCTCGTCGCCTTGCTTTTGAGAAAAATGCCCGAAAATGCGGACGTAGTGGTTACAGAATTTTGTTTTTGGACGCCGCGCATCATCATGCAGAGGTGGTGCGCCTCTATGACCACAGCCACACCAAGCGGATGCAGGGTTTCCTGGATACAGTCGCGTATCTGCATCGTAAGTCGTTCCTGCACTTGGAGGCGGCGGGCGTATGCGTCAACCACGCGGGCCACCTTGCTGAGACCCGTTATAATGCCGTTGGGGATGTACGCCACGTGCGCCTTGCCGAAGAAGGGCAGGAGGTGGTGTTCGCATAGGGAGTAAAGTTCGATGTCCTTTACAAGCACCATCTGCGAATAGTCTTCGTGAAACAACGCGCCCTCCAACATCTTCTTTGGGTCGGTCTGATAGCCTTGGGTGCAAAATTGCAACGCCTTGGCGACCCTCGTCGGCGTCTGGACGATGCCGTCGCGGGAAGTGTCTTCGCCGAGGTGCTGCAAAATGCTGCTAATGGCCGCCTGAATGCCCGCTGTGGCCTCCTCGTTGTATTTTTCTACCTTATAATACCGTGTGTCAGTGCTTGGCGTGATGCCGTTTTCTATAAAATCTATCATTTAAAAATATTTTTTTCATAAATTTGCGTTTGCAAAATTACACTTATTTTTTCAAATAATCCAAAAAAATGAGCCATACAAGACAACTATTATTGTGCGCATCGTGCAGCAACGAACTTTCTAAGGTGGGCGACGGCAGCCTGTTGCAACTCAAGACCGGACAGACAGCCACCATAACCAACGACATTGACGTGCTGATAACAGGCGTAGGCGCGTTTCAGACGATTTACAACCTCACCAACGCGCTCTGCAACGGCAACTACGGCATGGTACTTGTGGCAGGAATTGCTGGCGACTACAACATCGACCGGGACCTCTGCCAGACATTCGCCGTGAGCCGCTCAATATTTGCCGACTGCGGTTTTGAGGGTTGCGACGGACGTTTTGTGCCGATAACAGGCTCCATATTCCTCGACGCCAACGAGTATCCGTTTCGCGACGGGTACATATATAACAAAGTGTCAGGCCAATTGACAACAACATTGCAACTGCCCGACGCCACCGCAAACACCGTATGCCGCACCTGCACAGAGGCGGAGTACGTGGAGAAAATGCTGCGGCAGTTTCCCGCCGACATAGAGACCATGGAATCGGCGGCGTTTGGCTACGTATGCGCCAAGCGGCATGTGGATTGCACCGAAATACGCTGCACGTCAAACCACGTTCTGCCCAAAAACAAGGAACAATGGCAACTCGACGGAGCATTGCGCACCCTCGGCAGGCATGTTGATAGGATATTGGAAGATTTTTGTAGATAAAATTTCGCTGAAATAAAAATAATTGCTAATTTAGCCACGCAAAAAATATGAACAACTTGCTATGCAGAACACCGCATCTTTCATAGTTTTAATAGTCGCAATCATCGTTATGGTGGTGGTGTGTATTGTTATGCACGTCAACCATAGGCGGCGGATTGCCTCTTTGCAAAAAAATATCGACGACTGCAAGCAGGAATTAAAGGCGACAAAGGAATCGGCGCAAAAAACAAAATCGGACACCGACCGCATCATCAAGGAATACTTCGCGCTCAGCCAGTCGGGGCTGCGCATCATCAAGCACAAGAAGCAAAAAGAAATCTACAACATCACATACGACGCCATCCGCAAGTTCATACACACAGATTCCATCGGCATCGGCATACTCAACGGACTCTACAACAGCCTCGACTTCTCCTTCTTCAACATCGAGAGCGAGACGATACCGTTTGCCCGATACAACCTCGACGTATGCAACAACATAAACATCTATTGTTTCCGCACCGGCAAGACGGTATTGCTCAACGATTACCAGAAGGAAGTGGCGTATTACCTCGACACCGAAAAATACAAGGTGAGCAAAAACGTAACCGGCTCCGCGCTCTACATCCCGCTCTACGACGACGACATCATTTTTGGCGTGTTGTCCATCTTCAACAACGAGCCATACTACTTCACCGAACACCGCACCAACATAGTGCGCAGCATAGTGGCGTATTTGGAGACGGCGATAGTCAATTTTAGCACGGCGAGGACATCGGAGCGTCAAAACAAACAGTACATCGCCCACCGCCTCGAACTCGAACACACGCTCAGCGAACTGCGCAAAAGTCAGAGCGAACTCATGAAGATGTCCACCGCCCTCCGCAATACCGACAACGCCGTGATGCTCCTCGACGGCAGCGGCAACATCATTTGGTTCAACAATTCGTTCGCCAAAGTATATGGCTTCACCGTGGAGGAGTACACCGCCAAATCGTCCAACTACGAGGACGCGCTCAGGCAGAAAGATTCGGTGGAGTTTTTCCGTTTTGTATATGACAACGCAAAATCTGTATCCTTCACGCTGCCCCACATCAAGAAAAACGGCGACGAAGTATGGGTGCAGACCACCCTCACCCCCACCCTCGACGACAAAGGCACTATCCTACAAGTAGTTGCCGTTGACACCGACATCACAACCCTCAAAAAAGCCGAACTCGAAATCGTAAAGCAGCGCAACGAAATAGAACTCAAAAACAAGGACGTTACCAAATCCATAGAATACGCATCCACCATACAACAGGCTCTGATGACGAGTCAGGCGTATCTACGGCAGAGGTTCAAAAAAAGTTTCCTCATCAACCTGCCCAAAGACATCGTGTCGGGCGATTTTTTCTGGATGGGCGAAAAATTTGGACGCAAATACATGGCACTCTGCGACTGCGAAGGACACGGCGTACCGGGCGCGTTTGTCTCGATGATGGGCAAAGTGTTTTTGGACGAGATTTTGCAAGAATGTCGCATCGAAGACCCGCCGTCAACAATACTGATGAACCTCAACGACAAACTGCAAGAAGCCGTTAGCAGCCTATCGTCCAAGGTGGGCGGTATCGACGGCATGGACATGTCGTTCTGCATTATCAACTCGCGCAACACCACCGTACAATATGCCGGCGCATACCGTCCGCTGTACCTCGTGCGCAATGGGGAACTCTCCACCATCAACCCCGACAAAGTGTCAATAGGCGGCATATCGCCAGCCGAACACTTCCAGTTTGAAGACCATTGGCAGCAACTCGAAGACGGCGACCTGCTTCTCGTATGCTCCGACGGATACGCGGATCAGTTTGGCTCCGAATTTGGCAAAAAACTTGGCCGCCGCAATTTTGCAAACCTCATAATAGAAGCCTCCAAAATGGACAACGCCGACGACATGGCTAAGTTCTTATACAACAAGCATATAGCATGGCGCGGCAACCTCGAACAAGTGGACGACATCTCCATAGTTGGCATCGTGATTTCCCACAACGACGAAGAAGAAGAGGAGGATGATGACGAAGAAGATTATAAACTCTAACTTTCCGCAATTTTTTTGAACGTCAACGGCAAAGCATCAATTATGTCAGAAGCAATAACACCTTGAACGCCAATACGTTCTGCCACAATATCGCCCGCCATTCCGTGAACATAAACGCCAAGACGCGCAGCCTCAATAGGCGAATATTTTTGGGAGAGCAATGCCGCGATTACACCCGTCAACACGTCGCCACTGCCAGCCGTCGCCATTCCGGGATTGCCGGTGGAATTGAAATATATATAACCGTGCGAATCTGCCACAGCGGTATGAGCACCTTTAAGCACAATGATTACATTGTACTGACCCGCCTTTTGTGCAAGGCGTTCGAGACACTCGATGGAATTGTCGGTCTTGCCAAACAGCCGCTCAAACTCCTTGGGATGCGGCGTAAGGATTGAATTTTTTGGCAGGAGTTCCATCAATTCGGGATTTGCGGCAAGGATGTTGAGCGCGTCGGCATCAAATACAAGCGGCTGCGTGGCGGTCTGCAACAGTTTTTTGACGGCGGCAACTGTCTGAGCGTCAGTGCCGATGCCAGGACCAATGCCAATGGCGGAATATTTGTCGAGGTCGGGAATATCGGCAATGATTTCGGCATCAGAGCCGGGCGACACCATAGTCTCAGGCGTTGAAATCTGCAAAATATCCACCAAATCCGACGGCACACACGCCGTCACCAATCCCGACCCGGCACGATGACAAGCCTTGCTGCACAATACAGCCGCGCCAGCCTTGCCCTTTGCGCCTGTTATTAATAAGGTGTGTCCAAATGTGCCTTTGTGCGAATATTTTTTGCGGGGACGGTGCATCAGCCTGATGTCCTGAAACTCCGTGTAATAATAATTGGTGTCAAAATACGCCATCTCGCTGTCGTCCACCGTAATAGACACAATGTCAAAATCACCTACAAATACATGATTTTCAGGCACAAGCATCGAGAGAAATGGGGCTTCTATCGTCAACGTCCAATCTGCCCTTACTACAACATCCTCCACATCGCCAACGTCAGGGTCAATGGTGTCATCAGGAATGGCATTGTCGGCAAGACCCGACGGAATGTCGATGGCTATCACAAAATTCTTTTCAAAAATGCAACGACAAGCCATATATCTGGCAATACCAGTGATTTCGCGGTTGAGCCCAGAGCCGAAAAGCGCGTCAATTATAATATCGGAGTCATTGAAATCGGGCATCTTATTATATTCGCCAATGGTGCGCAGGATGCCAAGAGACTCCACGAGTTTGGCGTTGGTACGGCAGTCGTCGCTATACCTATCGGATTCCACGAGAAAACACTCCACTTCATAGCCTTTTGCATACAGGATGCGCCCGATGGCGAGACCATCGCCGCCATTGTTGCCACAGCCGCACAGAATCTTGAAATTCCTCGACGCATCGGGAAAACGTTGCATTATACGCGCCGCAAGCCCTTCGGCAGCGCGCTCCATAAGTTGCAAGGACGTTATGCCCTCCCTGTCCATAATTGCACGGTCGAGTTCGTGCATCTGTTTTGCGCTGAGTATTTTCATAGCCACGTAATTTTCAACGCCTTACGGCATTGTGTTTAACGTAAATTGAAAGAATTACCATAAATTAAAAGAATTAACTTTCTAAAATTTTTTTTTAATTTATGGACATTCTTTTAATTTTGGGTATTAACAACCGCCGCAAGGCGGTTTAGTACGCCGCCTTCTCGCCGCGTACCATATTGAGAAAAGTCTTTGCGATGATGCGTATGTCGAGAGAGAACGACCAGTTTTCGAGATACCAGATGTCGCAAACAATGCGTTCTTCCATCTGCCACATTTCCTTGGTTTCGCCACGATAACCATTGACCTGCGCCCAGCCAGTGATGCCCGGTTTCACCCAAAAACGAACAGAATAGCCGTTGATGCTCTTGCCATAATAATCGTCGTGCAGACGCATGTGCGGACGCGGGCCCACAAGGCTCATATCGCCCAAGAACACATTAATCAACTGCGGCAACTCATCAACATTGTGCTTGCGCATCCAATTGCCAAAAGGATACTTGCGTGGATCGTTTTCGGTGGCCTGCTTGATGTCTGCCTCGGCGTTCACATGCATACTGCGGAATTTGAAACAGAGGAACTCCTTGCCGTCCCTGCCGCCGCGCTTCTGACGGAAAAATATCGGGCCGGGCGATTTGAGTTTGATGATGATGCCACAAACAATGAAAATCGGCGACAAAAGCAAAAGTCCAATGCCAGAGCAAACAATGTCGAAAGTGCGTTTCACGATGCGGTTCCAAAGCCTGCGGAGTGGCTCTGTACGGATGGCAAGCACCGGCATCTCGCCCACAAACTCCATATTCATAGAACGTTTGAGGTAGTTGTGGACGTTTGGTACAGTGTAGTATTTGATGAAATTGTTTTCGCAATAGTCCATTATCGGCAGGATTTCCTCGGCGCGGTCGGTGCCGATGTTGCATACGAGCATGTCCACATTGTGTGTTTTGAGATATTCCACAGTATCCTTCACATCGCCAAGACGAGGGAGGACGCTGCCGAGGTTGCGCGACTCCTGGTTTTCAAAATATCCGTGGATGTGGTAGCCGATGCGCGGATCCGACATCGCGTCGTAGAGTTTGCGGAGGTTGACACCCGCACCCGCAAAAACCACCTCGCAATTGTCGATACGACGGCGACGCAGAGCAGACACTATCGACGAACCTATCCAACGCGACAATATCATGCCCACCACAAGCACCGCCAACATCAACAAAACGCTCTTGGAGAATGTAGAATAGTCGATGGCGCGGTTGAAGAAGAAGTACAGCAAACCCATCAACAACGCGGTCTTGCTACTGCGGAGCATCACCAAATCTATGCGGGCGATACGCCTGTAAGCCAACGGCGGCATCAGGAATATCGACAAGGCGTAACTTCCAAACCACCAATAGACTGCGTACTCGAAGTTGACAAGTTTAGGGAAAAAATACTGCATCCCCCAATACGTTGCCCCGATGATGAGCACGTCAATCAGCACCACCACAACGTATGCGATGGACTTTTTGGAAGGTATCTGATAATCAATTATCTGGTTCACGGCATTTTAAAATTTTGAGTTGTTAACACTAAAAAGTATGATTACACAATTGGTCTTCGGCAATATCTGTGGCCTCCTTGTGGGTTGCCATAATGTCGTCGAGAGTCGGCTTGGCGACGAAGGAAGTCTTTTCGATAACCTTCTCTATCAGATCCGACATCTCCGCAAATCCAATCTTGTCGTGCAAAAAACCTCGGACGGCGACCTCGTTGGCGGCGTTCATGGCGCAAGGCGCGTTGCCACCCTTGCGGGCAGAATCCATGGCAATTGCAAGATTGCGGAAAGTCTTCAAGTCAGGCTTCTCAAAAGTGAGACCTTTGGGCAGCGAGAAGAAATCTACCCTCGGAAAATCGCTCTTGATGCGGTCGGGGTAGCCTATTGCAAACTGTATCGGGAGCCTCATGTCGGGCATTCCCATCTGCACCTTCACCGAGCCGTCCACAAACTGAACGCCCGAATGTATGATGCTCTGAGGATGAATTAACACCTCGATTTTGTCTATCGGCACTTGGAAAAGGTGCATGGCCTCAATGGTTTCGAGACCTTTGTTCATCATCGAGGCGGAGTCTATAGTTACCTTTGCGCCCATGTTCCAATTAGGATGGTGGAGCGCGTCGGCTTTGGTAACTGTCTTCAATTGCTGGACGGTCATCCCTCGGAAAGGTCCGCCGGATGCGGTGAGGAGGATTTTTTCGATGTCGCCCTGTTCGCCTATCAACGATTGGAAAATGGCAGAATGTTCGCTGTCAACCGGCAAAATCGGCACACGGTGGGCGATGGCCTCGGCTGTTACAATGCTGCCCGCAGCCACAAGCGTCTCCTTGTTGGCGAGGGCGATGGGCTTGCCGTGGCGGATGGCGTTGATGGTAGGCAACAGTCCTGCGTAACCCACCAACGCGGCTACAACGATGTCGATGCTGTCAAACTCCATCACCTGCGAGATTGCCTCCCTGCCCGCAAACACCTTGACGGGATAATCCTTCAAGGCATCCTTCACCTGGGCGTATTTGCTCTCGTCGGCAATAACAACGGCATTTGGCTGAAACTCAATGGCCTGTTTTACAAGCAATTCCCAGTTGCCGCCCGCCGTGAGAACCTCGGCTGCGAACCTGTCAGGATTGCGTCGTATTACATCCAACGTCTGCGTACCAATGCTGCCCGTAGAACCTAATATGGCGATATGTCTGATTTCCATTGTTTGTCTGATTAATAGTCTAATTACCAATATTACTCCACACTAAAACGGGATGTAAAGTTCGGGGTTGACCGGCACACGGTCGTGCCAAAGTTCAAAATGCAGGTGCGGTCCCGACGTGTATTCGCCCGAATTGCCCACGATGGCAATAGGCTCGCCAGCCTCCACCTTGTCGCCCACGCCCTTGTGCATCACAGAGCAATGTTTGTATATGGAGATAATGTTGTTGTCGTGCTGAATCTGGATTACGTTGCCAGTCTCAACGTTCCAAGACGCCGAAACCACCGTGCCAGGCAGTGTGGCAAGCACAGGCTCATCACCCTTGGTAGCAATGTCGATGCCAAAATGCCGCGTAGAAACGTCAAACTTTGCCACCAGCGTACCCTTTGCCGGCATGAAAAACATCATTTTTTTGAGGTTGTTCTCGCGGTCGCTGCCACTGACGGCGGCAAGGGTTCGTTTTTCCTCCTCCTCGATGAGGGTGCGGAGGATGGAATCGTGCTTGTTGCGGGCAAAGTCTATCTTCTGACGCTCTATCTCGGTGTTGTCCTGCGGGTTTTCGGTGTCGATGTTGGACGACAGCACGTCGCTCACCACCTTAAAATAAGCCTCCCTATCGACGATGACCCTTTCGAGACTGTCGATGCGGAACGCCATGCCCTCCAACTCGTTGCGGAAACGTTTTTCGGACGTCCTCGGCAACATGGAGTTGAGCGGCGTGTATATGAACAATACCGACACAATGGCGGCAATCACAATCACAGCCAAGCCCACATAGGCAATGATGTTGACCGACGTTACCTTAAACGAGGTCAACTCCCTGAGATTGTTGTCGTCATAGACGATAATCCTGTAATCAGTGCGCTCTTTTTTAGATTTTGCCATTTTTCGCAATCCAAAATTTTTGCAAAATTAAATAAAATTCTCGTTACAAATCACAATTCTTGTAATCAATTTTACATTCGATGATAAAACATCCCGGGAATTGCGCCTCGATGCTTTTTTTGAGCCTCGTAGCCTCCAAACGAGAGCGGCAGTCGCCGGCGCGAACCTTAAAATAAGGTGCTTCGTAAAATACGTATGCCTTCTTGTTGGATTTGCTGTCGTTCTCAAACTTTTTGGCGATGTTCTCAGCCTTTTTTTGAGCGTCAACGCCTGATTCAAAGAAGATTTGGACGCTGTATCCATACGCCTGACGTTTTTTGCCGGCCTCG
>JAEEGL010823298.1_pt1 | contig 16707 bp, 22 predicted proteins | sample 9134231 | NCBI WGS metagenome assembly JAEEGL01 (sample SAMN16246548, study PRJNA631951) | gut metagenome | biome: gut microbiome; feature: rumen; material: fiber-attached | host: Bos | place: Iran: Karaj | collected 2018-10 | reverse complement strand
TTGTGTGCTCTTGCCTGCCATCTTCTTCTACTCGCTTTCCAAATCGCTTCTCGATGATTTCCACCTGTCGGCCCAGGGCCTCCGCCTGCGCGGCCTCCTCCTCGTGCTTCATGCACTCCGCGAGGTGCGGCAGCATCCAGCCCTCCAAAATCTCGCTTGCCGGCGGCGGCCTCCCGAACAGCCCCGCGATGCTCCGCACGAGCGACGCCATCGCGAGCGGAAGCCACAGCCCCAGGGTGGACCAGCCCTCGCGCCGGTGCACGTCCGCGATGGTGTCGCCGGGGCGTGCGCCGTCCGCGAGGAGCGCTAGGTAAAATCCGCCGCGCCGCCGCCTGACATGTCCACGGCGAAGCCGTATAGCTTCTGGATCGCCGCGCCCGAAAGCGCGTCCGTGTCGATCGCGGATCCGTCCGCGAGCGTCACGTAGTCGCGGATCACGCCGCACATCTCGCCCACGATCGCGAGCGGGTCTCCGTCGCCGCTCGCGGCCTGCACGGCGCGCAGGCGCGCGAACGGCACGGGCTTCGCCACGACGGCGTTGCCCATGACGTTCCCGGTGCGGTCCGGTTCCTGGAACATGCCCATAGCGCGCTCCTTACGTGTTGCCGGTACCGCTGACCGTCACCGCGCCCGGCTGGAACGTGAGCGTCCAGTTCGCCGCGCGGTCACCGCCGGCTTCCGGGTTCGGCGGCTGGACGTTCTGCAGGATGCAGTTGCCGATCGCAACCGATTTCGCCGTGTCGGCCGACCCGTCGCAGTAGTTCACGGAGAGCGTGAGCGCGGCCACCGTGTTCACGGTCGGCGCCTCGGTGATGCCCTGCACAACGAGGTCGAAGGTGTCGTTGTTCAGAAGCGCGCCCTTGATGAACTGCTTGCCGGTATCGTCCAGGCATGTAACGTCTGTCGGGTCGCTCGACTGCGGCTGCGCGGACGGCGCCTGCACTACTTTGAACGAGGTGCTGCCAAACGTGGCAGTCACGCTCTTGACTTGGTATTTAGACATTTGATTCCTCCTCGGGATCTAGTGTTTCTGGGTAAGTGAAATTCATTCTCAAAGCGGCGTATTCAAGCGGGAAGCCGCTCATGGAGTTTTCATAGCGCGCGGCCGTGTTGAAGCAGGCGCCCACGTGTCCGCCGGTGATCGCGGCGAGCACCAGCTCGCGCAGGCGCTCCACCTTCTCCGCGATGCCGCCGAGCACCAGGCCGTTCGCGGCCGCCGTGCGCGCGGCCTCCTCCGTGTAGCTCGGCCGGAGCGCGTTGTCGACGGCGCCGACCTCGACCACGAATTCAAAAGTCTCCGCGTCCACGTTGCCGAGCTCGTTCTCGCCGTCCGTGTAGAGCCATGCATAAGGCGCGTCCTTCTCGCCCGGGATGCCGTCCACGCCGTAGCAGTCCACGATCACGAGCAGGCCGCGCCCGAAGTTCTCGGCGCAGTAGGCCGCGATGGCCTCATTCGCCGCGATGAGGCGCGCGGCGGCCACCCTCACGCCGTGCGGCGTGAGCGCACCTTGCTGTTGTACGCTTGCCGTCACATCCTCGCTCATTTAACCACCCCGTATTTTCTGATTCTCGCCGAGTAGTACTTTTCGAACATGGCGCGCACCATGTCCGGCCATTCAGCCGCGAGGTTCGCGGCGAAGGAGTCGATCACGTCGCGCTCCGGGCGCGCGTAGGTGAATGGAACATCCGGCACGCCGCGCTTGTGCATCCACTTGCGCTGCGCGTCCGTGAACGGGTGCGTGTCGGCCTCCTGGAAGTTGCTCGCCCACCTGGCGAGGGCGTCAGGCCATCCGATCACCTGCTCGTCCGGTCCGCGACGAAACATCACGATGCGCCGGTCGTCGGCGAGCACTCCGCCCATATTCTGGCCGGGCCGCAGATAGGTGGACATTTCATGGTGCGGCGCCATCGCTGTGACTCCATACACGCCGCCCGCGCGGCGCATGACCTTCACGAGACGCCGCCGCGCGCGCTTGGCCGCCGCGCCGAACGCGGCGCGCATGGTGCGCGGGAACTGCTTCTCGAGCGACCGCAACGTGGCGCGGGATCGACCTGTCAACTCGACGGTAATCATAGCTGCTCGCCTCGCATGTTGCGCGTGCACCGAAGCGTCCAGCCGGTCGGCCCGGACGTCACGGCCTTGCAGATGTACGTGCCGTGCGGCCCGCCGAAGACGAACCGCACGCCGGGGCCCGGCGCCTCTTCGAGAGGCCAAGTCTCGTACCGGACGGCCACGCTCAGACGGTCGCCGGTCTCAGGCGCGGACGGCGCGCCCGCGCCGCCTGCGCCGTTGCGCCCATGCACAACCGCCGCCCTCAGCGGGAAGCGCCGGACGGTTCCGGCAGCGTCCTGCTTCAGGGCGTACTCGCACGTCACGTCCTCTTCAAAGAGCGCGACGGCGAGCGGGTTGTACAGAGGGTGCTTCATGGTCGACTACTCCAGGATGAGACGCAGGAAACCGCCGGTTGCCGTGCCCTCGAATATCAGCCACTCGTGGGCCTTGAGGTACGTGTTCGTGGCGGGCGAGCCGTTGTACAGGTTCGTCGAGCACGAGCCCGACACGAGCGTGTTCGTCACGGTCACGTACTCCTTCACGACCGGCCAGACGTTCGTGGACGTCGTGACGGTCGTGTTCGTCGAGATCGACAGGAAGGTCTCAAACGGACGCGCGGCCGCCCAGCTGGACGCCGTGATCGGTCCGTCCGCCGCGGCGAACGTGTTTGTGAACACCACCTGGTTCGGCAGGTTCGTGACGACGAGCTTCGTCAGCTGGTTCGTCTCGACCGCGTGCGTGTAGACGTTCGTCGAGATGGTCGGCGGGCCGTCCGGAACGCGCAGGTAGACTTCGCGCGTCAGGCTCGCGGTGCGGTTCGACGCCACAACCACGTAGTTCGTGGCCGTCACGGACGCGATGCGCACGGAGTTCGTGAAGATCGGCGCCTGGTAGACGGTCATCAGCGAGACGGTGCCGGTGGCGTTCGTCGAGAACGCCTGCACGGCGACGAGCTTTCCGCCGGACATCGTTCCAGACGTGAAACCTGCGCCGGAAACGGGATTGCGCACCTCCACGACCTGATAGGCCGGAAGGATGCAGGACGCCAAAACGGCGAGGGTCAGAAACAGGGTCTTTTTCATGGCTTCAGCTCTTGTTCGTTGGTTGGGAAAAGGCGGCGCGAAGGAGAAAGGAATGGGTAAGCCTTCGCGCCGCCGGCGGGACGTGAGTGCCGATTAGCTGACGACCGCTTCAGTGTCGAGAATCGCGTTCGTCGCGAAGAGCGGAATGCCGTCCACGTCCGTGGGAATCGGAGCGAACACCTGGGCGTTCACGCCGCTCTTGATCTGGAGCGTGAGCGTGCGGCTCTTGCGGAGCATCTTCCGCGCGTTGTACGACATGAAGATGCCGTCCGGGCGCTTCCCGTCGTTCACCTTTGCGTACGCCTCGATGCAGTCCATGAGCATGTCGTCGTTCAGGCCGGTGGTGGTCGTGACGTTGCAGAGACGGGCGAGCTGCTTCATGTTCGAGACGAGGAACGCCGCGAACGAGGTCAGGTCGCCGATCGTGCCGGGCTCAACGCCCGTGACGATTTCCTTCTGCTCGTCGTTGATCGTGACGGTCTCCTTGATCGGGATGTCGCCGTCGTGAAACGTGAGGTCCTCGCCGTTGATGATCTTGGAGTTCTTCGAGAACACGATGCCGCACGCGCGCTTCGCGCCGTTGCCGACGAACCAGACGGACGTGTTCGCGCCCGCCGATCCGGCGCCGGCCTTCGTGACCATCGCGGCGTCGACGAGCGCGGCTGCGCCCGCGAAGCCCTTGGCGTCCGCCCCGGTGCCATACCAAATCTGCTTGGCGAGATGCTGGAAGGCCGCGGCCATCGTCGCGATGGACTCGTCGGTCTGCATCTCCTCCTTCGTCTGGAGGCCGTTCTTCTTCACCTCGGCGTCGGAAATCTCGACGCGTCCGGAGAGAAGCTTGAGCGTGGCCGTGCGCTCGGCGTAGCTGGAGCGCGACGAGCTCACAGGCTCGCCCAGATTGCGGAACGCAACGGTCGGAAGCGACGTGCGCGCGAGCGTGGCGATGGTCGTGCCAGGCACGGTGTCAGCGTCGAAGAACTGCATTTCGGGACAGCTCTTGACGGCTTCCTCGACGATGCCCTTGGTGACGTCGACCTGTCCGGCGTTCGTCACGAGATCAATGATTCTTGCCATGGTGTTTTTCCTTTTTTGGCTTTTGATGATTCTTGGTTGGTGCCTTACGCCTGACGGGCACGCAGCGCGGCGAGGGCGAGATCGCGGCCGTGCAGTTTGCTCATCGGTTTTTCAGGCTGTTGCAGCGCGAGACCGACCTGCTCGCGATAGCGTTGGGTTTCGTCGGCGAGGGCTGCTCGCGTCTCCGCAAGGGCCTTCTCCGCTTCGCCTACTTTGGCGCGGAGCTGCTCGACTTCCGCTTGCGCGGCGCCAAGGGCCTCCACCTTTTCGGCAATGTCGGCTTGAAGATTCTTGATGCGCTCGTCGCACTCCGTGAGCGCGGCGGCCTGCGCGGCGTCATTCTCGGCGAGCGCGGCCTCGTGGCGAGCCTTCATGTCCGCGATGTCGGCCTTGTACTGGTCGCTCATCTCGACGAGCTTGCCGCGCAGTTCCGCGATCTCCTTGTCCTTCGCGGCCTGAAGCCCGGCCACGCGCTTCGTCTCCAGCGCGGCGAGCAGGCCCTCGCGGTCGAGGAACTCGATCACCTTCTCGGGCTTCTGCATGATGGCGTCGCCGATCTCGGGATGCTCGGCGAGCATTTCCTCCGCCTCGGCGGCGAGGTCGTTGCCGGAGAAGACGCCGTCCGTCGCGGCGGGCGTGTCCGTGAAGTCCGTGCCGTGAAGCTTGCCGAGCACGGCGAACACCTTGTTCTCGCCGCGCGCCTTGTCGAAATCGTAGTTGCTCTCGTACTCACTGCGGAGGATGGGTTCGCCGTCCTCGTTCGTCGATTTGAGGTCGGCGTAGGTGAAGACGATGGACTGGCCGAACGTGTCGGGCGAGTTGGCCGCCGCTTCCAGGACCCACTTGCCGAGGTCGCCGCTCGGCGCGCTGTGGGATTCCGGCATGATGTGGATGTCGGCCAGGACGCCCGCAGCCTTCTCGCCGGTCTCCTTCCGCGTCAGGTCCACGACACGGAAATTCTTGGCCCGTCCGAGGTAGGTTCCAAGAGCGTCCGAACACATCGCGGGATGACCAAAGCGCACCTTGACCCCGGCGTCGCCCATGGCGTTGCCCTGCTCGGCGACCGCTTCGCAGAACGCGCGGTCGAGCCACACGCCATGTCCCTTGGCCTCTCCTTCGAGCGTGATTTGCACTCCATACAGCACCTCGGCTTCCTTGTCGATGTTCTCGAGACGCGGCTCCTCCGTGGAACCTGCGGCGAACGTGGCGCGAAGCCGCGCCTTCAGCGGGTTGAACTTGTTCATTTTTCGTTTGCTCCTTCTTGTGGATCAAGCGGTTCGTGCGGACTTTCGCCGGCGTCATCCCCGCCGTCGCCGCCTTCGCCGACGATCTGGCCGGCGGCCGTGACGGTGCCGGGATAGATGAGCCCGGCGTCGTCAAAAAGCTTTTTCTCGCGCCTGCGCTCGTCGAGGATGCGCTCCATTTCGCCCGGCCCCAGCTCGCGGGTGAGGGACGTGACGCCGTTTTCGAGCTTCATCTTGAGCGCGCTCTGCGCGTCCTTCTCGTTCACCTCGATCATCTTCGGCCACGTCCACGCGAGCATTTCCTCCCAGTGCTCAGGCAGCTCCGCCTCGATGAGGCCCAGGCGCACCGCGCGCCCGATCACGAGCCGCGCGATCGGGTCGCAGACGGTCCGCTCCAGGTCCTTGCGGGCCTCGCGGAACGACTGCTCGCTCATGGCCTGCTCGCCGCGGAACGCGGTGTAGGACGTCTGCGCCTTGAGCGTGGAGTAGACGCGGGCGAGGCCGCGCGTGGCGCCGATCACGCCCGTGACGTGCTCGACGTAGGCGATGATGTTCAGGTTCGGACGCTTCGTGTCCAGAAGTTCGATCTTGAGTCCTGGAGGAAGCTTGTCGAAGTGAGCCCCGATGGCCCGAAGCTCCTTCGTGGTGAACTTCACCGTGTCCGGCAGCGCCTCGGTGGCGCCTTCCACCTCGCGGTCGTCGAAGCCGGCCGCGCCCTCTTCCGGCTCTGCGGTCTCGCTTTCGAGGATCTGGCCGACCATCTGCGCGTTCAGCTTGGCGGCCTGCGCCTCGCTGGCCACGGTCTCGTGAAGGTCGACAAGCGCCGTCAACGCGGATACCAAGGGAGAAACAGCCCGGCCCTGGTTGAAGCGGCGCATGTCGCCCAAGAGGATGAAATTCGGCGTGGCGGCGTCGTCGAACGGGTCGAGCCTCAGCGTCATGAAGCCGGCAGACGGGTCGAAAACGGCCTTCCCGCGCTGGGAGGTGGAAACGAAAAGCCCGCAGAACATCCCGCTCTCGTTGTAGACGAACCCGCGCGACTGCGTCCAGCTCTTCGGGAACCGCTTCTCGAACTCGGTCTGCGGGATCTCCGCGATCTCGTCGGCCTCGAAGCCGCGCACGCGGCCCGTGCCCCTGCCGCCGGTGAGGATGCCGTCGTCGAACACGAGCACCGCGTTTCCGCCCACGTCCTGCGCGGTGAGCGCGGTCTTGAGGATCCAATTGAAGTTCTGGCGGAAGGTGAACTCCGCGCGCGGCGACCACACCTTGTTGAAGTAGTGCATCACCTCGTCGGCGGCGGCGCCGTACCCTTCAGGGAAGGAGGCGTAGAGCTTGCCACCTTCGCACCCGACCGTGTTCACGCGCAGCTGCTGGTCCTGCGCCACGCGCTCCGGCGCGTTGCGCATCATGTCGCGTCCGAGGTTCACGAGCTTGTTGCGCTGTTGCGGCGTGAGCTGCTTGTCCTCGCCATTCGTTTCGACCACCGCCGCGCGGCGCTGCTCGGTGAACGGACTGGTGACGGCCTCGTAGCCGCGCCCGAAGTGCGCCAGACCCGCAAGCCCCATCACGCCGCCGCCGAGCTTGCGCGCGACCGCGCGCTTCTGCGCTGAAGAGAGCGAGTCCCACGTCACGTCGCCGCGCCTGTTGCCGCGCTTGAAGATCTTCCCGAAGATGCTCATGCGTTGAACTCCGCGTAGATTGTCTGGATTCCGCCTGAAGGACGCCCGGCGAGCAGGCCCTCGAGCTTCGCGATCTCGCGCTTGCAGTAGACGATCTTCTTCTTGATGTCGTCGACGGAGCGGTTCGTGTAGCTGTTCGAGCCGTCCCCCGTGGACAGCGTCGCGGACGTGACGTCGACCGAGAGAAGCTGGTCCTCCAGCCTCTCCAGTTGCGCCTCAAGTTTGCGCTTGCGATTGAGTGCTTCTGCGCGTGTCATGCGAACAGAATAGCACGAATAAATCTATTTTTAATCACGCCGCCGGTTTTCGGTTGTATCAATACAACTTTTCCGCATTTTCGGCGTTTCTTCACTGCTCGTAGATGTAGCGAATATGTCTATGGGCACGTCTCGCAACGCGAATCTGCGTGGCCTTGTGGCCGCAGACCGGACAGTAGAGATACGCGATCACGCGGCCCGGCTGCGTCCTGCATGGCTTCGTCGCGCGCAACTTGAACCGCACGACGTTCTTGCACCCCTCGCAGACCACGCCGCCCTCCGGAGGAAGACGCTGGACCTTCTCACCCTTCATAGACAAAACGCCTCCGTTTCTTCCGCGCAACTAGCGGCTTCCCGGCGCCGTCCCCGCCGGCGACCGACGCGATCGGGTCGAAGAACGAACGAATCGCGCCGTAAGCCATCACGCCCGCGTGCACGTCGCCGAAGTGGTTCGGCAGCCCCTTCGACTTCTTCCACGTCCAGATGGATCCGTAGCGCGTCGAGCGTTCCTTCGCCTGGAGCTCTTCGTTGCAGATCTCCTGCGCGAAGTCGATGTGCACGTTCGGGTCGTCGCCGTAGAAGCTCGACGAGGACGGCGCAAGCGGTTCCGCGAGGTAGGACGTCTGCGAGACCTCCTTCCAGTAGTCCGAATTGAAGGCGAGGAAAATGCTGTTGAACGTGTTCGACCGCCAGGTGTGGCACTCCTCGGCCGCCTTGATCGGCGAGCGCTTGCCCTTCTTGGCCTTCTCCTCTTGTTCGGCCGCGGCGCGCTCATGATGGTTCCGCGAGTATTCCTTCGACGAGAAGCCCTTGGACCATGCGGCCACGATGCCGTCTGCGTTCAATTCGTCGACCTTCGTCGCCACCGTGGCCGTCTGCCAGCCGCCGTCGAAACAGATGCCGCCGACTTTCCGCGGATTGCCGTCCTCGTCGTGGAACGGCGTGCGCATGATGCGCTCGGCCACTTCGCGCAGGGCCGGCCCGAGATAGCCGGGAATGGCGGATTCCGGAATCCCTTCCGGATAGAGCCGCTGCCCCTCCGCCGGGTATTGGCCATAGGCGAGCGTGGCGACGCGGCGCCCGGCGCCGAACGCGGCGACCTCCCAGCGGAGGCCCGCGTCCGCGTTCACGTCCACGAACGCCAGCAGTCCCTGGTCGCACGCGAGCGGCACCACGCCGAACGGCACGCCGTTCACGCGCTCGCGCACGCGCTTCGGCGTGATCTTGTAGATGCCCTGAGCCTTCGACGGAATCATCTGCATCTCGGCGTAGAAGCTCGTGGCCTTCATCGTGAAGAGCAGGTAGAGCGCGTGTTCGTAGGCGCTCGCCTCCGTCAACGGGTTGAAGTCGCCGTCGTCCATCATCTCGACGCCCTTCTCGATCTCGGCCTGGTGTTCCAGGTAGTAGGCGTGCGCGGCGTGGATGTCCACGGACATCATCTTCAGGTATGCGGACATCTCCGCCTTCGGCCCGAACGTGACGACGAGGCGTTCCGTCTCCGTCTCCCATTCCGGGTGTTTCTGCGGGTCGGCAAACGTCTCCGATACGTCGTTCGGCTCGATCGCCGTGGACGCCATGACGGCCGAGATGCGCTCCGACAGCTCGCCGGACCCCAGCACGGCGCTCGTGATTTCCTTCTCGATCTTCGCGACGGTCTTCGGGTTGCGCGCGTCCTCCTCCGTCTGCGGGTCGTCGATGAAGAAGAAGTCCGGACGGGCCGAGTCGATGTTGATGCCGCGCAGGGCCTGGTCGGCGCCGCGCCACGCGATGATCGCGCCGGTGTTCGGATAGCCGTCCACGGTCGGCAGCTTGTAGTAGTGGAACTTCGACACGTCCTGCTTCATGTACGTGGGCTTGCCGTTGCAGGTCTGGACCCTCATGCGCTGGGGCGAGAGCATCACGTCGTGCATCGGCACGGCGAACTCCGGGAAGTCGGCCGAAAGACGCGGCGAAAGGTGGATTCGGTTCCAGATCTCGTCCACCACGACCTGCGCCATGCCCTTCGTCTTCTCGACCACGACCATGAAGAACTTGTGCCCGTAGAGCGCGGCCCAGATGATGGCGATCTTCACCCATGTGGTTTTCCCCTTGCCGCGCGGCCAGCGGACATGCTTCAGGCCCCCGTGGAGGATCTTGTCCTGGAGCTGCCGCACGAAACGCACCATGCGCGGCGAGGGGCGCCGCTTCAGAAGCGGTTTTCTCATCCCCTCGAACACTTCCGTGCCGTAGGTCAGGCCGAAGCCCAGCAGGTCGAAGCGGTACTTCTCGCGCACGCGCCGGTGCCGGCAGCGCGGTATCTCGCCGATCTCGCGTCCGCGCGCGCGGAAGCGCGTCGAGCGTTCCGTGGATGAGAGGGCCCGCTTCGGCGGAGTTGTCGGCAGGGGGCGCGTGCCCACCATGTGGCGGACGAGCGTGGCCAGCGCGCGCGAATTCGCCTCCGCCCGCTGACGCCGCTTCTCGGCCTGCGCTTCGCGCGCCTTCGCGAGTCTCTCTTCCTTCGTCATTTCCCGGTTCCGTCCTTCTTTCGTCTCGCCCACTTGACCTTATACGCGCTTTTCATCTTCGAGCGCCCGTATTCGCACGACGGCGCCGTGGCCACGCGGCGGATGCCGCGGACGAGGCAGTCGCCGTTCTTCCACATGGGACAGCGACCGCATGGACGCGGCGGCCGTCCCATCACCGCCCTCCCGTGAACGTCACGCAGGCGGTGAGCGTGGCCGCCGCGAGCCAGTAGATCATCATGCGCCAGTTGCCGTGCCACGCATACGGCATGGCCGCGCACACGTCAAGCGCGATGAGAACCGATGGGAAGATGTATTCAGTTCGCATGGTCAGTTCCTCACTCAAAGCATGGAAACGGACACGGCGTGGAGCGGCAGCGAATCCGCGCGCCGTGTCCGGACGGGCCTGTCGTTCCCGTCTGCGGCGTGAATCCCAGGACGATGAGCGCCATGACTACGGCGAGTAGCATGCCGTTCGCGGGAACGCTCCGCCCACGTCACGCACGGGCGCAATAGGAGTGCGCCTTTACCAATGCCCGCGAAACCGCAAATCACGTCTCACCGGACTTTCGTATGTCGACCGCGCGCAAGCCATCCAGGACGTCGCCGTGGCCGCCCACGCCCACGTATCGCGGGTCGCACGACCGCATGGCGCGCTTCATGGCCCACGTGCAGGATTGGCAGTAGCGGTGCGTAAAGTAATACGAAGGCGAAACGGAAATGCCGTTCCTCGACATGGGCCGCTCCTCGAACGTCCGCCCGCACCGGTGGCACCGCTTCACGACCTTCGCAGACGCCGCCGCGCGCTCGGCCTTTCGCTTCGCACTGACCGCTTTATTGGCCTTCCGCTTCCGTTCGTACTTGCACGCATCGCAGAGACGAAAACGCCGTCCTTTTTTTGAATCGCTTTCGCGCGTGAAGCGCGCGCCGCATTGCTCACATGTGACCTCGATTGTCATTCCGTTGCCTGCCTTTCCGAGATTGCCCAAGATGCAACGCCGTCGCATTCGCATTCCTTCAGGCCAAGACGCGCCACCAGCTTGGCCACGGCCCCGCGCTTCGTGTCGGCGTCCACGTCGTGGTTGCCCCATGCCCGCGTGTAAATCTTGAAGTGTCTCATTGCGCCATCCTCCGCTTCGCCGCTCGCCAGAACGTCGCGCGGCCGATGTTGGCCGCCTCCGCAGCTTCACGGACGGTGATCTCCCCGTCCCGGTAACGCTCTATCAGCTCGTCAATGTTTTCCGGCAGCGCGATTGGACGACGCCCGAATTTCACGCCGCGCTCCTTCGCGCACTTGATGCCCTGCGCCTGGCGTTCCTTGATCTTCCGGCGCTCGGTCTCCGCAACGAACGAGAGAATCTGGAGGACGATGTCGCCCACGAACTTCCCGATGAGCCCTTCGCCCTGCCGCGTGTCCAGAAGCGGCATGTCCAGCACCTTCACGTCACATCCAACTACCTTCACCAGGTAGCGCCATTCGTCGATGATGTCGTCGTAGCTTCGGCCGAAGCGGTCGAGCGACTGTACGACGAGAAGGTCGCCCTTGCGGAGCTTCAGCCGAAGGGCCTGGTACTGGGGCCGGTTGAAGTCCTTGCCGCTCGCCTTGTCGACGAGGATGGTCTTCACGCCGGCCGCCCTGAGGGCGATCAGTTGCCGGGCCTCGTTCTGCTCGGCGGTGGACACTCTCGCATAGCCGTACATCACGTCCGCACCTCCTGTTTCCTCGCATGCCACCGCTTCACCACCTTGGAGCCGACCAGCCCCTGCGTGAGTCCGCCGACGTACGCCATGTCGCATTGCACGACCCGGACTTCCGAATACGAGCCGCATTTTATGTACCAGTTCATCGCGTCCTGCGCCTCGTCGAATGTCTCGCAGTAGCAGCAGGTGTGCATGTCCCCGCGCGGGAAGATGTGCGCGCCGAAACGTGCGAGGACCTTCCAGTAGGGGATGATGGTCGCATTCTTCACGTCGCTCACTCCGCACCTCCTTCTCTGGCCGAGATGATTGCGTATATGGCCAAGTACGCAAGCGCGCCATGAACTATATCTTCGCGCGGCAAGCCGGTCACCACCGACGAGACGCAATGCACAACCAGGCTGAACACAACCGAGCCAGCAAACGATAGTAGTACCTTCACTCCGCGCCTCCTTCCTCCGCCTCGTAGGGCTTCTGCGCCCACGCGAGAGCATCTGTCAGCGTCAATGTGTGATAGACTTCGCCAGTTGCTTTGTACCGACGTTCCTGCTCATCAGCAGTACCCACGTCGCACTGGCGAGCGGGCGCGGAGAGGGCGTCCTTTGCCTTGCGAAATGCCGCAAGGCACTTCGCGCTTGAATCTTCCATGCCGGGGACAAAAGCGGCCAATGTGGCCGTGTTTTCATCGCACCCGAGGCTGTCCATAGCGTCAAGCAACGCTACGACGGCCTCTCTCATCTTCATCTGATTACCTTCCATCGCCTTCTCCTTGCTTTAGTCCTTCATGGACCTCCGCGAGCGTTCCGGCGATCTTGTCCAGAGCGTCCGCTATCCTGCTAAGGAGCGAAATCACGCGCGTGTCGCGCTCGATCTCTCCGCTTGTTCTCATGGTTTATCCTTTCGTTATTCGTTGAAGATGAAGCCCGTTGCGAGGCCACACACGGGCGTGTGTGCTCAGCGGTTTAGGTGCCTTGCGTGGGGCGCAGACGTCGCTCGCCTGCGTTGGCGGAGGCATGCGCGAGGTCCTACTGACTCGCCGGAAGGCCCAGGTGCAAGAACTACCTTCCGAGTGCATACCCCTCCCCACTGAGTCGACGCAGGGCGCTTGCCGTGGCCACGGTCTGGCCCCTCTTGTCTTCGGGTTACTTGTATTCCAAACGGCCGACCCGATGGCGGTGGAAAATCGAATAAGACGGGCCCGCGCTCGCGCGCCACCGCAGCCTCAATCCAATCAGCCAGTTCCTTGATTGTCACACATTCGATCACGTAGGAACGCACGGGCGTTCCGCTCGGCATACTGACCTCGACCTTATCGGCGCGGCCAATTCTGTATGCTGGTTTGCCACCGTCGTCGCCCATGCGCAACTCCGCCACGATTTCATTTATGCTTTTCATCTGGACCTCCCTTCTTCTGCTGCGCGAAAAGCGCAATGAAATCACTTCACGCCTCCGCGCCTGTTGCGCTGAATAGATCCTCGTTCGTCTGGATTCGGCGCGCCTCTGCGTCGCGGAGATTGCGGCACGCCACGCGGAAATACGATGGCTTCAGCTCGCAACCGATGAAGCGCCGATTGTGGCGAACGGCAACATATCCCTCGCTGCCAATGCCCATGAACGGCGACAGCACAACGTCATCGGGATTGCTCCACAGCTTCACGGCGCGCTCAATCACGCCCAATTGCAACGGGCAGAGGTGCTTTTCGTCCTCGTTGTCGCGTCCATCCACGAAATTGCGAAGCACGTCGCCCTCGTTTATGCCGTCCGTCGCCTGATGGCGTGATGGATAGTTGTCCTGGTATGGGTAGTGCGGCGATTTCTCTTTCGGCATGGCCCTGTACCACACGGGCGATGCCCATTCACACCATTCATCGGAAGTAATCCAGCCGTCCCGGTTGTCATAGCGCGCGGAGATCCCGGCCTTGATCGGATTGCTGTTCTCGCCGGGCTTCTTGAACACCACGAGATAGTCGGCGAGCGCGGGACGGTTCATGCTGCTGTCCGCAGCAAGCGTCTTGAAAAGGAGCGTGGCCTCTTTCGTTCGGCTTGCTTTCAGCATGGGATTCTTGTCAATTGTCACTTCTGAATAGTAGATCCATCCGATGTCCTGCATGGCGCGTATCATGTCGCCACGGAAATCGCGCAAGCCCACGTACCCGTCACGGCCCTTGAACACCGGCTCTTGCGTCAAGTGGATTGCGCAGATTCGGCCAGGTTGCGTCGCATTCAGGAGCGATCCGGCGAGATAGCCGAAATGCTCGACAAGCTGCGCGAAGTTCTTCACGTTGCCCACATCCCGCGCGCTGTTCGTGTAGGCGTACATGCCCGGAAACGGCGGAGAGAATATCGATAGTCCGATTGAATCGGGCGTCAATTCCCGGCAAACCTCGATTGAATCGCCGTTGTAGATCTGATAGCGCTCGCCGGCGCATTGGTCAAGTACGTTTGTCATCTTGTTTCCTTTCTGGATTAAATCACGCCACTTTCACAAGCCACGCGGGAATCTCCATCGGCACGCGCGGATCGTATGTCATTTCATTGCGTCTCAGCGCGCCGATGTCGCAGAGCCCGCGCATGGCCTTTACGATTTCCTCGAACATGGCCGATGACTGCTGCTCTTTACGCTTGATGTTCTCCACCACTGCCCCGTCTGAATCAGAACATATCACGTAACAGTCGACGGGCCGCTGTTGGCCGAATCGCCAGCAACGGCGGATCGCCTGGTAGAAGCTCTCGTAGCTGTCTGACAGGCCCACGAATACAACATGGCTGCACGTCTGGAAGTTCATTCCGAATCCGGCGATTGACGGCTTGCTTACCAGCACGCGGAGATTGCCCGTTGCAAAGTCATTCAGCGCCTTCTCCTTGAAATCTGAACTGTCCGCGCCCTTGACTTCCACTGAGTCCGGGATTGCCTTCGCAAGCGCGGCGCTTTCGTCGTTCAAGTCGCACCAGATGAGCCATTGATCGGATGACTTGTTCGCGAGCTCCGCCGCCCGCGCAACGCGCGTTTCAAGCGTGTCACGACGCGATTGACGGCGCTCTTGCAGTGTTTTCGCCTCCATCGCGAACAGGAACCCCTCGTGAACCTCGTTCGTCACGGACTCCTCGTGCATGTAGAGACGCGGCAAGATATACCCGTCATCCGAATAGCCGATGTCTGACGGGCGACGAATCGCAATGCTCCATTCCGCCATCCACATCCAGAATGAACGCCGTGCGTGCCCCTTCAAGCGCCATGTGTGCGTGGTGTTGCCGTCTTGACGGAAGAATAGCGCGAGGATCTCTTTGCTGCTCATCACATCCAGGAACTCGGCATGGTTGCACAATTCCACAAAGTCGTTCGGCGCGGGCGTGGCCGTGCAGCAAAGACGGAATGGGATGTCCTTTGCAAAGTCCGTGATTGCCTTGCGCGTCTTGCCGTCGTAGGCTTTCAGGATTGACGATTCATCCAGCACGATCCCGGCGAAAACGCCCATTGAAAACTTGCCGAGCTTTTCGTAATTCGTCACGTTCACGCCCTGCTGGACGTCCGCACCCGTGGCGCACTTCGTCACGCGCACGCCAAACTTCACGCCCTCGCGCACCGTCTGATCGGCAACGGCAAGCGGCGCAAGGATCAGCACGGGCCGCCCGGTATGCTCGCTCACATGGCGCGCCCATTCGATTTGCTGCGCCGTCTTCCCAAGTCCGCAATCCTCGAAGAGCGCGGCCCGTCCGCGCCGCAGGGCCCACTGTACGATCTTCGCCTGCCAGTCAAACAGGCGCGGGGATATGCGGGCATCCGGCACGTCGAATCCCACCGCTTCCACGCGCTCGCGCTTCCCGTCTAGAAACGCGACATAATCCTTCTGCGCATCTTCCATCTCGTTTCTCCTTTGGTTTTAATCCCCGCGCTGCTCCCTCCATCCACTACCACAGGACGACCAGAGCCGCGCGGGAAAAGTGACTATGCCGACTTCCTTTCCAGCGCCTTGAACATCTTGCGCTTCTGGTGGCGCTTGTGCACGGCCTTGAGCCAGTGCGCGATCTTCCGCGCCAGTTCGCGCACGTCCGCGGGCGCCTGCTCGTTCTTCTTCAGGTAGCACTGCTTCACTACCCACGTCTTGCGGTCGATCTCGATGTCGCAGAAACTCTCGAAGCCCTTGCCGTTCGGTTTCTTGAGCATCACGATCAGACGGTCGCCCTCCACGATGCCCTGGCCGTAGATGCCGCAGCCGACGCAGTTCCCCATCTTGCGGCCCTCGGCCAGCAGCTCGTCCTGCGACTTGGCCAACACGATCGCGTAGCCGCAATCCTTGAGGACCTTCGTGCGCGCGACCGACTCCTGGAACGCGGCGATCTCGTCCGCGCGGAGCTTCATCATCTTGGCAAGGTCCCTCCGTGCCTTCGCCTTCGCGTTCTTCTTCATGCGGGCGAGGTCGGCTTCCAGCCGTTCCAGGCGATCCATGAACGCCTTGCGGCCGCCGCGCGTCGGCGGGTAGAGCGTGCCCTCGTTGCGCAGGTCGAGCCCGGCGTCGTGGGCGTATTCGAGATAGCGCGAGTATTCATCCAGCCAGATTCCCCACTTCCGGAGCGTCTTGCGCAGCCGGTCGTAGTCAATCCGCCACGGGCCGCCGCCGATGTACCGGCGGGCCTCCTCGACGAACCGCCGCCGGTTCTGGGCCGACCGGACCGATACGCCGTGCCGAGCGGCATAGACGATGTCGACGATTGAATCGCGGCAGTCGCTCGCCCGTACCACCTCCGCGCGGTGCGCCATGACCCAGTCGCGGACGCGCCTGTCCTTCAGCGCCTTGATGCCCGCCGGGCAGATGAGCGCGTACATGCCGGCCTTCGCGAGCAGTTCGATCTTCGGCTCCCGGTTGTACATCATCAGCCAGTCGACGAGCCCGGCCCGGTTCGGCGTCGAGTCCGCGTACTGGCACCACTCGTACTTCGTGCCTTTCAGGGCTTCAGGGTTGATCGTCTCGTGCCACGGGAAGGTGAGGCCCTGGTTGTACTTCCACTTGCCACCGTCGCACCAGCGCGACCACACAATCCTGCCGGCGAGGTCCCCCGCGCGCCGCTTGGGCCGCTTCCCCGCCCAATCCTCCTTCTCCCACTCGACGATCCATCCGCC
>JAEEGL014696262.1_pt1 | contig 16708 bp, 11 predicted proteins | sample 9134231 | NCBI WGS metagenome assembly JAEEGL01 (sample SAMN16246548, study PRJNA631951) | gut metagenome | biome: gut microbiome; feature: rumen; material: fiber-attached | host: Bos | place: Iran: Karaj | collected 2018-10 | reverse complement strand
TTTGCAACGCCGCGCCTTCGGAACGGGGCATCCACCGCCAGATTTCCGATATAGCATTCGCCGCACACCGCTTGCATGTTGATATAACCGACCGGCGCGCCGTCTTTTTTGCAGACGAGAAATAACGCGTTCGGGTTTTCGATCTCCGCGCGAAGGCTTGCTTCGCTCCACGGGGCTGAAAACATGCGCCGCTCAAGTTCCGCGAGCGCGGGGATATCTTCCGGCGAAGCGTTACAGATTACAATATCTTCCATTACGCCTTCGCCTCATACCAGGTTTTGCCGACGCCCGCTTCCGCGAGCAGTTTTACGCTGAGATGCACTGCGTTTTCCATCTCTTCTTTGAGCAGCGCCGCCGCTTTATCGGAAAGCAGAGCAGGCACCTCAAGGATCAGTTCGTCGTGCACCTGCATGATCAGCATCCCCTGCGGGAGTTCCTCTGCAAGCCTGCGATAGACCTTTACCATGGCGATCTTGATGATATCCGCCGCCGTGCCCTGGATGGGCATATTTCTCGCCACCCGTTCGCCGAAAGCGCGCAGCATAGCGTTTGAGGAGGTCAGTTCGGGCAGATACCTGCGCCGGTGAAAGAGCGTTTCGGCATAACCTTTTTCTTTTGCGAGTTTGATGGAATCCTTCATATAGCCGTCGATGGACGAATACAGCGCGAGATAGGCGTTTATAAACCGTTCCGCTTCGGCGCGCGTGGAATGGATATCCTTTGCCAGAGAAAAGGACCCGATCCCGTACACGATGCCGAAATTCACCGCTTTTGCCTTGCTTCTGAGCGCGGTCGTCACTTCGTTTTCGGGCACGCCGAACACCTTTGCCGCGGTGATGGTGTGAACGTCTTCTCCGCGGTTAAAGCAATCCGCCATGTTTTTATCGTTTGCGAGAGCCGCGAGCACGCGCAGTTCGATCTGCGAATAATCGGCGTCAACAAGCACGTAACCGTCGCGCGCGGTAAAGAATTTACGGAATTCCCTGCCGAGTTCCGTACGCACGGGAATGTTCTGCAGATTCGGCTCCGTGGATGAGAGGCGCCCGGTGCGGGTTTCCGTTTGATTGAATGTTGAATGGATCCGCCCGTCCTCGGCTATGGCTTTGAGAAGCCCGTCGCAATAGGTGCTTTTCAGTTTTGCGTAGGTGCGGTATTCGAGGATCATGGAAACGATGGGATAATCGTCCGCCAGGCCTTCAAGCACTTCCGCATTTGTGGAATAACCGGTTTTCGTTTTTTTCTTTGAAGGCAGCCCGAGTTTTTCAAAAAGGATCACGCCGAGTTGCTTCGGCGAATTGATATTGAATTCCTCTCCGGCAGAGAGGTAGATATCCTGTTCCAATTCTGCGATCCGCTTTGATAAAATCACGGAATAGTTTTCGATATTCTCTTTATTGACTGCCATTCCCTCTTCTTCCATGGAAGAAAGCACCTGCGCAAGGGGTATCTCAACGTCCGTGAGGAGATTCATCTGGTCGTTTTCGTTCAGAATGGCGGTAAGCCGGTTCGTAAGGACCTCAAGCGCGGCCGTTTCCTGCAGAAAACGGATCTGCGAATCGGTAAATGTTTCATCCGCCTCAATTTCTGGAAGCGGCACCGAATAACTCATGGCAATCTCGGAAACGGAAAAAGAAGATGCGTTCGGGTTCAGAAGATACGCGGCAAGCCGCAGATCAAAGCATACGCTGCACAGAGATACGCCGCTCTTTAATGCGGAACGGAACACCTTTTTAGAATCGGCAAAAACCTTCCACACGTTCCCATCTTCCAGGATTCCCCGCAGAATTTCAATAGCGTTTTCCTCAGTATAATATACGATGCCGCCGGAACAGATGCCGAACCGTCCATCCGCATCAGAGTCCAGATAGATCGGTTTGCTTCTGTCAATTGCATCCGGAGTTCCCCTTACCGCCTTTATGCGGTAGACCGACGCAGATTCTTTTTCGGTCTTTACAGGCGATTGTTCATCAAGTTTCAGGCGCGAGATCATTTTGAACATCTCGTGTTTTGCAAGTTCCCTTTTCAGGGCAAAAACGTCGGTCGGATTTTTAAGATACGCGCCGATATCTTTTTCAACAGGCGCTTCAAGGCAAATCGTGCCGAGCGTTCGGCTCAGATAGGCGTTTTCCTTTCCGGCTTCGAGTTTCGCGCGGACGCCGGCCGTTATATCCAACGCCGCAAGATCTTCATAAATACGGTCGATGGACTGATACTTTTTGATCAGTTCACCGGCTGTTTTCGGGCCGATCCCGGCTACGCCCGGAATATTATCGGAAGAATCCCCCTGCAGGGCTTTCAGTTCGATCATCTGCGACGGCGTAAGGCCGTATTCTTCCATCAGTTTCGGTTCGTCGTAGCGCACCGTGTTCGTCTGCCCCATTTTCGTGGTTGTGAGCATCACGTTCACGTTTTTTCCGATCAGTTGCAGAGAATCGCGGTCGCCCGTTGCAATAAAACAAAAATCGCCGGCGGGTGTGTTTGCCGAAAGCGTGCCGAGGATATCGTCCGCCTCGTATCCCTCGCATTCCACGATATGGCAGCCGTAGGCGCGAAGGATCTCTTTGAGCGGCTCCATCTGTTCGTGAAGTTCAGGCGGCATCCCCTTCCGCCCCGCTTTATAGGCGTCGTACATCTTATGGCGGAACGTGGGCGCTTTTTTATCAAAAGCAACGGCGATCGCCTGCGGATCCGTTTGGTCCACAAGGCTTAAAAACATATTCATAAAGCCGAAGATGGCGTTCGTAAAATGGCCGTCTTTTGCAGTTAACAGTTTAATCCCGTAAAAAGCGCGGTTCACAAGGCTGTTGCCGTCAATTACCAAAAAATGCATTGCAGCGCCTCCCGATTTGTCTTTTTATTCATCATATCATATTTTTTCCCGGAATGCTACTTTATTTTTCAGTATTTTTATGTTAAACTGAACGAAGGTTGGGATGTGATGGATTTGAAGATCAAAAACCTGAATATTACGGGGTATGCGGCGCTCGCGCCGATGGCGGGCGTTACCGACGGCGTTTTCCGTGCGATTTGCCGCTGTAAAGGCGCCGCCTTTACGGTCACGGAGATGGTGAGTGCAAAGGCGCTCACTTTATCCGACGCAAAATCAAACGAACTGATGCTGTTATCCGAAGCCGAACGGCCCGCGGGCATTCAGATCTTTGGAAACGATCCTGCCGTTATGGCGCAAAGCGTATCTTCCGTGCTGCGATATTCTCCTGATTTTATCGATATCAACATGGGCTGCCCAGCGCCGAAAATCGTAAAAAACCACAGCGGAAGCAGCCTGCTGAAAGATCCATTGCTTGCCGGAAAAATCGTTTCCGCCGTGGTTGCCGCCGCGGGGAGCGTTCCCGTTACGGTGAAAATGCGGACCGGGTTTGATGAAGATAGCAAAAACCATATTGAGATCGCCAAAATCGTTGAGGCCAACGGCGCCGCCATAATCGCTGTCCACGGAAGAACGCGGGAAAGGATGTATATGCCCCCGGCGGATTGGAACGCCATAGGAGAAGTCAAACGCGCCGTATCCGTTCCCGTGATCGGCAACGGCGATATTTTTAAGCCCGAAGACGCAAAACGCATGTATGAGGAAACAGGCGTTGATCTCGTTATGGTCGGGCGCGGCGCGCTCGGACGGCCCTGGATCTTTTCACAGATCAACGAACTCCTTTCCTGCGGCAGTTATTCTCCGGATCCCGATATCGAGGATCGCATGGAAATGATGCTGGACCACGCGCGGAGAATCTGCGCTGTACGGGGCGAAAAAAACGGCATGCTTGATATGCGCAAACACGCACTTTGGTATACGAAGGGGATCCACGGCTCCAATAAACTGCGCAACCGCTTCAGCACGGTGAAATCGCTTGACGATCTGAAACTTCTTGCGGATATGATCTGCAACCGTTAAAAAGGCCTTATCAGGTCTTTTTTTCTGTTTTTATATATTTTTGTTGTAACCGTTTTAATTTTTATCCGTCTTGATAGATGAGATCGGCAAAAGGAGGCGTATTTTTTGGACGATGCAAAAATCATCGATCTGTTCTGGGCACGGAACGAAGATGCAATAAAACAAACGAACCGTAAATACCGCCGAATGCTTTACGGAATTGCAGATTCCGTTCTGAACGATCCGCGGGACTGTGAGGAAGTGCTCAACGATACGTATCTGCGCGTATGGAACACGATCCCGCCGGAGCGACCAGAATGCTATCCTGCATATCTTTCCAAAATCACAAGACGTTTGTCTATAGACGTATACCGCAAACATACCGCAGAAAAAAGAATCGGCTCAAATTATGCCGTTTCTATCGACGAACTGTACGAATGCGTTTCAAACGGCACAACGCCGGAATCCGAAATCGAAACAGAGCTTCTTGCGAAACACATTTCCAGTTTTCTGCGCGCCTTGCCTGAAAGAGAAAGAAACATATTCGTTCAAAGATATTATTACGGAGATAAACTGCTCGATATCGCACGGGAACAGTTGATTTCCGAATCCAACGTAAAAGCGATCCTTTTCAGAACAAGGAAAAAACTGAAAGAATACTTATCCGAGGAGGGATTACAGTGAAAACCGAAAATATTTACGACGCGATCGGTGAGATCGACGACGCGCTTATTGTTTCCGCCAAAAGATCCTCGCCGAGAAAAAAACTGCAGAAGCGCATGGTTGCGGCAACACTTATATTTATATTTGCCTTAACCGCTTTTCTCGGCATAAATAAAATCGTACCGAACCCCGTTCAGCAGCCAACTCACGACACAGAACCCACCGAAGCGTCTTCGTTGGAAACAGACGCGGCGGACGCAGGAGAAGAACCATCTTCACAATTACCGGAGTATATAAAACCGGAAGCAGATTATCTTTCTTATGCTTTGGTAGCCGGAGAATACCCTTTATACAAAGGTTCCGGCTCCTGGATAGATGACAAGATAACATACGGATTTAACGATTCTTATATCAGTGACATCCCAATTGAATTTTATAAAGAGTTTATCCAAAATTCACTTCTGGAAAATCCGACAGAGAACGAAGTTGTTTCCCCGTTCAGCGTTTTTCTTTCGCTTGGAATCGTATCGGAGATAAGCGACGGAGAAAGTCGATCTCAGATCCTGAAGACGTTAGGTTTTGATTCTGTAGGATCGCTTCGGTCACATGCTTTATCGGCATGGCTCGACATTTATGAAAACGGAAATGTATTCACAGCCGAATCCAGCAAGAATTACTGCATTCCCGCAAATTCAATATGGCTGAACGATACTTTCCGCATGAAAGGGAATGCTGATACGAACGACATCCTGAAATACCAATATTTTGCGTCCTTATTTCAAGGAGATCCCAATAATGCCGATTATATAAACGCCTACCGTGAATGGCTGAACAAGAACACAGGAGGGATGCTTAATAATTCGGTTGATAACAGCACCCTTTCACCGGACGCGCTGATGACAATCATCAGTACGTTATATCTCGATTCATCCTGGAAGATCATATTTGACAAAAAGTTAACGACCACCGGAACGTTTTACGGAACAAACGGAACACAGACCGCAGATTTCATGCATGCTGGTAATTACACACCCGCTCTTTGCTATGAATCGCCAACGTATCTTGCAGTGTGTAAATCAGCCTTCGCAGGCAATATGTGGTTTATCCTTCCCTCTGAAGAATCAACGCTTACCGACGTGATCACAAGCGGGACGTTTATGGACATCTGCATCTACGAGGCTGAAGAAGAAGGAAGTGATTACAAGGCAAATCAAACCGCAAAGAGCCGTTTTGCGCCTCCGGAAGACGAATACGACCTTTACTCGGTAAAAACTACCCTACCGAAATTTGACGTAAATTCAAACGTTAAACTTACGAACTGCCTGATTACAATGGGGATAAAGGACATATTTAATCATGAAACCGCAAATTTCAGTTATTTTAAAAACGAACAAAACCCGGTATTCATATCCGACATTGAACAGTCCGCAAGATACTCGATCAATGAGATCGGCATTTCGGCTGCGGCAATTACGAGAACGGATTTTGGGATGGGAGACCCGCGATTAAAATATATTGATTTTACGTTAAACAGACCCTTTATGTTCCTGTTTACGAAATCCGGCGTTCCACTGTTCGCCGGTGTAATTAAAAACGTCACCTGACAAAAAGAAATAATGCCGGAAGGGAGCATCAGCTCCCCACCGGCATTTTAATAACCCGCGTTTTTACTTTAATTGAATGACGCGCAGCATCTGCGCAAAGGCGTCCGGCGTGATCGTCTGGAAAAAGTATTTTCCAGGCGCATCCACCCTGACGGCGGTGATCCCGCCTACGGCGTTGACTTTATCGAATTCCACGGCGCGTATTACTTCATCCGCGTTGAAACGCGCGGCCAGCGGCAAATGCAGATTTCGGTAAATGCGGATCACGTGCTGGCGAAGCACGTCGCCGCACATCGGCAGCATACCGAGCGCAACGCATTCCCCGTGCAAAAGGCCGTTTTCCGGCTGAACGCTTTCAAGCGCGTGGCCGATCGTATGGCCGAAATTCAGAACGCGCCGAAGGCCGGTTTCCTTTTCATCGACTTCCACGATGCGTTTCTTTACGCTGACGGACCGGAGTATGATCTCATCGAGGCGCATCAGCGCGTTCGGATCGCTGAATATGGAAAACAGTTTTTCATCCGAAGTAAGAGCCATTTTCAACGATTCGGCAAGGCCGTTTGAGATCATGCGGTCCGGCAGAGTTGAGAGCACGTCCGGATCGATCAATACGCGTTTCGGCTGATAAAAAGCGCCGATCAGATTTTTTACGCCGTTTAAATCGATCCCCGTTTTTCCGCCTACGGAAGCGTCAACCTGCGCGAGCAGCGTTGTGGGGATCACGTAGAAATCGACCCCGCGCATATAACTTGCCGCGGCAAACCCGGCCACATCGCAAACCATACCGCCGCCCACGGCGACAATGCAATCTTTCCGCGTAAAACCGAGAGAGAGCATGGTTTCAAGAAGCATCTGATAAACGGAGAGGCTTTTGCTCTGTTCCCCCTGCGGAAGCGTTACGAGAAACCCCTTCCAGCATTGTTTTTTTACGGTTTGCGCATAATGCTCCGGCACGCCGCTGTCGGTAACAATCAGCACCTTTCTGTTCAGATGAAGCATAAACCCGGCGTTACCGATGGCGCCGTGTTCAAAAACGATATCGTAACTTCTGTCGCCGAGCGATACGTCAATATTCATGCGAAAACCCCGTTTCAGAAAGAAATTGAACTATATCTAAAATATATTATTCTTCAAGAAAAATCAATATCAAAAAACGTAAATACGGTGAATTCCTTCATTTTTAGGTATGCTATTGAAAAAAAGTCTGCTTTTTGTTAATATATAAAAAAAAAGGAGGCGGGCAACAGTGAGCGACATTATCGTTGCGGGCGCGGGGCACGGCGGCCTTACGGCGGCGGCAAGGCTGGCAAAAGCCGGACACCGGGTTTGCGTAATCGAAAAACAACGGGAAGAAGACCTCGGCTACGATTGGCACGACCGGTTTACGTTCTCTCTGCTCGAGGATGAATTGGGAATTTCGGGCGGAAGTATTCCGGGAGACGCTTGGGAATATCGGGGCGACTGCGCCTTTATCAGCCCCGCGAAGAAAAAAAAGATCGTAATTAATTATACCGATGAGAACCGCCAGAAAATCATGCTGCGGAAATCGCTCATCGGAATGCTGATAAAAAAAGCCAGGGACTGCGGCGTGCTGTTCCGTTTCGGCAGCGAGATCCTGGGACCGGTGATTTCCGGTAAACGCGTAACCGGCGTAGCGCTGAAAAACGAGGAAGTGTTTGCGGATCTTATCATCGATTCCGCAGGCGTTTTCTCCCCTCTCCGCTCGAAACTGCCGAAATATTTTCATATTGAAAACAGGCCGAAACCAAACGACGTTTTTTACGCTTACCGCGCCTATTTCAATAAAACCGAAGACGTATCACCCGACGCGCCCTTTGAAGTGTATATGCGCCATGAGGGCGAAAAGGGATTATCATGGTTCTATACCGCCGATAACTACATCGACGTTCTGCTCGGGCGCACGGAACCGCTGAACGATGAAAAAGTGCAGTCGCTTCTTGCCATATTCCGGAACGATCATCCGTGGCTCGGTAATAAAGTATTGCACGGCGGCGCCTGCGGCGTGATTCCGGTGCGAAGGCCGCTCACGCTAATGGTGGCCGACGGCTACGCCGCCATAGGCGACAGCGCCTTCATGACCACGCCGATGAACGGCATGGGCATTGATCTCTCCATAGAAGCCGGAAGATTGCTGTCCGATACTGTGCTTCACGCCACTGAAACGTGCACGTTTACCGCCGCCGATCTCTGGGAATACAACCGGGATTTTCATATGCTTTTCGGCGGTGATACCGCAAAAAACGCAGGGCTCAAAAGCGCGATTCTGAACATGCCGGCCGAGGGTGTTAATTTCCTTTTTGAAAACGACGTGATCCAGGCGGCGGATCTTTCAGGCGCCGGGAGAAACACGAATCTGCTTTCTCTTTTGGGTAAATTTACAAGAGGGATGCGAAAGCCGCCGTATTTCGGACAAATACTGAAAGGGCTTCTGCAGGGAAGTAAAACCGCTTCCCTGTACAAATCGCCTCCACTGAAATATAACCTGAGCGAGATCATAAAATGGAACAGGCAGATCGAGAGTTTTGATCTTTAATCTTCAACAGAAAAAACGCATCCCCGTCGGAAAAACCCGGCGGGGATTAATTATGCTGCAAAGGATCAGGATTCCTGCGACTGAATCTCGGCGTGAAGTTCTTCCAGCCTTTTTTTGGAAAGTTTATAGCAGAACGCCAGCAGTACGAACATGATCGCCAGAACAAGCGCCGGTATGGCGGTGGAGATATCGTAGAGTTTTGCCACGACCTCCGCCGTTTGCCCCTGCACTTCGGTGTTTGCCACGTTATAGCCGATCACGCCCAGCATGATATTCGTTCCGGCGCCCGCGAGCGTCTGGCCGAGTTTTCTCGTGAACGAATAAAACGCGTAAGCGGTGCCTTCCTCACGGCGGCCCGAAAGATACTCATGATAATCGATCACGTCCATTACGAGCGCCCATACCTCAAGCACAAGGAAAGTCTGCCCGGCGCCGCTCAGCAGAAGGAATACGAGGAACACGAAAGGATTCTGCACAAGGGGCGTAAATTTCAGAAGATAAAGCGCGATGTTCACCACGGCGGCAAAACCGAGACCTACGGAACACAGTTCTTTTTTGCCGTATTTGCGGATCAGTTTGCCCATAAACGGCAGGAAGCAAGCCATGGGCAGATAGGTGCAAACGGTGGTAAGGGCATAAAGTTCCGGCCGGTTATAATAATTCTTGAGCAGATAGTTGTACGTCGTTTGCGTATACATCTGGAACGCGATCAGAAGCATGGAAACGATGCACAGTACGATAAAAGGCTTATTTCTGGAAAGCGCTTTCAGCGATTTGAAGATGCTGTAATCGTGCTGATCCTGCTTCGGCGGAAGCGTGATGCGTTCTTTCGTCATTTTGAAATGAATGAAATAAATCACGACCGTAAGTACGGCAAGCACCGCAACGGCCAACGACAGTTTTTTGGAATCGAGGATCTTCGTGCCGTCCGCAAGCGTGGAATACACAAACAGCGGCAGCAGGATCTGCGCCGGCAGCCCGCCGAACCCCGCGCCGATGGAGCGCCACATGGAAAGAGAGGAACGCTCCTGACCGTCATCCGTAATTACGGACGCCAGCGAACCGTAGGGGATGTTCGTGCCTGTATACATCATGCCGTAGAAAATGTACGTTACATAGGCAAAAATCAGATACTGGCCGGTGGTAAGACCGGGGATCTTGGTGAACATCACCACTGCCGCAATCGCGAGCGGGAACGCGGCGCCGAGAATATACGGCCTGAAACGCCCGTATTTCGTGGGCTTGCGCGAATCGATGAATCCGCCCCAGATCGGGTCGTTTACCGCATCCCACACACGAGCAACGATCATCAGAACGGTGATCTGCGCAAGCGGGATGTGGAGCACGTCCGTATAGAACATGTTCAGGAACGATGAAATCAGGCCGAATGTAAGCAAACCGCCCATATCGCCGAGCGCATAGCCCACTTTATCCTTCAGCCCGATACCGTGTGTAAGGGAGTTTTCCATAATATCTGCTCCTTTCAGTCGATCAATATTCCGTATACTCTATTGAAAGCATATTTGCCAAGGCGCATATGTCTTTCCGAATATCGCCCATCGCCACCACAAAATGCGGTTCCCAGCCATCGGCCACCGTTTGCCGCACAAACGCTTCGGCGTTGCCGGTTTTTACCACAATGGATGTGCCGTAGAATTGCTGCGGTTTATCGAGCGCTTCACCGCACGCCGTCATAATACGGAAACTACCCTGCGCGGTCTTGCCGATCCGGAGGATCGTAACTTCTTTTTGCGCTTTGCAGCCGAATTCAAGCGTAGGCCCGATCTTGCGGTTGCAGTGCACGCCCGCCATAGCGCCGGTATCTTCCCTTGCCAGGGAGCACGGCGCCATCCCGCAATGCCAAAACGTTACGGTATTCTCACGCTCGTCCATCGAAACGGGATCGCCGAAAAACGCGGGTTTTCCCGTAAGAAACGACCCCACGAACATCGAAAGCGCGCCGTAAGTATCCGCTTCGCATGCGGCGGGAACACCGAGATCGTTCAGAATGGCAAGCACCGCACACACCGGGGTGCCGAAATCCACAAAGAAATCAGGCCAGCAGCGGCTGGATAAGGCGCCGATCGAATTCTCGCGAACGTAATCCGCATACGCTTTGTATAGCCGCGCAAAATCAGATACGTTTTTCTCCGGAATCGCGGATAATCCGCGTATCCTTCCGGCGGCGTCCTCAATAAACGAACATACTTCTTCGTCGGAATACTCTTTGGCGCGGTTTATGAGTTCTCTTGCCTCAATAGAGAGCAACTGCGCGCCGAATACGGTCATGATTTCGGCGTCGAGCGCACGGCCGAAGCCGAAGCCCTGCGGCGTATGCCCGATCTGCAATAGACGCAGTTCTTTCAACGCTATTCTGAGTTTTGCCGCCTTTATCGCCGCACCGGCTTCCCTCTTTACCGATTCTTCGTCGGGAGAACCGAATACGTAAGAAAACGGTCGGTTGAAATTTTTGAGCATATTCGCCGCGGAATATGCGCCGGTAAGTGAATTCAACCTGAGGCGTGTGCCGTCGATCACCGGCTCGCGCAAGGTCCATAATAGCACAGGGCATGCGCATCTGCGAAGGACCTCTGCGATATACGCGCCGTTTGCGAACGTTACGTTCTGCACGATCACGTAATCGGGTGTAAACGTATTGAGATAATCATTCAGCAGATCAATTGAGAGCAGCATCTGCGGGGGAACAATGATATCCTCATCTATGGCGTGAAGCATCGCAACGCTGTTTTCAAATTCCCGCTGCGCGCTCTCAAGATGGAATGTGGGTACGCCGATCGGGATATACGCACAAGTAAACTCCATTTTTATTTCCTCAATCCTGATCGTAGTCGCCGCGAACAACCTTATAGGTTGCGCGGAAGTCTTCTTTCGCGATCCCGGCGGCCATGCCCTTTTCATAGATCCGCTTTACGTTCTGCATGCCGGGCATCTCAAATCCGGATTCGGCGGCCATACGTTCGCAGATATGGATATCCTTGTTCATATTCTCAAACGAAAACGCAACGCTGTAGTTTTCCGTTTTCAGGTTTTCTTTCTGTGCCGCCATATACGCGCAATTTGCGCCGCCGGCGGCCACAGCCGCGGCAAAATTATCGATGGAAATGCCGTTTTTGAGCGCAAGCAGAAGCGTTTCGTTTACGCCGTTCTGGATCTCGCCCACGAGCGTGTTCTGGCAGATCTTCATCACGAGGCCCTTGCCGTTTTCGCCCATATAGATCACGGTGGTTCCCATATATCTGAGGATCGGCTCGATCACCGGAAACAGTGTTTCTTCGCAGCCCGCAAGCACGCCGAGAGTACCGTCGATGGCCGCGGCTTTCGATTTTACCACGGGGGCGTCGGCAAACTGCGCCCCCTTTGCCTTTACGAGTTTTGAAACTTCCACGGAAACGGAAGGATCGATCGTACTCATATCGATACAGATCATCCCTTCCCTGATATAAGGCAGCAGTTCGTTATACAGATCTCTTACGTTCGCCGACGTGGGCACCATGGAGATCACGATATCGGAACGTTTTGCAACCTCAATATTGTTTTCGCACGGAACGGCGCCCGCAGCGGCGAGTTTTTTAACCTGCTCTTTATTGAGATCGGAACAGTAAACGGTATCGTTGTGTTTTTTTACGATATTGGCGCACATGGATTCACCCATGATGCCGAGACCGATAAAACCGATTTTCATAGCGCTCACCTCAGATGATCGTTTTATCCCAGGCGGCCTGGAATTTCGCGAGGCCGTAATCGGTAAACGGATGATAGAAACTGTCTTTGAACACCTGGAGCCCCGCCGTTACGATATCGGCGCCCGCCACGGCGCAGTCAACAAACTGCTTACCGGTCCTTACCGCGGCGCAGATGATCTGCGTTTTGTTCAGGAAACCGTAGTTGGAATAGATATCCACAATATCCTGGATATACTGCGTGCATTCTTCTCCGCTGGTTTCCTTCCAGCCGATGAAGGGCGATACGAACAGAGAATTGTTCTTTGCCGCAATCAGCGCCTGCGAAGCGGTGAAAACGAGCGTGAGATTCGTGCGGATGCCGATCTCCTCAAGCCTTTTTGCCGCGGTGATACCGGCCAGCGTGCAGGGGATCTTGATAACGAAATTCGGGCAGAGCGAAGAAATATCTTTCGCCATAGCCACCATTTCGTCAGCGTCGTTGAGATGCGGATTGATCTCAACGGAGATCGGAAAACGCTCCCAGCCCTCGATGCCTTTTTCTTTAACGAAGTCGGCGAGTTCTCCGAGCACGGTTTTGAAAGGTTTGCCGGAATTCATGATGTGATTGGGATTTGTGGTTACGCCGTCGATCCCGAAGGTCTCGTAGGCTTCTCTGATCTCATTGATCTTTGCGCTGTCTAAAAAGTACTTCATAATATATTCTCCTTTTTGTTAATTAATAACTTAAATCAAGCGCCGCGCAGATGTCCAGCAGCCACGCGGGCGCATTTTTCCGAACGAATACCGCGGGATGACCGATCGGCGCGTCGACCGTAACGTAACCGCCATTATATACGCGCTTACTGTCGAGGTGGAGCCATTCATCCTGCGGAAGGAAAACGCGCCTGGTTGTTTCACCGGGCTCGATCACCGGAGCCACGAGGATATCCCGGCCGAGAAGATATTCATACGTTTCTTCATAGGCCTGCTTTTCATCGTAATAGAAAAACAGCGGCCGCACCACACCGACGCCGCGATCGGCGTTATATTTTACCGCTTCTTTCAGATAAGGTTTCAGTGCGGCGTGGATCCGGCTTGCCTCCGCGCCGATGGCAAGAACGTCAAAATCGTGGTCGAGTTGAACGTTAACGTCGGGATTGATACCCTCATGCCCGCGCATAACAGGTGAAAAGGCGTTCATCTCGCACCAGCGCATATACAGTTCTTTGCTGCGCCGCAGTGCGCCGAAAGTGGTATAGCCCGCGATATCGGAATGGCTGAGGCCGAAACCGCTGCAGGTAAGGGAAAGCATGGCGGGAATAACCGACGGCAAACCGTTGTCGAGAGAGAAATCCACGTGGTTATCGCCGTTCCACATCATTGTGGAATATCTGGGTGTAAGCGTGTTGCCGGCGCGGGTGAAGAACATGATCTCGCCGAGTTTGCCGCTTTCTTCAACGGCCTCGCGGTTGAGTTTCGCCCACCGTGCAGGCCACGTATTATGCACGAGCGCCGCGTCTTCTCCGGAATAAAGAACGCTGTCGGTAGGTAAATACTCGCCGAAATCGGCCATCCATCCGGAAAGGCCGAATTCGATCATGTTCGTTTTGATAATTCCCTTCAGCCATTCATATGCTTCGGGATTCGTGAGATCCACCATCGCGGCCGGGAACGTTGTGATTTTAACAAGATAATCCGCGCCTGCGGCATCTTTTACGCAGTATCCCTTTTCATGCGCGATCTTATAAAGCGGCTTTTCGATCGCAAGGAACGGATTGCAATAACCGAGCACCTTGATGCCCATCGCGTTCAATTCGCGGATTTTTTCGGGCAGACCGGGATAAAGATCCGCATCGTGTTCCCAGTTCCACATGAGTTGCTTCCCGGCGGCGGTGATCCTGCGACCTTCCCAATCCTGAATCCATACGCCGTTTACCTTGATGCCGGCGGTAAGCGCTTTTTGCACTTTCCGCATCATGATATCGGTGCCGCCCTGAATGCCGAGGATATATCCGTCGTACACCCAATCGGGGAGTTCCGGCTGGCGTCCGAGAAGTTCCGTAAGCCGGAACATGACCTCTTCAAAATCATCGCCATAGCCGATATAAAACGGGGCGATGCTGTCGGTTTCGATCACGTGCATCTCGGGCGCGGTGAAATCAAACACGGCGCGCGCAGTTGTTTCGGAGTGGAAGAAATATTTGGCCGAACTCAGAAACGTGGGCTGGGCATAATAGGTCTCATATTTACCGTATGGCATTTTTCGTTTGGAATCCTTATCGCCGAGCGCGATCTGGAGCAGTTTTCTCGTTATTACGGAGAGGTTCTGATGCTCCGCCACCCAAACGTTGAATTTACTGCCGCGCAGATTAAACTGGCTGAACGTTTCGCCGGCGCCGTAAACGTATTCATCTCTTTCCGCGGGAATTGAAACGAACATGCGGTTATAGTGCTCCAGCCCAACAGGCGTAAAGCGGATCACTTCGTCCAAAAGGTAAATTTTGAGCATGCCCTCGGAAAGATAGAGTTCCGCGCCCTGATCTGTGATTTTTATATACGAAAGATAAAGATCACTCGTCCGGCTGATTTTGTCTTTGATGCGGAAACTGCCGCGGTTCATGGAATAATCACAATTGCCGACACCCACGGTAAGCACGCGACCGCCTCTGATGAAACGGAAAAGAACTTTGTCGTTCCGGCTGATGGTTAAGATATCGTTTTTTTCAGATATGTTTAACAACAAGCCTCACCTCGTATGAATAATTTATATTTTTATTATAACGAATAAACCTAAGTATGTCAATTTACGATATGCGTAAAATCCATATAAAAAACCGAACGCAAACACATTTTAACCGTTTGTTCCCTCATTTTATGCGGAAGTATTGCTATTTTTTCAAATTTTGATATAATTAAAACCGAAAAAACCGGAAAGGCACGGAAACATGAAGACGCAGCAAGCGGATCGGCATTTGAAACGGCCTGCAGCGGTCGCGGGATTTTCCGCGATCGTTTTTCTGCTGCTCTTTATGCAGATCCCGCTTTTTCTTTCATATGCCATAATCATCCTGCTGGCATCCGCCGCGGCCGTATCGTGCATTCTAAAAAAGCATTACGTTTGCAGGTTTCTCACACTGCTTCTCGCCGTATCCGCCGCTGCTTTTCTGTTTTTTCAAGCGAATGAAAACCTGCGCGTTAACCCGTCTATGATGCTTCTGAACCACACGGCAGATATCGAAGGCGTGGTATATTCGGCGCCCGATAAACGCGACCGTTCCACATTGCTCACCCTTGACCGATGCACCGTTAACGGTAAGAAAACGAAATTGCGGATCAAAGTTTACGTAACTAACGGCGATCCGGCAAAAATCGGCGACGTTTACCGGATTGAAAAAGCGGAATTCTTTGCCGCGCCTGATGAAGACGAATACTATTACCATACGCTCTCAAACAAGATCTGGCTTTACGCATATTCACTCGAAGGAGAAAACACCGGCAATACTTCCAGGAATGCGATCTATCGGCTGAACGATTTCAGAAACCGTATTTACGAATATCTTATTTCTTCGCTCGGCGAAGAACGAGGCGCGATCGCGTCCGCACTGCTGATCGGAGAAAAAAGAGGGCTTACAAGCAGTTTCAGAACCGCGCTTCGTATTTCGGGCGCTTCGCATCTTTTTGCTGTTTCTGGCATGCATCTTTCGATCTGCACCGCGGTATTCTTTTACATACTCCGGAAACGAACGCCCGTTATCGCAATGCCGAATATCTGCGCCGCGATTTTTACGGTAACGTATATGCTTTTAACGGGATTGTCGCCTTCCGTTACCCGCGCCGGTCTGATGCTGCTCACCGTGATCTCGGCCAATCTTCTGCACAAAAAGAGCGATCCGGTCAACGCGCTCGGCATCTCCGTTATCGCGCAGTTGCTTTTCAACGTCTATCTTGCGGGAAACGTGTCCTTCCTTCTCTCGTGCGCGTCAACGCTCGGTCTGCTCACCGTTTTCCCGTATCTTCAGTCGCCGGTCGGCCGGAAAACGAAGATCGCGAAAAGATTCGGCCTTTCGGTAAAAAACGCGTTGCTGCTTTCCTTTTCCGCGATCCTTGCAACCATACCGATTTCCGGCATATTTTTCGGATCGGTATCCCTCCTCGGCGCTGCGACTACTTTACTCTGCACCTTACCCGTTCAGGGAATCTTACTGATTTCTTTTTCGGGCCTCTTTTTCAGTTTCATTCAGCCGATCGCTTCCGCCGTATTCGCCGCGTCCGGATGGTTGTGTTCGCTCGCCGCCAAAATTATCTTCCATTTCTCATC
>JAEEGL010548288.1_pt1 | contig 16708 bp, 12 predicted proteins | sample 9134231 | NCBI WGS metagenome assembly JAEEGL01 (sample SAMN16246548, study PRJNA631951) | gut metagenome | biome: gut microbiome; feature: rumen; material: fiber-attached | host: Bos | place: Iran: Karaj | collected 2018-10 | reverse complement strand
GTGATTTTGGCTATCTCAGCGTAGCTGAATCCCTGTGCGTGGGCTTTTATAATTGTCCTGTCGGGTTCTGTCGTTGCCTCGATCATCTCAACCAGGTCATAGTAGTCATCATCTCTATAAGATGGCTCTGGATAATCGGTAGCCTGAATGGTCGGTTGGTTCCCTGTCTTCCGCGTCAGGGAAATCATTGTGTTTGTGGCCACGCGGAAAATCCAAGTGCGCTCCGAACAACGCTTGTCGAAGTTCACGAAGCCGCGCCATAGGTCGCATAGTACCTCGTGGAATGCGTCTTCAGTGGTCCATGCCGCGCTTAATCGATAACTCCTGCAGATGTTCCAAATTAAATCACGGTGTCGGTGTATGAGTTCCTTGAATGTCCTTTCGTCAGGTTCCATATAGTTTTATAATGTATTAATTTGTTAGTGTCTTACTCCCGCATTCATACGTTCACACATTCACACATTCATTATGCCTTATTAGACGCAGTGAAATGGCAAATCACAACAAAAGGAATGTTTTTTTTTGATTCGAATTGGTTTTTAGATTGATGAACACAAAAAAAGCAGGGACATTTCCCCTGCTATTCTCAATTGCATGTTTTAGAATAATTACTGAGTATTATCCAAATAGGTCATTCAAGACGGTCTTGTAGAATAGCCAGTGTTGGATGCCACCTCTAACGTGCTGTGCAAGGCCAGTGCGTAGGTTGATGACGTAGATAGGGCGGATACGCCAGGGGTGGTTATAGCCTTTCTGCCAGTCGAAAAGACAATATTCCCAATGCCTACGGTCGTTGAACCATTCGCCGGTAGTGTATCCGTTCTTGTCGGCGAATTTGTTCAACTCGTCGTGGTTGCCTCCTTTTCCGGCTTGCGTGTATACGCGATGGGGTGCAAGGGTATAATTGATGACACGGCCCATAGAGACACGGCAGACGATGACGACAGGATCGTTATACCACCTTGCATAACTGATGGATAGACGTCTGTTGATGGCAAAATAGACTCCTCGGCCTGCCCAGGAGCATTCGGGACGGCTACTGGCAAGGAAGTTGCCTGCCGACCAGTCGGAAGTGTGGCGCAGGTGTTTGTTGCGGTGAGGGTCACTTGTGATTACGTCGCTAGCAGACTGGGAGGTGCCGTGGTAAAGTGTCTGTGCTGGAATAAAGATATCCGCCACCGTCCAGATGATACTCTCAATGATAGTTAGTATGCCATGGTAGATGGGGTATTTTATCAGTCGCCATGGGAACATCAGCATCCATTTCCACACGTTGCCAGCTCCCTCCTTAGGGTCGCATGGTGCAAATACCTCGAAGAGGAGGTCGTATAAACTGGTGACACAATGTATGAGGATATTGTAGAGGATGGCGTTGACGAGGCGTAATGGAGTGGTGGCGATGTACATGAAGACCGAGAGCACCTCGAGCACCACGCGTAGTGTGGGTTTGGCATTATCGGGCACCCAGTCGCGTTGGAATAGGTAGCGCCAAGGCTCTACTAGGATATGCTCAATATGGTTGAGCCAGTAGAATGGGATTGAGAGGATATAATAACCCCACAGGAAGATGAAACCGAGGACGCCCCCAATCTCTATATCGTCGAGGTCCAACTTATCTAACAACAATCGTATGCCCAATACTGCCGCCACCACGAGACCCACAATAGCTCCCGTGCTGCCTTTGCCACCAAAGATGACAAAGATGAGTGCTCCAGCCCCTGCAAAGAAGCCGACATAGATAGCCAGGTCGACGATATATTCCCATGATCCGAGGACTATCAGCACTGCAATGCCGATGAGAATCCATTTAATAAACTTCCAAACCTTTGCGAAGAATACCGATATGCCGCTTTTAGCCTTTTCATGGTTGCTGATGTTTTGTGGTGTCTGTACGATAGGTTCGATATAGGTCACATAGCGCATCGACACATAACCAATCTGTGAGTTGTAGTATAATCCACCCCACGCATCGTTGCTTGGGCCAATAATAAATTCCACCCTGATGTATTCGCCCTTCTTCAGCAGACCGATTTTGTCATAGTCCTTCGTGGAACCACTGCGCACGTTCAGGTTGGTATTGACGCGGCAACGAGCAGGGTAGTCCCCAGTCGTGAGCGCCTGTACGTTGTCGCCCAATGTCAGCAACAGTAGCGTAAGGATTATCCTATTAAATCCAAATCGGTTATTGGAACACATGACGGGTAGGTATTTGTATCATTTAAATTTGTCGCATCGACATCGAAGACATAGTGGGCTATGGAGAGATAGTGATTTGTGCAGGTTTTCGAAAATTATTACAGGTCGTCTGAATATATCACATTTCAGTAATGTTTTTCTCTTCGAAGATCATTTGGATGAATACACCTATGAACATTGCAAGAAATGAAAATCTAATCAAGTACTTTGGGAAAATAGCCAATGATAATTTGTCGCAGTCTTGAAGAAAGTGCCATACATAAGGAACTTGCTCATGAGAATTTCTTACAATATCGATGGCAAAAATACCAATAACTATTGAAAAGAAATAGCTTATAACCATCAGTCTTATGGTTCGCCGAATCTTTTCCTTGATTTCAAGATTAGGCAACGTTCTATCGTTCTCATACAAAATGTATGTAAAAACAATAATTGTGACAATAACACATAGTGGAGCGGAAAGATGCTCTTTGAATAGTTCATTTCCAATAACCAACATTATCCACGCTGCTGTTATAGATGCAACTAGTTTTGGAAGAAGTAAATGTATATTCTCAATCCATATTTTTACTTTGTTCATATGTAATTTATTCCATACCAATGGGATTGGAACTAATATCAAAACCATAGCTTTTACAAAGACTGGACAGGATGGATTTGTTTCATAATTAAATAAAAACAGGAAAAGCCAAAATAGCAGGAAAAATAACGACAACCGAAATGCTCTAAATCTCTCCCTTTTTCGCCTACAATAAATCAATATGTTGTCAATTTTATTGGAGTTGAATTTAAAGTTATGTATCCAATACCAGATTGCAGACAAAAAACAAGCTATTGAAGCAGCTGCTGGTAATAAAGCAATATTTCTTGAGCACAACCAAAAGTCTGTCCAATAATAAGAGAAAATGAAAACAGCAGAGAAAATCCATAGAAGTCCGAAAAAAATAGGATTCCAACCTTGAAAGAGGTGCATTCGAAATGCATCTGAAAAGTTATAACGACGATAAAACCATTTTGAAATATAACTATTTCTTGTTGATGCCGAATAATTATCACATGTGCCCATTAGGTCTCCCAACTCGTAGGAATTCAAATAATGCATTTGATGATTTTCATCATATTTCACATCTTTATAGGGAAAGATTACTCGCTCCATTTCTTTCTCGGGACTAACAAACCATGCTTCGGAAATATCAAATACACTTTCCTTATTTTTATGTTTACTTGAACATTTGAACCATTCAGGAGAAAAAGTGAAATGCTTATCAGCAAGAGGAGACATAATTACGTCAACCCATCCTTTTTCTGCCAAATCTAGTTTTTCCGCATACAGATGTATTATGGAGGATACTGTTGATTCCCAGCTTTTGTTTGTTGAGTTGTGATTGCTTATTCTTTCATTAACAGTTTTGTGTTTGTCCTCCAATTTTTCTTTCTTTTTTATCAGTCTATTATATATTATTTCTCTAATGGAAGGACAAATAGGATTCCTACGAGAAGGAGGTGGTAGTTTTTTTTCGCGCTTTTCTATTGCCCGATCAAGTCCACCAATCCGTTTTATTAAATGTTCTTTCTTTTGTTTTTCTTTTGAAAGAATCCGCTCTCTTTTTTGCCCCGAAGAAAGGATATAATGATTATCATCCTGAATAACGGCGAAACGAGACCTGACCAAATGCCGATTATAGTAATATTCCGTCTTCTTCACAATTGAAGAAAAGAAGAAATCGTTCATCAATCCTTCCTCCATTTTGGCATAGTACTTACTGCATTCAAACACATCGGAATGCATCATATCGAACATGAAATCCAATAGTAGTTTCCGAAGAAATTTTGTAATTCTTTCCGAGTCAGTCTCGCTTTGTTTTAGCCGTCCGTCTAGTAGATTATATGACCGCTTATTATCGTACTCTTCTACCAATCCCCAAATCGCTAACGAAGAATAAGAATCATTAATTATCTGGCAATTTCGATATTCTTTATACTTTTTGTCTTTATCGTCATACCTTTTTTCTTTATCGTCCAAATACCTTTTATTTATACACTTATATATATAGTCACTTTGTGGGAAATCAGTATTGTAAATATGTTTTATCGTGGATGATAGTTTCTCGGTATCTTTAGAATTATACGGAAGATGAAGTATTACTTCTTCTGAATGACGAGGGACCGCTTGTTTTTGAAAGTAATGAACAAAGAATGAAACCGCATCTTGTGTAATTGAAAGTCGTATTGGATACCGTAATCCTTCATCACCTGCACTCAAATCAGGAAAATCAATATAATCAAAAACCGTTATCCCGTCAACCACTTTTGACGAATCCAAATCAAGACGAAAGAAACTACCACTATTCATTATGCAGACTTCAAAGTTACAATATGATTTTCTATTAAAGCAGCCACCTCAACAATTTTTTTCTTTAATTCGGAATCAATGGGAGCATTATTAAAAACACGAAAGACAGATTTGTGTTCTTCCCATATTTCTGGCCACTGACGCACAGTTCCGAATGCAATAAGATGGATAAATTGAAGCAGATGTTCCAAGAAGGCATCCATATTTACTTTATCCTTCATAAAACTCTCCACCAGAAGAGATTTACTTTCATCTTTTTTTAAGGTAAAATAATTGTAATGAAGTCCTAATATTTCTTTGTATTTATCATAAGCCCTTTCTCGAACAGACGATATTCGTGTGACTGAATCTTTTTCATCTTTAGTATTAAAAATAAACGAGAGTTGATCCATTATGTTCGAATAGGACAAACCATCAATGAAAGTTTGCTTAAGTCGTCTCTGCATTATTCTGGCTAAATAATATTGAAATAGGCAGGGAGTGTTTGTCGGACATGCACCTTCTGCTATATACCACTTCTCTTCGTTTCGATGAAGACCTTCTGAACGGAGCCGTTCCCCAACAGCAGTCGTAAATGCAGAAATAAACATGAAGAATTGTTGCCCAACTGGACCTTCTTCAATTCTTGGAATATCATCATTATTCTTTCGTCCCTCATCATCTTCTCCCACTTTTATCTTTTTCAATAATTGATATCCATATTCGCGATTTGACACATAATAACCATTCGCTTTCCCAAATGAGTCTTCTTTCCCAAGTAAATAGTCAAGAAGGATAATGTCATATTTCTGAGTATTTTTCTTTTCATCTGTACGCTTAAGTGCCGCATATGCTTCCTTTATGCTCTCAACGCCCCATATCTCAATATGAATCGTATTACTTCCTCTATTGCCAGGAGAAAAAACAGGATTGTCTTTTCTAACCACCTCGTTGGAGTATATAACCGATTGGACATTAAATCCCATTCTGCTGATTGTATCTATAAGGACATCTAATTTTGAATTCTTTTGAACAACCAAGTCATCTGTTCTCTGGGTTTTATCCATTGATTTCCACGCGTAATCATCTACTAATAAAAAACGCCATTGGTATTCTTTTAATTCGTCAAGAATACTCTTGGAATTGTCTATGCACCCTTTCGTCTTCTTTTCAACCAAGTCTTTCATGTATCGTTCTGAATGGAACAAGAAAGGTGATATATCATCTCCATGACCCATGGACTTGGATTCAATAAAAGACCCGCAAGCAAGCCTGGCATTTAGATTTGCATACTCGCGAGTAATATCCAGTTTATAATGCCCTTGTGCAGAATGATGCCCTATCTCTTCAATTGCACGATTAAAAACAGAATAGTAAAATACAAATTGATCATCTTTTTTGTTTATGGCTATCGGCACATAAAAGTTCCAGATATTACTATCTATTATATGCTTGTATCGTCTAACCGTATGGGAAATCATATACTCTTTCACACTATTCTTTTTCTCGTCGGGAGAAAAGTCTTCCTCGAAAATTCGAAACAGTGTCAAATGAATAGTGGGTAGAATTACCTTCTCCTCACCATCGTAGTATCCCTGTCCGAATTTATATCTATTTCCATCATACAAATCACGACATCTATGATAAACTATGCGAAAATCAAAACCATCATTTACATCAATGGTTAATTGCTGATGATTTGGCTGATTATTCCAACATTGAATGTAATGAACCAACCGATGTGACTTTCCTGCCCCTTGAGGGGTAAGAGTTTTTAAAACGGAGTCGTATTTACAGATTATTTCTTCCATTTCTGAAGTTCTTTTGTCATCTCCTGTTTTAGCTGGATGAAATCAGTGATGGTTTCCTTGTCTTCAAGTTCCCCTAATTTGTCCGCTATTGAGTCTTCTCCAAATCTGCAATTAAGGATATTGTTAAAGTAATATCCATCGATATTTGAGTGCTGAAATGTGGCGATGTACTGAAAAAAAACTTTAAGTGCTTCGAGCCTAACATCCTTCTCTTTAGGCTCTGAATTTTTCATCAACAACCAATTCCCCCCTTTCCCCCATTCGCCACCATGTATATATAAGATATATCTATCAGTAATCTCCTGAATAGAAACAGTCATATCGATCCCGCAATCCTTGCAGATTAATGGTATACACTGCCAAACATTGAATTCATTTTCTCCAAGCAGATTCCAATAAAGCAGACATACCGTATCACCATTATCTATTGTTACCTTCTCATAAAGTTTTTCATCATTTAGCGTGTTGCGTACAGTGTCAAGAAGTTTGACTATGTTATCTGGAATCTTCAGGTCACTTATCTCCCCGTCAAGCCACTTATTATCTATTTTATCTATTATATCATATATTTTATAATCTTTCGCAATTTCTGAAATCTCATAGATTGTCTTATTATCGATAGTTGTTTTTTTATACTTGGATAAATACAGAAATGCCGCAAGGCATGAATCCTGTTTGGAAATCGGAACACCTTTCCCCTCCAAAATCAGTTTTCCTAGGGGGTAATCAGGGTTGAGGTAATTGGAGTCGGTGTCTCTAGTAATGATTATTATTTTACGACTCATAGTGGGCTGAATATAAAAGTTCAGTTAATGTGTATTTACAGTCATGGAGAGCATTGGCTAGAGCAGCAAACTGAATGAACGGTTGCTTCTGAGGCATATCATCAACATTTGGCTTCGACCTTCCTGAATGAATAACGAATTGTGGAAGGAAATCGTCATCAACGACTTTTTTATTCGAGAAAATATCAAATACAGCTTTCGTCACGTCCGATTTCTTTATCCCATTATCATTTGTTATAAGCGACTCATACATTTTTTCAAGAATACCCTGATGTATGGTGACAAAATGGAATTTTTTACCAAACACCGCTTCTTCGCAATGGGGATTTAATTTATATTTTTTGGAACCATTATCATATTCAAGGGTAATCGTGGCCACTTCACATTCCTCTTTTCTTTCAGGTGAATAACCTTTGATTGTAACTTTATTAACCTCGGGTAAAATATTAAATGCACATACTCCTTTTTGCGCAAATAGTACGGCACTCGAATAATCTTTCGGCCCACTAATGTCATGAATCTTGCCAATAAAATCTTTCAATATCAGAGAATCCTCCGTCGTTGTCCACGCACCTCCATCCTGAATCAACAGTGTTTTCACGCACTCTTTGGTGATTTGCGAGGAAATATCAATTCTTGCTTTATCATAAAGCATGAATTCAGGCTGTTCATGACTCCTAAGCTTTGATTTGTATTTATGCAACCACGTCTTTATTTCTTCTTCATTTCTGGTCCAATCCGGCAAGGTTATTTTGCTCTCTTTTACAAAAGTATTGTATATACGTTCGTCAACGATTGCCACGTTGGTCAATGCCGCCGCCACGTGTTTCACATACCATTCTCCATCCCAATCATCATGCCTAATTAATCTATCGGTTGAGTTACCTCCACTAATTCCTTCTAAAAATTTAGCCTTTTTATAGAATTCATCACGCAATCTTTTCCCATTATCGCTCCAATTGTAGTGTTTGGCAAAAACTATTTGGTTGGACTTGATATCACTACTATTACATTCCACTTTTTTACCACCAATCATCAATTTGGCATCACTTTTCCATTCTCCTTTTTCATGTTTGTTATTATCTTCTTTTTCATGTTTGTTATTAAATGCTTTATCATCGTTGATAACAATGGTCGGTAGTTGACCCGATGGATAGTCTTCTTTAAATTGTTCTTCTACCCATTCCTGATACAAATCTTGGACGTCTTTTCTTGCATAGTCATCCCCTTGGGGTACAGAAAGAATTCTAGAACCCACGTGTTTTCGCAATAAACCACACAGTTTTTCAGGGCATACAATTAAATCAAAATCTGCAATCTCTTTTCTCATTTTTTCGTTATTTTGCTCTATCCAATTAGAAGCAAAATGACGACGTCCGTCCTTGTTTAATGCAGCATCTTCTTTTGTGATAAACGCCACTCTCTTTGGCCTTGGCAAACAGATGATATACTGTAGTCTTTTATCATTCGTTTCTCCAATGGCAACAGCTGGCGGTTCACCTATAGGAATGGCATCATCAATCCAAAAACCTCGCATCCAAGCAGCAGAAATACGGATTTCTTTGATACCTTTACCATTGTCGTTCATTGAACCATTATCGTTTAAGTATTCTTCATTAAGGCCAGTTTTAATCTTTGTGATAGTGTTTGGATTCACTTCTGCACCCAAATCAACCGTTATTCCAAGATAATAATAATTGCTTCGGTTTTTTTCATCATCATAAATCTTTTCTGTTTCGGCAGATTGTTGTGGATAGTTTTTCTCATTGGTCCATGCCCTCAACCCATCGATTTTTGTCAGTTTTTCAAACACAAACTTCATATTCCGGCCAGATGTACCCGAGCCTTCGTGTTTTGCCGTGTTTCGAATGATGTTCTCCATGATGGAAAAGAAGGCTTGACGCCCAAGAGTGCCACCAGGAAGGTCTATATTAAAGTTCCGGAGTCCATCAGGTACATCTTGAGGGGTTCCTGTTCCATTAAAACCTTCGTACCACAGTTCAATTCTGTTGCTGGGATGAAATCCTTCTGAATAAGCGATATAATCAAGCAAGATGTTTGCAGAATGTTTCCCTTCAATAGATTCGTCGTTTTTGTGTCTTTGGCATTTTAATTCAGGTTTCAATTCGTCATATATAGCATCTTTGAAATTTACTGTTGATTTATATGGGATATGGTCAGTAGATATGGTGGCAATATAGTCTTGGCGCTCCTGTAGATAATTGATAAATCGTCCCAATCCCACAAGGAAGTAGATTTCCTTTCCATCCCCCATAGACATACTCTTAACCATTTTTTCCCACTCATTTACAGAAGTTGCCTTAACCAAATCCCACAATGCACCTTCGCTTAATATGCTATTAACTGATTCCAATTTTTGCTTAACATAGAACATCACATGGCTACCTAGATTGTGGCTCATATTACGAGACATAATGGCAGCTTTTGCTGATTTTATGGACTCTTCATCACGCATTCTTTCCATAGTAGACGCATACGCCATTTCCATTTTAAATAGTAATTGCAAAAATCTCAATATGTTCTTTTTTGCATACTTGATATGTTGTAAATTGTTAGATATTACTAAAATATTGGACAAATAACGCTGTTCATTGTTAGTCAAATCCTCACACTCTCTATATATCCAAAAAAAAGTATTTTTACCTTGAGGGAAAAGTTTCATTTTTTGAATATACGCAAAGGATTGGTTTTCCTCTAATTGTTTTTTTTCCTCTTGACTGACATTCTTAAAATTACAAACTTTATAGTTAGAATCCATCGTGAATTCAATATTTCTTTTGGCAGATTTTTTAAAAATCTCGGGAATGGTGAGATTTGATGAAATATCTTTCCAAAGGTTTTTTTTATCAGAAGGCATCTTTTCCCAGAGTTCCCCGCCTAATAATGGCATAATAAAATCACCACTTTTTAATCTAACATTAAAGCCATAAAGAGCCTCTTTCTCGAAGGCAGTATTATTCAATTCTTTACTTATGTCCGTTAAATGAAGAACTTGTTCTTTTCGCCCTAATGCAAGATTGAATACGTCGCGAATTATCTTCTGAGACTCTTCCCTTTTTGTTTGTGCGTCAGTAAATACCATAATATGTTATTCTAGTTTAAACACTTTCATGTCCATATCAGCATTGCCAATACTATCAAAAGTAATACTTCCTGCTGAGGTTTTTATTGTCCGACCTAATAATACGGCACGCTGAGCTCGATAGTCATTTTTATCTGAAGTCTCAGAAATTGCTTCGTGAATAAGATACGGCAACATATAGCCACAGTACACATATGTATTAGGTCTGATTTTGTTCATTTTTGAATAATCCTGCGCTGATACCCCTTCCATTTCTGCATCCGCATAAAAAATCCTCAACTTGTCATTATTATTATTTTCAGTAAAACTTTTAATAGAAAAGTTTACGTCCCCCATGATAATCAAATTATCCAACTGCGGGTATTGTGCTAACTGATTACAAAAAGCAGCAGGTGAATTCCCAAAACCATTAAAAAAAACAGCCTCAACATCTGTGCTTGCCAACTTTGAAATAGTATTTCTAAAATCATTAGTTCCTATATCGTATTTGTCTTGAAAAACAATTTCGCCGTCATGATGTTTTATCCATTTTTCAAAACTATTTGTTGCCATCAAGCAAGGAACAGTATTCATGCTGATTGTGGCAATTTTTGACACCTTTAATGAATCAAGAAGAAACCTCGCTGAGACTTCACCAAAGGTGGTTGCACTAGGAAACACTCTAAATCCACAATCTGTCATAGTTAATACAGCCTCATTATAATCTCCTGTAGTGAAATAAAGCATTTCTTTTCCATTTGTCATTGGTGCAACGACAAGTGAGAATTGTCCACCTAAAGCAATAATATATTTTGCTCCTTTCATTTCCAGCATTTTAAAGCAATTACTCGCCAAACTCGGATTTGATTGACTATCCTCATAGATTAGTTCGTATTTAACATCATTATTGGCAGTATTTAATTCATTTACTGCCAATTCCAAACCACTAATACAATATTCTGAAGCAACGGCTCCACTTCCTGTAAGGTTTGCTACAACACCAATTGTTATTTGTTCCATTGGAGTTGTACATCCAATCACAAAAATAGGAAAGGAAATCAATAATAATTTTACAATTTTGTTCATAAACTAATTACTTTTAGTTATTTTTCTCTAAAATATAATAACGAATAATTCTTTTAATTGCAAAGGACGGAGCCGACACCTCCAAAACATCATTATGCAAAACATGAAAATCATCTTCAACATAATCGATAAGAGCATTCAGTGGCCATGTTTTTTTTCCCGTATATCTAGCTTTTCCACCATCCTTTTTAATGATAACATCAGAAATGTCCCATCCCCCCACAACCAACACGCCCTTGAAATTCAACAACCGTGAAAAGCCATATAAAAAAGCACTCCAGTCAATTGGATTTATATGATGGAACAAGGACCAAGCCAATACTACATCATACTTCTGCCCAGTTTTTTCAAACAGTTCATCTGGAGTATCTGTTCTGATAACATGAATGTTAGTATCCACATATTTTATTCTAAGTTTATCTACCAAATAGTCTGATATGTCTGCCAAATCTACCGAAAACCCCTTTTGATAGTAATAATGACCCATAAAACCATTCCCGCATCCATAATCTAATAATGACTTTGCTTCAGAAGGAATAAATGGGTCGATAGCATTTAATACATCACCTTGCCAAGATTCCTTCATCCATGGTACGTCAGCGATATGTCTTCTGTACAGATTATCCCAAAAAAACCTTGAATACATAATCTATCCACCTATCGTTAAAAACATAGTTCTTTCAATTTCAGAAACATTTACAGAATCAAATTCACGACTTACCCTTCCTTGCTCCATCATTACATACCTCCCACAAGAGTCCACTACTCTTTTTACATTTTGCTCAATCACCATAATGGTTATTTCAAAGTGTTCTTTTATCCTCCATAGCATCTCATACATCTCCTCTACCGCTTTGGGCGACAAACCAGCGGAAGGTTCATCCAGAACCACAAGCATAGGCTTCCGCAACAAAGTCATGGTCAAAGCCAATTCATGACGTTGCCCACCTGAGAGTTTATCAGCCGTAGTACGCATCAATTCTTTCTTGGGTTTTCTAAGCAGGGGAATAATACTTCCCAATTGTTCATAATAACCTTTGTCGGCCTTGTCACCCCAAGCTAAACTTGAATTCTGCCAAACAGAGAGGTTAGGAAATACTCGCCCCCCCTGTTGCATGATGGCAATGCCGCGTTGAGCCAATTGATCTGTGCGTAAACCGGTGATATCTTCACCATTAAAGAGTATCTGTCCGCGGCGGTAGGGAATCATATTCATAATGGCTTTACCGAGGGTGGATTTGCCAGAGCCATTGAGACCGATGATTCCTACGGTCTCTCCCTGCTGCACCTCCATGTTGATACCACGCAGAATGTCCACACCCTCGGTGTATCCTCCCCATAAGTCTTTTATTTCCATTAGTGCGCTCATAGTCCTAAATAGCTATTACGTACGTTCACATCATCCAGCACATCGGCTGTTGGACCTACTTTTGCGATGACACCATCATCAAGGTAGGCGCAGGTGTCGGCGACGCAGCGGACGAAATGCATGTTGTGCTCTATTAGCAAGATAGTTATACCTTCGACAGCCATCTCGCGGATAATGTTCTCTATGGTGTCGATATAGACGGGGTTGACACCCGAGGTGGGTTCGTCAAGTATCAGCAGCCGGTCGCCTCCCATAAGCAAACAGGCCAGCGACAACAGCCGCTGTTCTCCGTATGAAAAAGCGGAGGCTTCATGGTCGAGCATATCGAGGTATTTGCAACCATCACCGAAAATACGGACAATCACTTCGCGCGCCTGTCGTTCTTTCTCATCCTCAGCCTTCTTGCAACGCTGTGGGTGTAGTAGACTAGAGAACGGAATTTCTCCAAAAGTGTTGTCGGAGGCAATCTTCATATTTTCCAGCAATGTGAGTCCCGCCAGCAACTGCCCGTTTTGGAACATACGTCCGATGCCCATCAGCGAGATTTTATGTGCAGAGACTCGATTGAGGTTGTGCCCCTCAAAAACAACATCACCCTTATAACCTTTTTGGAAACCGGAAATGATATTGAAAAGAGTAGTTTTCCCCGTGCCGTTGCCACCGACGAGGGCGGTAATCTTTCCCTCCTTGACATCAAGATTGACACCACGCAACAGGTCGAATGTCTCATTATGGGCATTCGTAAAACTGATGTGGATGTTTCTCAATTGCAATATCATGTCTTATTTCATTACGGTTTTACCCCACAATCCCTGTGGGCGGAAATACATAACGATAATCAATGCCAGGCCATAGATAATCTGTCGGAGATTTGCAGCAATTGAGTCGGGTAGCCCAACAAAACGTAATAACTCAGGTAGCAGCACCACAAAGACGGCACCCAAGATGGGACCTTTGGTATTGCCAATGCCACCGATGAATAGGGCACTGAGGATGAAGATGCTTTCGTCAAGGGTGAAACTGGTGGGGTCGATATAGCTAATGTATGAGGCATAGATGACACCCGCCAGACCTGCTACTGCGGCGGAGATGAAGAATGCCCATGATTTGGCTGTCACGGTATTGCGCCCCATTGACTGTGCCATCGTTTCGTTAGCACGGATGGCATTGAGTAGACGACCGTAGGGCGACTTGACCAAATGGTATAGCAGGAATACCACGAGAGCAGTGACCACTAAACTGAGGGCGAAATAAGCATAGACACCTGTTATTTCGATAGCTCCAAATAGTTTGATGCCAGGAATGCCAGGAATGCCGTAGGGACCACGGGTAACTTCAGTCCAGTTATATAGTATGGTGTATATTATCAATTGAAACCCCATGGTGGCAATGACGAAATAGTCGCCTTTGAGTCGTCCAGAGGCATATGAGACTAACATGCTGAGGATGCCTGTTAGCAGCATCACGGCGACAGCTATCACCACAAAGGGCAGGTTGAACTGCAGAAGGAAGAAGGTGCCGATATATGCACCAATGCCATAGAAAGCCGCCTGACACATGGTGAGCAGATTGGCCATACCGATTGTAAGGTTGGCACTGAGTACCAGCATCACATAGATGTTGAGCATGATGATAATATGAAATAGGTACTCCATAGTGCTCAGACGGTTCGTTGTTTGTATCCTGCGATGCCTTGCGGCCGCAAGAAGAGTAGAATTAATAATAGGAGGAAGGTAACGGCATTTTGCCAGTTGGAGGCGAACTGATACACAGTGAGCGACTGCAGCACACCCAAGGTGAGTCCTCCAATGACGCATGTGCCAAAACGTCCCACGCCTCCGATAATCATGGCGACAATGGCATTGATAAGTACAGTCATACCCATATTGGGATCCATGCCTACGTCGTAGACTGTCAGACAACTGGCAGCAGCAATGAAGGCTCCACTCAGCAAGAAGACCCACGTGCGGGTGGTGCTTGGATTGTAGCCTAACGTACTGAAGAGTGTCTCGTCGGCACTCAACGCACGAAGACGTATTCCCCAGTTAGTCCATTTCAATATGCATAGGAATATCACTAGTAGTGCACATCCGATGACAGCCTGATACATCTGAGGTATGGTAATAATAAGATTCCTAAAAATGAATGGCTCTTGAATAGAGTTGTCCACTACCTTGGTCTCGTTGCCAAAGAACATGGCAACCATATTTACAATGACGGTCATCATGCCTATGGAGGCAATCATGGCTACGTTGAGTGAGGCTTTCCTGTTTTTAAGCGGACGGTAGACGGTGACTTCTGTGGTTAGGCTCAGTACCATGGTAAGAATGATGGCAATGATGGCGGACAACAAGAGTGGCAGATGCAGGGTTACTGCAAACAGCCAGAACATATAGGCAGCAAAGACATAAACGCCCGCAGCTGCAATATGAAACACCCGGGTGGTGTTATATACCAGCGCAAAACCAATGGCGAGGAGTGAGTATAACACTCCTGTAATCAAGCCATTTATGATGAATTGCCAAAACATTCACATTTTTTTAATTGTGCAAAGATACGAATTTTTTCTGATATAGAGAGAAATATTGATATTGAAAAAACTTTTTTCGGATGATTTGAAAAACCAGTATTGGCATTTGATATGTTAGCCCTTTATGTAGCCAGATTTAATAGATGGTTAGGTGTGTGTGCGATAGCGCACTTTTTTGTGTCAGCGACGGTGGTGTTTGCTAACATCCTCACGGCGGATTTGCAATGTGCCGCCTTTGGTGATGTTTTTTGAAATCCCTCCTAAATAGATATGGTTTTTATAAGGATACTACGAAAAAAGCAGGGGCAACACCCCTGCTCTTCTCGTTGAATGTTTCAGTATGTGCTATTTTTCAGCTTCTTATTGATACTTCGCTAATGTATTTTTAGCTTGTTGATTTATATCGGTGTAGATTGCGTGATGCTCTAAAAAGTGTAGTGTGTCAAGACTGTATTCGCTGTTGGGACAATAATATCGTCCTGCTGTATCGCCTTCACTATTGAGTATGATGCAGAGGTCTGTCTGAATAAAGTTATGACGATTGCACTTGAACAATTGAGGTGTGCCCTCTGTAGAACAGCGAAAATCCTGGTCAGAGTGAAAGATGCGCTTTGCTAGAGCGGTGAATACGCCACTTTGAGCATTTTCCCAGTCTGGATCATAGTGCATGTATAGGTCCTTAATGTCGTAGCCTAGGGATGGTAATATTTCGCGGTATTGTTGGGCATAGTATTTGAAATTTTCAACAGTGTCCTCTACCATCAGACCTTCGTCATCGGTAGTAAAACGGTGGAGCCAATTGAATCCAGCCACTAGGTAGAAGTGCCACTGAGTGGTGTCACAACTGGCATACATTTTTGCCAGTTCGTCAGAAAGCTGTTTGCGACATGGTTTGCTTAGTAGGTCGAAATAGTATATTACTTTCCAATGGGTGGTATCATTTTGGATCAGTGATACTAGCTCGTCGGTTGAGTACATCTCGGGCTCGACAGCTTTCGCTCTTTCGAACGAGAAATGTTTATTTTCAATTGTCTCTTCTTCATTAGCTCTGTTTCCACAACCTGCCGTGCAGAATACCAGTGTCGGCAATATAAGTAGCAATAGTGTTCTTTTCATCGTCTAATATCAGTGAATTAAAATTTAACAACTTCTTAGTTGTCTAGATTGTTTTAGTGGATTCATTCTGGATACCCATCGGGGTTTTGGCGTTGCCAGTTCCAACTGTCGCGCACCATCTCATTAATGCCGTATTGGGCTTTCCAACCTAGTTCTTTCTCAGCCTTGGCAGGATTGCTATAGCAGGTTGCGATGTCGCCTGCACGGCGTGGTTTGATGGAGTAGGGGACAGGCACACCGTTTTCCTTCTCGAACGCCTTTACCATGTCGAGGACGCTGTAGCCGTGTCCTGTGCCGAGGTTGTAGATGCCCAGTCCACATTTGCTCTCGATGGCTTTGAGGGCACAGACATGCCCGTTGGCTAGGTCAACGACATGGATGTAGTCGCGCACACCTGTGCC
>JAEEGL016008982.1_pt1 | contig 16709 bp, 13 predicted proteins | sample 9134231 | NCBI WGS metagenome assembly JAEEGL01 (sample SAMN16246548, study PRJNA631951) | gut metagenome | biome: gut microbiome; feature: rumen; material: fiber-attached | host: Bos | place: Iran: Karaj | collected 2018-10 | reverse complement strand
TTATCAACGGCTTTATATACATCCGCCATTCCGCCGGTTCCTATTTTTTCAAGGATCTCATAGCGGTCTGCAATTGTCATACCGATCTTTATCATTAAAGGTCTTCCTCATATTTAATGAGTACAACGGATATATTATCGAGTCCGCCGTTCTCGTTAGCTTCGTTAATCAGTTTGTCTGCCGCAGCAGCCACATCACTTGAGCCCGTAACTATCTGCTTGATCCGCTCGTCAGTCACCATGTTCGTAAGCCCGTCGGTGCAAAGGAGAACAGTATCTCCCGGCTCAAGTATGCAGGAAAAAATATCCGCTTCGACATCGGGTTTTATTCCGACCGCTCTGGTGATGACATTTTTATCGGGATGGGACCTTGCCTTTTCCCTCGTAAGGCCTCCCCTTCGTATCATCTCTTCAACCAGTGAATGGTCAACCGTTATCTGTTTAATGCTTCTAGGGGAAATGACATACATCCTGCTGTCTCCCACGTTGACCGCCTGAACCACATTATCGATAAATGTGCAGGACACAATGGTCGTTCCCATACCCTCTCTGGATATGTCCTCGAGCGATCTGGCAAATACCGCACTGTTTGCGGCACGGACCGCTTTCTTAAGAGACACTGCAGGATTTTTCTCGGAAGAAGTCCGGATGCAGTCGATCATGCTATTGACCGCAACACGGGAAGCAAGCTCACCTGCTGCGTGTCCGCCCATTCCATCGGCCACAATGAATATATTCAGAAGATCTCCCATGGGAGAATCCGAAGTATAAACACAATCCTGGTTCGATTTTCTCATACGTCCCATATCGGTACGTGAAAATACTTTCAGCACTTTTTATCTTCCTTAAAATGCTTATGGGATTTTTGCCCATAGCGGGATGATTTTATCACAAAAGGTCTCATCCGTCCATTCTTCTCTTACGAAGCTGTCCGCAAGCTCCGTCGATATCTCTGCCCATTTCACGTCTTACGGTCGCGGTAACTCCCCTGTCCTCCAAAGCCTTCTTAAAAGCATTGGTCTCTTTTCCCGAAGTGGGTTTATATCCGGTTTCGGTTACGGGGTTTACGGGGATCAGATTGACATGTGCCGAAACTCTCTTTGCAAGCCCGGCTATTTCATCGGCATCCTGAGGCGTATCGTTAACCCCTGCGATCAGAGCGTACTCGAATGTAAGCCTTCGTCCCGTTTCCTTAAAAAAGTACCGACAGGCTTCCATAAGTTCATCTATGGAATACCTCTTAGCTATGGGCATAAGACGCTGCCTCTTTTCGTCGGTTCCTGCATGCAAAGAGATTGCAAGTGTTACTGAAAGGTGAAGATCAGCAAATCGCTTTATTTCCGGTACAAGTCCGCAGGTAGATACCGTAAGATTTCTCTGAGAAATATTGAGTCCGTTTTCATCGGATATCATTGTGAGGAATTTTACCACGTTGTCGAAATTATCCATGGGCTCTCCCATTCCCATTACGACAACATTGGATATTCTCTCCCCGATATCGGCAGTTATTTTATATATCTGATCAAGAATCTCGGATGGCTCAAGGCTTCTTATACAGCCTCCTATAGTGGATGCACAGAAAGTGCAGCCCATCCTGCACCCGACTTGCGAAGAGACACATACGGAATTTCCGTGATGATATCTCATAAGAACACTTTCGACGGTATTTCCGTCCGAAAGCTCAAAAAGATACTTTCTGGTTCCGTCATCCTTAGAGACCTGAACCTCAAGTTTTTTCAGATCGGTTATGTAATACTCCCCTGCCAGTTTCTCTCTGAGAGATTTGGACAGATCGCTCATCTCATCAAAAGAGGACACGAATCTGACATGAAGCCATTTATAAATCTGCCCCGCTCTGAAAGACTTTTCTCCCAAAAGGGCAAGATCTTCTTTTAATTCTGTTAATGTAAGTGATTTGATATCTTTCATTTCTTCCTGAGAATACAATAGAAAAATCCGTCCTGTTCAGCCTCATCAGGAAGCAAAGTAACAGGCCCGGTAACAACCTCAAAGCCGTGGTTTTCAGTTATATATAACACACGTTCTTCATTTTCCGCTTTTCTTAATGTACAGGTGGAATACATTAATTTTCCACCCTTCCTGACATAAGGAACACAGGAATCGATTATCTTCTTCTGGAGATCATCCAGAGACGAAAGTCCCTCTTCGGTAAGATTATATTTAATATCCCTTTTCTTCCCCATGATACCCAGACCGCTGCACGGAACATCAAGGATAACCGTATCAAACCCTTCATTAAAAGAAGGATCATTCACCGAGGCATCTTTGACAATAACAGATGTATTTTTACAATTCAGTCTTTCGAAGTTATCTCTTATAATATCGGTTTTATCTTCGGATATGTCACAGGATGTTACCGAGCCTTCGTCTCCCGTAAACTCGGAAGCAAGAATACTTTTTCCTCCGGGAGCGGCACAACAGTCCAGAATCTTTTCACCCTTTTGGATGTCCAATGAAATAACAGCCTTTATTGAACTGACATCCTGAACATAAAACAGCCCTTCATCATATCCCGGAAGTTTTCTTACATCTCCCGTATGGGATGCCCTGTAAACAAAGCTCACATCAGGATCCTGTTTAAGGATCACACCCGCTTTTTCCATCTGTTCAGTAACTTTTGTTATCTTTTCTTTCGACATATAAGACCTGAACCTTATTGATACAGGTTTGGTCTCCGACATGGCAGATAAAATACTCTCTGTTCTCTCACCATAGTCCTTGATAATGATTGATATAATAACTTCAGGTATTGAATAACGAATGCTCAGATATCTGATGCTATCTATCTCTTCTCTCCCCGGAAGAAGCTTTTCGGTTATATCTGAACCGTCTTTGGCAAGAGGTTCGATCTCTCTGGCCAGGTTTCTGAGAACACCGTTAACAAACCCTCCCAATCCTTTGAATCCTCTTTTGCCTGCCAGATTTACGGATTCCTTGCATACGGCATAGGAAGGTGAATCGGTATAGAGCATCTGATAAAGACCCATCCTGAGGATATTCCTTATCACAGGCTTCATCTTACGCGTCTTAACCGAAGACCTTTTATCCAAAATAAAGTCCAGCGTTATGCGACGCTCAGTTACTCCTTCAAAAAGAAGCTTTATGAACGCCTTATCCCGCTGGTCCAGATAATCGTATTTATTTAGTATGTCGGTAATCATGCCCGATGATGCTCTGCCTGAGCTTTCCGACTCAAGAAGAGCATCAAGTGCAATACCTCTTATATTATCCATGATTAACCTAACTTGGTTCCGTTTTCGATCTTATTTCCCAGAAGGAAGGAGGCAGTATCCATCTTCTTCTTGCCTTCGGGCTGAAGGCACAGGATCTTAAGTGCTCCCTCTCCGCAGGCTATAGTGAAGGATTTCTTATCAACAGAAATGACTTCTCCGGGATTACCTTCACCTTCCGCAGGTTCTGCACCCCATATCTTGAGAACTTTTCCGTCCAAACGAGTGAAAGCTCCGGGCCAGGGATTAAATGCACGTACCTGGGCATAAAGCTGCGCGGAGGATTTCTTCCAGTCAATCTTTCCGTCATCTTTTTTGATAAGAGGAGCGTAATTACTGAGTGAATCGTCTTGAACAACAGGCGTTATCCCTCCTGATTCGATAAGGGGAAGTGCCTCAAGCAGCGCCTCTCCTCCAAGATTCATAAGTCTGTCATGAAGAGTTTCAAAGGTCTCGTCAGGTGCAAGCTCAAGACTCTTTTTATACAGGATGTCACCGGTATCAAGTCCCTCATTCATCTGCATGATGGTGATACCGGTCTCTTTTTCGCCATCCAGGATTACTCTCTGAATGGGAGAAGCTCCTCTGTATCGGGGAAGAAGGGATGCATGAACATTTATACATCCGAGACGGGGCTGATCCAGGATTTCTTTTGATAGGATCTGTCCGAATGCTGCAATGACATAAATATCCGCAGGATATTCGAGAAGTTTAGCCGTTTCTTCGGGATTCTTGATCCTTACAGGCTGAAGAACGGGTATGCCCGCAGCCACCGCTACTTCCTTAACAGGTGAAAAAACAGGCTGTCCGCTGCGCCCTTTTGGTCTGTCGGGCTGAGTGACAACAGCTGTTATTTCATAACCGGCCTGTATAAGACTTTTGAGACTGCCGGCTGCAAAATCCGGAGTACCCATAAAAAGTATCTTCATGGATTATTCTTCCTCTCCTGCTTCTTCGTCCTCTCCATCATCGTCCATGAGAGCCTCATTATCAAGAAGTTCGCCCTCAAGCTTTTCGGTATATAGATGACCTTCGAGATGGTCATATTCATGGCAGATAGCTCTTGCAAGAAGATCCTCAGCCTCTATCTCAAAAGGCTTCATATCTATATCCAAAGCCTTTGCTCTTACCTTCTGAGGTCTGGTTACCGTTCCGGTCTTGCCGGGAAGGCTAAGACATCCCTCATAGCCTGTCTGGGTTCCTGAGGCTTCAGTAATCTCGGGATTAATGAATACCAGAGGATCCTCGCCTGTAACATCGATTACAAATACTCTCTTCAAAACTCCTACCTGAGGAGCAGCAAGTCCGACACCGTTGGCTTCATACATGGTTTCGAACATATCGTTGATAAGTTCTCTGTTTCTGTCCGTCATCTCCTTGATGGGAAGGCAGACCTTGTTAAGTACGGGATCTCCGAACTCTCTGATGTTTCTGAGTGCCATAGTATATCCTTCTTTCTATATGAGGTTTAGCGGGTCAAGATCGAACTGAACATACATCTGGTTCATGATTTTGTTTGTTAGAAATTCCTCGCAAACATTTCGAACAGATGTCAGTTCATCCATATCCGCATTCTTGATATATATCACGAACCTGTAATAATCCATGACCTTCCCGATATTGGCGGGAGCAGGTCCCAGAATACGGTTCGCACCTTTAGACTTTATCACATCACTAAGCTCAAGGGCAAGGCTTGAAGTCTTCTTCTCATCGGGGCCGAAAAGCTGAATGGCCAGCATATGTACCGCAGGCGGATATCCTGCCGTTTCCCTGTAAGCCATCTCCTCATCATAAAAATTCTTATAATCCTGAGCTGCAGATGTAAGGATTGCATAATGCTCAGGCTGATAGGTCTGAATAATGGAATATCCGGGCTTTTCTCCTCTTCCCGCTCTTCCGCAGGCCTGGGTCAGAAGCTGGAAAGTCCTCTCTGAAGCCCTGTAATCCGGCACTCCCAGTGAAAGATCCGCCGCCAGAATTCCCACAAGGGTAACATTCGGAAAATCGTGCCCTTTTACTATCATCTGGGTTCCTATAAGAATCTGTGCCTCGCCTTCGGCAAAAGAAGACAGTATCTTGTCATAAGAGCCCTTTGCAGAGGTTGTATCCTTGTCCATACGTAAGGTCTTAACATTCGGATACATCTTATTGATTCGTTCCTCCACAGCCTCCGTACCGGCTTTAATGGCTGCCAAGTATTTAGAGCCGCAGGAAGGACAAAGCGAGGGCTTAGGAGCCGTTTCGCCGCAGTAGTGGCATATCAGCTTATTTCCCGTATGAACGGACATGGGAACGTCACAGTGGGTACATTTGACCACCTTACCGCATTCCCTGCAGGATAATTGTCCCGAAAAGCCCCTTCTGTTCAAAAAGAGCATTATCTGGTCACCGGAAGCAATCGCTTCGTCCATGAGAGCCTTAAGACGCCTTGAGAACATGGACCTGTTACCTGATGATAATTCCGCCCTCAGATCGATTATCTCCGTTTGGGGAAGAGATCCTCCGCTTGCTCTTTCTTTTAATTCAAAAAGACGGATATCACCCTTTTCAGCCCTGTAATAGGACTCAAGAGAAGGCGTTGCCGATCCCATGACAAGAGTAGCACCCGAAAGCTCACATATCTTACGGGCAACCTCCCTTGCATGATACTTGGGAGTATTCTCGGATTTATAGCTGGGCTCATGCTCTTCGTCCATGATTATGAGCCCTATATCGTTAAAAGGTGTGAAAAGAGCGGATCTGGGACCGATGATAATATCTATATCCCCTGCTTTAGCCCTTTCACACTGGTCAAATTTCTCTCCGTTTGACATGGAAGAATTCAAAACGCTGACTCTGTCGCCGAATTTTGAATAAAATCTTGCAAGAGTCTGGTATGTGAGGGCAATTTCGGGTATTAAGAATATCACCTGTTTTTTATTTAGCACGGTCTTCTCGGCCAGTCTCAGGTAGACTTCCGTCTTACCGCTGCCCGTAATACCATGGATCAGATAAGTTCCAGCTTTATCGGCATCCATATCAGCGCCAATGGCATTCACAACATTTTCCTGCTCGGCATTAAGGCTTATTGTCTTACCGTTTTGTATCTCCGATACGGTGGGCTTTCTGTACTCGGTATCGCTTTCCAGAGTTGCAGCACCGCATTTTATTATTGAATTTACGGTAGGTCCCGATACATTCAACTGCCTTGTTACAAAAGAAACCGGTATGCGCTCGTCTTCAATAAGAGCCCTGAGAAGTCTTTCTTTGGCTGTTCTCTTAAGTCTGAAGGCTTCATCTGCAAGAGCTTTCAGCTCATCAACGGGCATCTTCCTGACAAGAGTTTTATGTTCAACCGGCTTTACCTTGGCTTTTACAGGGATTACGGCTTTAAGAGCCTGGGAAAGAGTTCCGCCGTATGTATCTTTGATGTAAGCAGCTATCTCGAAGCTTCTTTCTTCGGCACTGATACTGCCGTCCACAAGTCCTAAGATATCCTTTATCTTGAAATCTTCCAGATCGCATTTATCCTTAATAGCGGTAACATATCCCTTCTTCTCGGTATTTCCGCCGCCAAAGGGTATCCTTACCCTGCTCCCCACGCAAATAATACCGGATAACCTCTCAGGTATCCGGTAAGTAAAAGGCCTGTCCAGTTTATCGATGCTGATGTCTATGATGACATCGGCATACATTGAACCTTGAATCAAATCTTTAATCTCCGTGGTTTTAATTATACCACTGTCCTCTACAACGAAAAAGAGCTCCGGTGTTACCGCAGCTCTTTTTCGTTTCTTATGAGGGGGGAGAATAACTAACTCTTATTAGTTATCTTGATATAGATATTAAAGTATAAATATGTCAAAAATGTGTCCGAATCCCTAAATAAAAATAAAATCAATTAAGAAACTATTAATAATTTATGAGTTTCCTATATAGATATGCCATATGGCCATATTTTAACCACTATATTTAGTATTTGGCAGATGACGATGGGGACGCTACATATAATATTTCAGTTTGAAATCTACGTATTCATTTCCTTTATATTCGTTTATACCAGGCTCATAACAGATATCCAGCATGATACTGCCCTTTCCGTCATATAAATTCGCAGCCGTACCGGGACCGTACTTCTGATCAATATATGAATCAAAAGCATTCATATCACCGAAACTGATGAGTTTAAAACTCTTTCCGTTGCAATATGCATTAAGCCTTCCGTACTGTCCTTCCTTACCCATTCTTGAAGCAGATCTGATCTCCACATCCTTCCACGCAAAGAGTGCACCCGGATTTGCGCTGCCCACAGGCTCCAGTTTCTCAAGGTCCCTGATAAGCCCCGTAGTAATGTAGTCAAGAGGAACGCAGGCATCGAATCTGACCTCTTTTACCAGATCTTCATCCGTAAGTCCTGCTTTTTCATTAAGCTCCTCAGAAAGGGCCGCCAGATTGTATTCCTCAAGCGAAAAGCCTGCAGCCATGGCATGACCGCCAAACTTGGTAAACAGATCCTTTACCTCTGACATCTTCTCAAACATGTTATAAGAGGGAATGGATCTTCCGGAGCCTTTAAGCCCCTCCTCTCCCTTAGTTACGACAAGTACCGGGCGATTGAATCTTTCTTTTATCTTACCCGCAACCAGGCCTGCGATACTCTCGTGAGAATCGGGCAGGTAGATCACCAGAACCTTCTTTTCCGTCAATTTATCGCTTTCCATGATCTCCAGAGCCTTCTTTACGCCCTCAGTAGTCATGTTCTTTCGAAGATCATTTAACTGCCTGATCTCCTGCGCCGTCTTAAGGCATGCATCATAATCATCCGACAAAAGAAGACCTACGGATTCAGCTGCGCTCTCAAGCCTGCCTGTTGAGTTGATACAGGGTCCTATGACAAAAGAAAGCGAATATGCGGAGAGCTTGGTTCCTGTCAGACTGTTGGCGGTCATAAGCGCTTTAAGGCCTTTGTTTTCAGTATGGGCCATATTTCTGAGGCCTTCTTTGACCACAATGCGGTTTTCATCGCAAAGATCCATGACGTCGCAGGCAGTTCCCAAAGCTGCAAATTGAACCGCTTCATCTATTACTGCAGCCAGTTTATCCGAAGGTCTCCTACTCTGAAGTGCCATGATGACTTTAAATGCTACCATAGCCCCGCAGATTCCTCTGTAAGGGTATACGCTTCCGTCTCTGTGGGGATCAACCACAGCTATGCACTGAGGAAGGATTTCTTTTTTCAGACCGTCTTCCTCCGTAAAAGGCACCTGGTGATGGTCCGTAACGATAACTTTCATGCCAAGCTCATGGGCAAGTGCTATCTGAGAAGCAGCCGCAATACCGTTATCACAAGTGATTATCAGTCCGGTGCCGTCATTTGCGGCATCCCTGACAATATCATCATTGATACCGTAACCGTCCTTAAGTCTGTGGGGAATGGCATAACTGACATCACCCCCGCAGGCCGAAAGCCCCTTTACCAGTATATAAGTTGAAGTTACTCCGTCCACATCATAGTCACCCACAACCCGGATCTTGACACCCGAGTCTATGGCCTCAAGAAGTCCGTCTGCCGCTTTATCCATGTCAGGCAGTAAAAAAGGATCGTGGAGAAGACTCATATCTCCTTCCAGATAATTCCTCGCTTCATCTATGGTCTCAGCTCCCCTGTTTCTGATAACACGGGCGCATAAGGGATCAATACCGAGTTCTCTACCCCACTCGGCAAAATTTCCGCTTTTTCTAATCTCAATCCATTTTTCCATAGCAAAGATATTCCAATCTGATGACTTTGGGGACGCTGCTGTTTTGTCTTCTTATGAATCAGTTTCTATATTAAATATAACCGTTTCACCGCAATCGGTACACTGATAAGGACCGTTTTTAAGGTTTCCGCCCCTTCTGAAAGCATAAATAAAGGGATATATGGCCTGAATGGCAACCATACATACCTTATCACTGTTTTCCTTATCAAGTTCGGCTCCGTTAAACCGTATAACATCCCCGGGCTTGTACTTGTGACAGTGGCTTTCGATCACTGTTACTTTAACTTTATTATCCGTATAACCCATTATAGAACCTCCGTGATGACTTTCATCTCAAAAGACCACCGTCATCATGACTATTATAAAAAAATACAGGGGTGATATTTCACCCCTGTTTATTGATATAGTTTTCAGATCATGCCTTCTTCTTGGCAGGGAACTTCTCTGAAAGGATGATCCAGAAAGCACCTGCAAGACAAACTGATGAATAGCATCCGCATCCGATACCGACCATAAGAGGAAGTGCGAAATCCTTGATGCTGGATACGCCCAGGAAGTACAGAAGCGCAACCATTACGAAGGTGGTCAGTGAGGTGAAGATACTTCTTGAAAGAGTCTGTGTAATGCTCTTGTTAACAATAGCCTTTACATCGCTCTTTCCTGCATTTGCCATATTCTCACGTACACGGTCGAAAATAACGATGGTAGCGTTGATGGAGTAACCTACGATGGTGAGCATACAAGCTACGAATGTGTTACTTACGGATACTCTTGCAGCTGCATAGAATGCAAGTACTACGAGTACGTCGTGAACGAGAGCAAGTACAGATGAGAAACCGAAGCGTATATCCTTAAATCTGACTCTGATATAAATCAGCATGCAGAGGATAGCTACGATAACCGCAATTATGGTGTCTCTCTTCATCTCATTGGAGATGGTTGAGGAAATGGTCTCGGTCTGAATGCTGGTCTTCTCAACACCGAAATCATTGACAAACATATCCTCAAGAGCAGTTCTTACGGAAGATTCAAGTGAAGAAGTCTTGAAGATTACTTCGTTGGTATTCTGAACGGTCTGAACCTGAACATTGCTTCCGGTGATAGCTTCAATCTTGGGAACTACGTTATCGGTAAGCTCCTGAAGAGTATGGCTCTCATTGAAGTCAACGGTTGTAGCGGTTCCGCCTACGAAATCAAGTGAGTAATTAAGTGCTCCCTTGCCTGCAGCTTTGTTCATTCCCATGAAAACAAATCCTGCTACGATAAGAGCTACGGAAATGACAATGAATACTGCCTTCTTGGAAAGGAAATCAATGGGCTTCTTCTCTTTACCTTTTCCGTAGAAAGCTACGTTCTTAAGGCCAAGTGCATAGAATGCCTGCATGAGCCACTTGGTAACAAAGAGTGCGGTAAACATTGAAACAACGATACCGAGTGCAAGGGTCTGAGCAAATCCCTTAACATTGGCAGGTCCGAGGAAAAGAAGAACTACGGCTGCAATAAGTGTAGTAACGTTTCCGTCGATAATTGCGGAAAGAGCCTTTGCATAACCGGTGTTGATAGCGCTCTCAACGCTCTCACCCTTACCAAGCTCTTCTCTGATACGTGCGAATACGACAACGTTAGCGTCAACCGCCATACCGATGGAGAGGATGATACCTGCAATACCGGGAAGGGTAAGTGTAAGTACATCGTTAAATCCGATAAGGAGAAGTACGATCAATGCGACATAGAAGCAAAGAGCGATAGCTGAAGCAATACCGGGAACAAAATATACAATGATCATGAATGCGGCAACGATGGCAAGACCGATAGCACCCGCTTTAAGTGAAGTCTGAATAGCATCTACACCAAGCTGAGCACCTACGACCTTGGAATGAAGTTCTTCAAGTTCAAGGTTAAGTCCGCCGATACGGATGGTGGAAGCAAGGATCTCTGCCTCTTCATAATCTTCCATACCTGTTATGGAAGCCTGTCCGTCGTTTATAACTACCTGAACCCTGGGAACGCTTACGAACTCTCCATCATAATAGATACCGATGGTCTCAAATCCGTTACTAACGGCTCTCTGAGTTCCCTGAGCAAACTTAGTTGCTCCTTCGGGAGTAAGGCTAAGAGAAACAACGAACTCGTTGTTCTGCATGTTGTCCTGCTGCACTCCGGCTCTCGCATCTGCAACATCAGTACCGGTGATAACAACTGAACCGTCAGCTACAAGTTCATCAATGGTCTTGGTAAGAACATACTTAGAAACCTGTTCACCGTTTTCATCCAATACGATAGATGACTGATAGTTGGCATTTCCCTGAGAATCGGTCTGGCTGATAAAATAGAGAGCTCCGGGACGTCCAAGCTGAGCAAGGATGGTCTCCGCATCGGAAACACCGGGAATCTCGATGGCAATTCTGTTAGAGCCTTCCTGATATACCTGTGCCTCTGTTGAATAACTCTCAACTCTCTGCTGAAGCTTGTAAATGGTATCTGCCATATCGGTAGCGGAAGGATTCTCCTCTCCTACTACCTGATAAGTGATGCTGACACCGCCCGCAAGATCGAGTCCGAGCTTAATGTCGGATGCATTTCCTGCACCGTTTCCGTCGTAGCCCCAGATATCCATATAGCCTATTCCAAGAGTCAGGATCAGGACTATAAGAATGACAAGAGCTGCCTTACTTTTCTTCATGATCTGTTTTTTCCTTTCAAATATAAGTACTAAATACCAAACATTAGAATATTACTACCTATTTAATGAAAAATCAATGTCAGGCAGGAATGACAATGGGGACGCTTCCGTTTTGTCACCTGAATTCGTTGACAAAACAAAAGCGTCCCCCACTGTTATTAAATATTATTCTGCTTTTTCAGAAACTTCTTCGCTTTCTTCGGTCTCTGCCTCATCCTCAGCAGGCTCGGGAAGTGTGATTTCAACTTCTTCGATACGCTTCTGGTCCATTCCGAGAACCTTAAGAACCGTTCCATCTTCGAGAACAACCTCTTCACCGTCCTGAGGCAGGTGATCAAGGTGCTCTATTACGATACCTCCGATGGAATCATATTCCTCACTGGAAAGGTTGGTTCCCACGGCTTCGTTGAAGTCATCGAGGCTTAAGGCACCTTCAACGATATATTTTCTGTCTTCAACCTTCTGGATGAGTTCCTTTTCATCCTCATCGTACTCATCCCTGATCTCTCCTACGATCTCCTCAAGAAGGTCTTCCAGAGTGATCATACCTTCTATGGTACCGTACTCATTAAGGACAAATACTATATTTGAGGTCTCTTTACGCATCTGGGCAAGAAGATCCTGGGTTTTCTTGAATTCATGAGTATAAAGAGCTTCTCTCATGATATCCCTGACCTTGAAGTTCTCGTGATCCTCAAGAGCGATAAAGTCCTTCATATTGATGACGCCTATGATGTTTTCTTTTTCATCCTCGTAAACGGGAAGTCTGGTGTACATGCACTCCTTAAATACATCCAGAACCTCATCATAGGTGAAGTTAACGTCTACGCTGACCATACGCACCTTGGGAATCATGATATCCTTGGCAACATGGTCGGTAAAATCAAACAGATTATAGATAATATCACGCTCTTCGGGCTCGATTTCGCCATCCTCATGGCTTACGTCGACATAGGTCTTGATGGCATCCTCGGTAATGGCATCGGGCTTGCCGTCCGCATCTATTCGCATTACGAAAAGAATAGCCTTGGCAACACCGTTAACAATGAAGATTATGGGGGTGAAAACCACCATAAGTCCCTGAATGATTCCTGCATAGGCAAGTGCCATCTTGTCTGCGGATACGGTTGCCCAGGTCTTGGGCACAACTTCTCCTATAATAAGGATGACAAAAGTAAGGATACCTGTCATTATGCCTACGGGTATGCCAAAATACTCCGTCGCAAGCATGGTAGAAATAGCCGATGCCGACAGATTAACGATATTATTGCCGATCAGCACGGTGCTGAGAAGTTTGGAACCTTTTTCGAGTATGCGAAGAACCCGCGCGGCCTTTTTATCGCCGTCATCCGCAAGACTTCTGATACGTGCTTTGTTGCACGATACAAAAGCCGTCTCCGCCGAAGAGAAAAAACCTGATAAGAATATTAGAATTATTAGTGTAACAATTTGTATGGGGCCGGAACTGTCCATATAAGTGTAAAAATATCCTCCAAAGTTCACGAATTTTCAATTTGTGAACTTTTTTACCGAGTAACAGATTTACGGGAGTTTCCCCGTATATAGTAAATAATAGTACAGAAACCCAGATGCTTTGTCAAATGACAGCGGGGACGCTACGTTTTTGTCATCGAATTCTGATGACAAAAACGTAGCGTCCCCACTGTCATCTTATTTATACTCTCTGTCTTCCGCAATCAGGACAGAATCTTGATGTAATACCGGTTTTACCGCAATCGGGACAATTCCATGAATCTGCACCTGACGCTCCGCCTATTACCTGACCAAAGCCCTCGCCCACCTGAGTTGCAGAACCCATCATGGGATTAAGAGCATCTTTAGTCATATTGATAACTCCGCCCATGGCTCCGAGGGTTACTCCAAGGCCTGCGATATCGCCGATACCGGTTCCGCCGCCTGCAGTTCCGCCACCGGTAATGCCGTTTTTCATAGCCTCTAAGCCGACTTCCCTTGCAGTCTCCTGCTGATAGGTGTAGCCCTTCATCTTCATTTCTTCTGCTTCAGCCGCAGCCTGCATCTTGTATGCATCTGCCTCAGCCTGAGCCTTGATCTTAATAGCCTCTGCTTCTCCCTGAGCGCTTACCATCTTCATCTGAGCTTCAGTCTGAGCCTCAACCAGTTTTCTGCCCATTGCGGCTTCAGCTTCCGCTTTTTTTACTTCCTCTTCACGAACTTTGAGAGTCTTGTCTGCATACTGCTGTCTGAGCTTGATGAAGTTAGGATCATCATCGGGAGTTGAAATACTGGTAACATAGAATTCGGGCATTGTAAGTCCGTATTCTTCTAAGCTTACGTTGATCTCATTACGGAACACTTCCGAAATCTGATCCAGATAAGAATCAATCTCCAGAATATTAATGTTCTGATCCTTAATTACGCGTGCAAGGTTTGATTTAACCTTATTGGAAACAAGAGCCTTGAACTTGCCGTTTCCATAGGAAATACCGTCACCGGCTACTTCCCCTGCAACAAGTCCGTCGGTGGTTCCCACGAGCTTGGTGATAAGGGTATAGGAATCAACAACACGAAGGTTAAAATCTCCGCTTGCTCCTATTTCTATATTCATTCCGGATGCAGGATCAAAGAGACGAACCTTGGTGTCGGTTCCCCATTTAAGTCCCATCTGAGTTGCTTTATTGATGAAATATACTTCCGCATGGAAGATATTCTCTCCACCGGTACCCTTGGCAATAAGATCTTTCAGGAAAGGAAAGTTGAGTGTTTCAAGAGTATGTCTTCCCGCAGGAAAAATATTAATTGCTTTTCCGTCCTTTAAAAAGAGAGCTTCCTGAGTCTCATGAACGATAAGCTGAGAACCGAAATTAAAGTCCTCTTTCTGATGCTTATGTGCGATGACATCTCCGCTTCCTTCGTACTTAATTACACTGATCAATTCCATATCATTGCTTCCTTTCCGCTAAAACAGCAATAACTGCAACTATTAGTAAAGGTACTCCTATGGAAATCCTTGATGCTGTTGTTATATTCATGCCAAAACCGTAAGACAATAGGAGAAATAACAGCAAAGGCACTGCAACTATAAAAGAAAGAATCTCGATTATGATCGACAATACTCCCTCAAGGTATACGGCATACGCGGCACCGGCAGCCGCAATCAGGAAGATTGCAACGCAAGGCCAAAAATCGATGCCTGTTTTTATATGCAAGACGATAGTCAGAACCGCAGGAAGAACGAGGCCTATTATCACCGCATAAGGTATCCTTTTTTTACGTTGAATCTTAATTCCGTCTTCGCACTTAAGCAGATACTCTTCTGTATCTTTAAAGCCGGCGGTTTTCTTAAACTCGTCATTGGCTTTGATATAGTTTTCTTTTTCAAAATAGGACTTTGCGGAAGCATAATGCCCTATTATTACGGCCTGTTCCTTACCCTTTTGACAAACCGCTGAAAGCTCGGAGCCAGCAGCATCATTAAATTTCTTACAATCGGACTCGGCAGATTTAAACATTACAAGCGCTTGACTTGCAGATGCTGAAGAATCGGTGTCATTAAGCAGTTCCTGTGCTCTTTTAATCTTCTCGATAACCCTGGAATAATCGGACAAATTAGGAATCATATCGGACAAATCCCATTTATTGCCGCAATTTTCGCATACGCATGCTCCGCCAAGCCAGTCATTGACCAGCTTGCCGCCGCAGATCTTACACCGCATTGATATAGGTTTTATCTCTACAGTATCAGGCATTTATTACTCCAAAGTAATACCTTTGCCGCCGGGAACCTTAAGTACATCTCCCATTTCGGGACCTTCATTTGATAATCTTCTGATCCAAACGTCACAGGCATACGGATTATAGACATGACTTCCGTCGGCAGACCATATAAGGCCTCTCGCCGCATTCATATAATCAACAATCTCGATGTTGGTAGCATACCATATATCATCATGCTCCGACATATATTCGCAGAACTCTTCTATAACGCCCCAGCTGTCATCTCTGTCAAATTCATAGCTGTGACCCCATACATAGAAAAGCTTCAGATACTGTGCTTTATTAAATTCAACAAACCACTTGGCTTTTTCCATCAGATCAGGAGCACTGTGATGACAAGTTGGATGCCACTCCATAAAATCTTCAGGCATCTCAAAATCATTCGTGGAAGAAACAGCTCTTGCATATACAATGCCGAGACTTTTCAGGATTTGTTTAACATTCTCGTTATATGCACCGTTTGGATATGAATGACCTCTTATTATCCTTCCGGTAAGCTTTTCCAGATTCTTTCTGTCTTCAAGGATTTCCGTTACAAGCGCTGTATCCGAAAGCCTTGTAAGCGTAGGATGTGTAAGGGAATGAGTTGCTATCTCATGACCCTCGTAGAGCTTTACGGCTTCCGAACGCATCTTGACCAAATCTTCATCCATCCATCCGGAATTCAGATGAAAAGTACCTTTAATACCAAATTTACTAAAAAGTTCCACAAGTCTCTTATCTTGCTCGCGGCCGTCGTCATAGCTCATGGTAAGAGCCTTTGATCTCCCTTCCGGAAAAGTAATGTATGAAAACATATCCGTACCTCAATTCAGACACATATATACACACTTAATCATTAAATGTATATGTGCGTTTTCCGCTTTTCTTGGAACGATACATTGCAGCATCGGTTTTTTCAAAAAGATCTTCTTTGTCCCTGGCATCCTTACCGTTTACTATTCCGACGCTTATGGATATCGGAGGCAATCCGTCTTCCGTTTTTTCAAGCTCGTTATTGATCTGTTCGATCTTTGTGGCAATGAGATTTTTCTTTATCGCCGCAGAGTGAACCATGAAAACAACAAATTCGTCTCCGCCGATCCTGCAGATATGGTCATCATCACGGAATATTCCGTTCAGCACATGCACAAGTTTTTTGAGAGCCGCATCGCCGACCTCGTGACCGTATGTGTCATTAATGGTCTTGAAATTATCAACATCGAGCAAGAGCATATATGTTGTGTCCAGATCTATGCTTTCAAGGAGCAGATCATATCCGGCACGGTTATATGCACCG
>JAEEGL014665374.1_pt1 | contig 16709 bp, 11 predicted proteins | sample 9134231 | NCBI WGS metagenome assembly JAEEGL01 (sample SAMN16246548, study PRJNA631951) | gut metagenome | biome: gut microbiome; feature: rumen; material: fiber-attached | host: Bos | place: Iran: Karaj | collected 2018-10 | reverse complement strand
GTCCCCGTACCGGGAGTGGGTGTTGAACATCCCGCCGGCAAGCTTCACGAGTTTTCCGACGTGGCCCACCAGCAGCACGGCCCGATACCCCAGCTCCCGCGCGGCGTCCAGCGCGTCGCCGATGAAGTTGGAGGTCATCACCGCCCGGCCGGCGTCCAGGGAGAGACCGTCCCGCAGGAAGTCCGCGCCGTAGTTCCCGGGCGTGAGGAGCGCCGTTTCGGCGCCTCCGGCCCGTTTCTGGCGTAGCTCCACGCGGATCGTCTCCACGAGAGCCTCCTCGCTCATGGGCTCCACGATGCCCGTGGTGCCCAGGATGGAGATGCCGCCCACGATCCCCAGACGGGGGTTGAAGGTGCGTTTGGCGATCTCCGCCCCCTGCGGGCAGGAGACGGTGACCGCAAGTCCTCCGTGCTCGTCAAGAAGAGCGCGGATCTCCTCCACGTTCTCCCGGATCATCTTTCTGGGGACGGAATTGATGGCCGCGGCGCCCACCGGCTGATCAAGACCGGGCTTCGTCACCCGGCCGACGCCCTCGCCTCCGTCTATGGTGATCTCCGTGCCGGCGGCGCGGGTCACCTCCGCGAAGATCAGGGCGCCCTTCGTCACGTCCGGATCGTCTCCGCTGTCCTTTTCCACGGCGCAGCGGCAGGACTCCTGTGACAGGGAGATCTCCCGGACGGTCAGTTCCAGCGGCACCCCGGAAGGGGTCACGATGGAGATTTCCTCCCGCCTCCGCCCGGTGAGGAGCATCCAGGCGGCGGCCTTGGCCGCCGCAGCGGCGCAGGAGCCGGTGGTATACCCCAGACGCAGGCGTTTTCCGTCTTTCACCACATACCGTTCCATGGTCATCTCCGGATCTGGTACAGAAGGGCGTTGCAGATGGCCGCGGCCACGTTGCTCCCGCCCTTCCGGCCCCGGGCGATGATATAGGGCACCGGGACGGAGAGGAACGATTCCTTGCTCTCCACCACGTTCACGAATCCCACCGGCACCCCGATGACCAGAGCCGGGGAGACTTCCCCCGCTTCGATGAGTTCCCGCAGCCGGATGAGAGCGGTGGGGGCGTTCCCGATGGCAAAGACGGCCTGCCCGGGGAGCCGGGCGGCGCGCTCCATGGAAACGACGGCCCTGGTGACGCCCCGTTCCCTTGCCTCTGCGGCGACGTCCGGGTCGGACATGAAACACCGGCAGACGCCCCCCAGCTTTCCCAGGACGGTCTTGTTGATCCCCGCCTCGGCCATATGGGTGTCCGTCACGATGTCGCATCCGGCCTGCAGGGCCTCGATCCCCCGGGTGACGGCGTGCTCGGAGAACACCAGGTTCTCCGCGTAGTCGAAGTCCGCGGTAGTGTGGATGGCGCGCTTGATGACGAGCTCGTTTTCCGGATCCAGGATCCGGTCTCCCAGAAGTTCCGTGATGATCTCAAAGCTGCGGGCCTCGATCTCTCCCGGACGCATATCAGCGGACATGACAGCGCTTCACCTCCAGACAGGTCTCATAGAACCGTGCGGCCATGCGCACGTCGGAGTAGAAATGGAAGTGGGGGAACCCGGCGTAGAGCCGCTCTGACGCGGCGGCGCATTCCCAGGCGGCGCCGGAGGTCTTCTTCGCGGAAAAGGCGCGGCCGGGGTCGGTGCAGTCCCAGCGATGGAACTCGTGGGCCCGGAGCGTCTCTCCCGCCCGGCAGAGGAGACTGTCCCGCGACGCCGTGAGCGCCGTGTATCCGAACCGGACGAGATGCCCCGCGTCAAAGCACCGGCCGGGAAGGACGCCGGCCGCGGGCTCGTCTCCGATGGCCTGCGTGAGGTACATGAATCCGCCGCACTCGGCGATCGTGGGGAGCCCGTTCTCCACCGCTGCCCGGACGGAATCGCGCATGGAGACGTTTTCCGCCAGCCGCTTGGCATGGAGCTCCGGGTATCCGCCGCCCAGATACAGGCCGTCGATCCCCTCTGGAAGGGCGGCATCCGCGAGAGGCGAGAAGGGCACGAGCTCCGCGCCCATCTCCCGGAGCAGATCCAGGTTTTCCGCGTAATAGAAGCAGAAGGCCTCGTCCTCGGCCACCGCGATGCGCACAGGCTGGGAGAAGCGGGGGATCTCCGGGGCCGTAAAGGAGAGGGGCGGGGCTTCACCCGCAAGCGCGAGAAGCCCGTCCAGATCCAGGGTCTCCTCAGCCCGGCGCGCGAGAAGGTCGATCTTCTCCTGAAGGTCCGGCACCTCCCGGGCGGTGACAAGGCCCAGATGCCGGCTCTCCAGCGAGCACTCGGGGATCCTTGGGAGAAAGCCCAGGGGCACGATCCCGCCGCCGAAGCGGTCCCGGACCGCCCCGGCCAGCGCCTCGAAGACCCGGGCGGAGCATCCGTTCAGGATCACGCCGCGGATGCGGCTCTCCGGGACGAAGGACAGGAACCCCTCGATCGCCGCGAGGACGGAGAGCGCGGCGCCCCGGGCGTTCACCACGAGAACGGCGGGGGTATCGGTGGCGCGCGCCACGTCCCAGGTGCTGGCCCGGATCTCTGCGGGACCGGCCCCGTCGTAGTAGCCCATGACGCCCTCCAGGACGCATACGTCCCGGTCCGCGCCGCGGCTGGCCAGAAGGTACCGGGCGGTGTCGTCCCCGAAGAACTCCAGATCCAGGTTGCAGCCGGGCGAGCCGGTGATGCGTGCGTGGAACATGGGGTCGATATAGTCCGGGCCGCACTTGAAGGCCCCTACCCGCAGGCCCCGGCGGCGCAGCGCCCCCAGGACGGCGCAGGTGACGGTGGTCTTGCCGCAGCCGCTCATGGTCCCCGCCAGAACGAGACGGGGGATCTTCCGTTCCATATCCGCTCCTTTCCGACGCAGAGGGAGCGCCGGGTCCGCTGATTGACAGATGACGCGCTCGCGCAGGGATCGGAAAAGCCGCGCGAACTGCTGAGGAAATAAAAAACAGCGATGGGCATGTGCCCATCGCAGCCGTTTTTCCCGCAGTGGCTCCGCTCATCCTCCCATACGACGAAGAAAGATCAGCAATTCGGTCCGAGCAGGTCTCCTGGCTCGCGCTTCTCCGGCATGCGGACGCCTTCTCAGGAACTCTCCCAATGACCGGCTTTCGCCTTGTCCGCGGCCTCTGCGCATACAGTGGCGGTACCGTTCCGGAATCTCACCGGATTCACTATTCTCCGCCGGTCCCGTACGGATGCGGCGGCACTCGGATCAGTATTCGGTTTGCAGTCCCATGATACCATGGATTCCGCGGTTGTCAATATAAGGGACCGGCACTTTTGCACCCCGCGGATGACCGTCCGCGTCTGCCGGCGGCGAAAAAGATCCCGCGCATCCGGAGATGCGCGGGAGTCGTTCGTGAAGGGGGGATCTTACTTGATCTCGACTTCGCCGCCGGCGGCGGTGATCTTCTCCTTGATGGCGTTGGCGTCGTCCTTGGAGATGCCTTCCTTGATCTTGGCGTTGGGAGCGGACTCCACAAGAGCCTTCGCCTCGGCAAGGCCCAGGCCGGTCAGGGCGCGGACTTCCTTGATGACGTTCAGCTTGGCGGCGCCGAAGCTCTTCAGGATGACGTCGAACTCGGTCTTCTCCTCGACGGCCTCAGCGGCAGCGGCGGGAGCGGCGGCAACGGCGACAGCGGCCGGAGCAGCGGCGGAGACACCAAAGGTGTCCTCAAGAGCGTGCACGAGCTCGGAGAGCTCCAGGACGGTAAGAGCCTTAACTTCCTCGATGAGGGCATTGATCTTTTCGCTGGCCATGTTTCATTTCCTCCAATTTTCGTAGTTTTTGTAATTTGTTTCGCGGGCGGTGCCCGCCTTCTTTGCCGCGTCTTATGCGGCGGGTTCGGACTGCTTGTCGATGATCGCCTGCAGAGCCACGGCCAGGCCGCGGATGCTGGCGTTGAGGACGTTGGCCAGACCGGAGATGGGCGCCTGCATGGTACCCAGGACCTGTGCGACCAGAGCCTCACGGGAGGGCAGCTCGGCCAGCGCGTTCACCTCTTCGGTGCTGATGACCTTGCCGTCCACGAAGCCGGCCTTGATGCGGATGGTGCTGTCTTTCTTGTCGGCGTACTCCTTGAAGATCTTTGCGGCGGCCACGGGGTCGTTCTCGCTGATTGCGATGGCCGTGGTGCCGTTCAGATGAGAGTCCAGCGCCTCGAATCCCACGTTGTTGGCGGCGAACCGCAGCAGCGTGTTCTTGATGACCGAGTACTCGACGTTGGCTTCCCGCAGCTTGCGGCGAAGCTCCGTGTCGGTAGCGACGGTCGTCCCGGAGTAATCCACCAGGACACCTGCGCTGGCATTCTTCAGCTTCTCGGTGAGCGCCGCGACAACGGCCTGCTTCTCGCTGAGAATCTTCTGATTGGGCAAATTGTTTCACCTCCACGAACTGATCGCGTCCGCAAAAAAAAACCCTGTGCCAAAGCACAGGGAGGCATAGCAGAAGAGTAAAAATCCTTCATGCTTCCTCGGCGGGACTTCCGCTTTCGCTGCCCGCTGTCTTTGGAACGCTCGTACATCATATCAGCGCTCCAAGGGAAAGTCAAGAGGAAAATTCGGGAAATTTGAGCTTTTTTGCCGGTTTTCTCCCGGGTATGACGGCGATCCTCACCACCGGGGCGCCGGAGAGGGACAGATCTGGTGCAGCTTCGCCGTTCTGGCCTCCACGTAGCAGCCGCAGAGGACGCAGGTGCCGTCCCGGAGATGATCGCAGGTCCCGCAGAGGGCGAGCCTCGCAGCGCGCAGCGCAGCAGGCGCCCGCTCCTCTTCCGGGAGCAGGGCGACGTACTCCTCCACGGACCGGGCGAGCGCCTCCTGGCCCGACGGGGCCAGGAGGCAGCGGCAGGGCGTTCTCAACGGAGGGCCAGATGCACCACGCTCCGGGGCGGAAGGACGGCGGTGAAGCCGCCATGGGCGGTCTGCGCGCCCTCAAAGGGGCGGGCGGCGACCGTATCCGGCGCCTCGAAGGTGTTGTGGGCGTTCATCTCCCCCGTGACGATCTCGCCGGAGACGGACTCGGGCGCGACGCCTACGAGGATGCCCTCCACGGGGATCTCCCGATCCAGGGAGAGATTGCAGAGCGTGACGTGCAGGACGCCGTCGGGGTCCAGGGAGACGGAATGGCTCAGATCCGGAACGGCGTTTCCGGTCTCGCCGCCGCAGTCCTCCGTCTGCAGGAAGCTCTCCACCAGATCGGCGTTCTGGTGGTGCTTGTAGAGGTCGAAGACGTGGTAGGTGGGGGTGAGGCACATATCCGGCCCGTCCGTGAGGGCAAGGGACTGGAGGACGTTCACCAGCTGGGCGATATTGGCGCCCCGCACCCGGTCTGCGTGGGAATTGAAGATGTTGAGGGTGACTCCGGCCACCAGGGCGTCCCGGACCGTGTTCTGCTGATAGAGGAAGGCGGGATTCGTGCCGGGCTCCACGTCGAACCAGGTGCCCCATTCGTCGACGAACAGGGCCACGCGCTTTTCCGGATCGTATCGGTCCATGACCGCCCCGTGCAGGCGAATGAGCTCCTCCATCCTAAGGGCCATGCGCAGGGTCCCGTACCACTCCTCCGGGGCAAAGTCCGTTGCGCTTCCCTTATGCGCCCAGTCCGCCGGGTCCACAGTGTAGTAGTGGAGGGCGAGCCCGTCCATGTCCGACGCCGCTTCCCGCATGAGGACCTCCGTCCAGTGGAAGTCGTCGGTATTGGGGCCGCAGGCCACCTTGAAGAGCGGCGCACCGGGATAGTCCTTGCAGAAAACGGCGTACCGCCTGAATTCCGAGGCGTAGCGCTCGGGGGTCATGCGCCCGCCGCAGCCCCAGTTCTCATTGCCGACGGCGAAGTACCGGACGCCGAAGGGCTCCCTGCTACCGTTGCGGGCCCGCGCATCCGCCATGGGGGAGGTCCCGGAGAAGTTCATGTACTCCACCCATTCGCTCATCTCCTGGACGGTGCCGCTGCCCACGTTCCCGCAGACGTAGGGCCTGCAGCCGACCTGGCGGCAGAATTCCATGAACTCGTGGGTCCCGAAGCTGTTGTCCTCGGTGACGCCGCCCCAGTTGGTGTTCACGATGGTCTTGCGGGTCTCCCTCGGGCCGATCCCGTCCTTCCAGTGATACGTATCGGCAAAGCAGCCGCCGGGCCAGCGCAGGAGCGGCAGGCGGATCCGCTTGAAGGCCTCCACCAGGTCCGTGCGCATGCCGTTCACGTTGGGGATGGGGCTGTCCTCGCCCACGTAGATGCCGCCGTAGATGCAGCGTCCCAGATGCTCGGAGAAATTCCCGTAGATGTTGGGATCGATCCTTGCGATGCGGTTGTAGGCGTTGACGACGAGCTTTCTCATGACGAACCTCCTGTTCTGTGATCCGGTGACTTACAGGGGAAGAAAAAACTTGAGGATCAGCAGCAGAGCGACGCCGGGCAGGCCGAGCACCCCGGCCACCAGGGCGTTGATCCAGGTGAGGCCGAGGGAGATCCCCACCCAGCTGCCCACGAAGTTCACGACGAGGAGCAGGATGAAGCCGCCCAGGGCGTTGAGGAGCAGCTTCACGATCCACTTGAGAGGCTTTGCCAGGAGCTTGACCAGAAGGAACACGGCGAGAGCCGCGAAAACGAGAGACACGACGATATCCATGGAGACCTCCGATCCGGGCGTATGGAGTGTGAAAAACGGGATCTGCGTCTGAGACCGCAGCCCGCCGTGCCGCAGGACGGCAGCCGTGAAAACGCGGCTGCCGCTCTTTTTTATGCGGCCTTTGACTTGCGGCGGATTTTAGTATATACTATATTTGGCAGAAAATAAAGCAAAACTTGACAAGATGTAGGGGAGAACCTATGGCAAGAACGAAAAGACCCGCCGAATACGGCAACGAGAGCATCAGCCAGCTCAAGGGAGCGGACCGGGTCCGGAAGCGTCCGGGCGTCATCTTCGGTTCCGACGGGCTGGAGGGCTGCGAACACGCGGTCTTTGAGATCCTCTCCAACTCCATCGACGAGGCCAAGGAGGGCCGCGGCGACACCATCATCGTCACGCGGTTCCTGGACGGCTCCGTGGAGGTGGAGGACTTCGGCGCGGGCTGTCCCGTGGACTGGAACCCCAAGGAGCAGCGGTACAACTGGGAGCTGGTCTTCTGCGAGATGTACGCGGGCGGCAAGTTCCAGAAGGACGAAGGGGAGAGCTACGAGTATTCGCTGGGGCTCAACGGGCTGGGCACCTGCGCCACCCAGTACGCCTCGGAGTACATGGACGTGACGGTCTTCCGGGACGGAAAGAAATATCATCTGGCGTTCCGGAAAGGCGAAGTCGTGGGAGAACTGGAATCCGAGCCCTACAGCGGGCGGAGGACCGGTTCCATCATCCGCTGGCGGCCGGACCGGGAGGTCTTCACCGAGACGGACGTCCCTCTGGAGTATTTCACGGACGTGCTGAAAAAGCAGGCGGTGGTGAACGCAGGCGTCCTCTTCCGGCTGAAGAACGAAACGTCGCCGGGGAGATTCGAGACTCTGGAGTTCCGGTATGAGAACGGCATCACCGACTACGTCACGGAGATCGCCGGAGAATCGCCCCTCACGCAACCCTACTTCATCGCCGGGGAGCGGAAGGGACGTGACCGGGAGGACCGGCCCGAGTACAAGGTGAAGATCTCCGCGGCCTTCTGCTTTTCCAACCGCGTGAACCTCATCGAATACTACCACAACTCCTCCTGGCTGGAGCACGGGGGCGCCCCGGAGAAGGCCGTGAAGAGCGCCTTCGTCTCCGCTCTGGACGCCTATCTCCGCAAGACCGGGAAGTATCAGAAGAACGAGAGCAAGGTCACGTTCCAGGACGTGCAGGACAGCCTCATCCTGGTGACCAACTGCTTCTCCACCCAGACCTCTTATGAGAACCAGACGAAGAAGGCCATCACCAACCGCTTCGTCCAGGAGGCCATGACGGAGTTCCTCCGCAGCCAGCTAGAGATCTACTTCATCGAGCACGTGCCGGAGGCCGACCGCATCGCCGAGCAGGTCCTCATCAACAAGCGCAGCAGGGAGCGGGCGGAGGAATCCCGCCTGAACATCAAAAAGAAGCTCTCCGGCGGGCTGGACATCTCGAACCGGGTGCAGAAGTTCGTGGACTGCCGCTCCCGGGACGTGATGCAGAGGGAGCTCTACATCGTGGAGGGCGACTCGGCCCTCGGCTCCTGCAAACAGGGACGGAACGCGGAGTTCCAGGGGATCATGCCCGTACGCGGAAAGATCCTCAACTGCCTCAAGGCGGATTACGCCAGGATCTTCAAGAGCGAGATCATCACGGATCTTATAAAGGTGCTGGGCTGCGGGGTCCAGGTGAAGGTGAAGGCCAACAAGGAGCTGGGGGAATTCGACCTTGCGAACCTCAGGTGGAACAAGGTCATCATCTGTACGGATGCCGACGAGGACGGCTACCACATCCGAACGCTGATCCTCACCATGCTCTACCGGCTCGCGCCCGCCCTCATCGAGGAGGGGTACGTCTACATCGCCGAGTCGCCCCTGTATGAGATCCGGACCAAGAACCAGACCTACTTCGCGTACACGGAACGGGAGAAAGCGGAGATCCTCGCGAACCTGGACGGGCAGAAGCCCTCCATCAGCCGGTCCAAGGGCCTGGGCGAAAACGACGCGGACATGATGTGGCTGACCACCATGAACCCGGAAACGCGGCGGCTCATCAAGGTCATGCCCGGGGACGCCGAGCGCACCGCCGAGGTCTTCGACCTCCTTCTGGGGGACAATCTCACCGGGCGCAAAGACCACATCGCGGAAAACGGCGCCCGGTATCTGGACCTGGCGGACATCTCCTGACGGAAAAGGCGGAAAGACGATATGGCAAGAAGGAAACAGAAGGAAGAGGCGCCGGAGCGGCGGGTCCCCGAGAATGTCCAGGGGCTGCATGCTGAGGTGCGGGAGCAGCCCATCGTAGACACGCTGGAGCAGAATTTCATGCCCTACGCCATGAGCGCCATCGTCTCCCGGGCCATCCCGGAGATCGACGGATTCAAGCCCAGCCACCGGAAGCTCCTGTATACCATGTACAAGATGAATCTGCTCAACGGGCCGAGGACCAAGTCCGCGAACATCGTGGGAGCCACCATGCGCCTGAACCCCCACGGCGACGCCGCCATCTACGACACCATGGTCCGGCTGTCCAAGGGACACGGGGCGCTGCTGCTCCCCTTCGTGGACGGCAAGGGGAATTTCGGCAAGGTCTATTCCCGGGACATGGCATGGGCCGCGTCCCGTTATACGGAGGCAAAGCTCGCACCGATCTGCACGGAACTCTTCCGGGAGATCGACCGGGACACCGTGGACTTCCAGGACAACTACGACGGCACCATGCAGGAGCCCACACTTCTGCCCACCACGTACCCCAACGTGCTGGTCAGCGCCAACACGGGCATCGCGGTAGGCATGGCCTCAAATATTTGCGGCTTTAATCTCACGGAAGTGTGCCAGACGGCCATCGCCCTCATGGAAGATCCCGGCCACGACATCATGCAGACCCTGGTGGCGCCGGATTTCCCCACGGGAGGAGAGGTCCTCTACAACGCCGACGAGATCGCGCAGGTCTACCAGACCGGACGCGGCAGCATCCGTCTTCGGGCCAAGTGGCGGTACGTGAAGGAGGAGAACCTCATCGAGGTCTATGAGATCCCCTACTCCACCACCGCGGAGGCCATTCTGGACAAGATCTCTGAGCTCGTGAAGACCGGAAAGACCCGGGAGATCAACGACGCTCGGGACGAAACGGATCTGAGCGGTCTCAAGATCGCCATCGATCTCAAACGGGGCACGGATCCCGAAAAGCTCATGGCCCGGCTCATGAAGCTCACTCCCCTTATGGACGTCTTCCCCTGTAACTTCAACATCCTCATCGCCGGGAACCCCAAGGTCATGGGAGTCCGCGAGATCCTGGAGGAGTGGACGGCCTGGCGGCTGGAATGCGTCCGGCGGCGCGTCTATAACGAGCTTACGAAACAGAAGGAGAAGCTCCATCTCCTCCGGGGCCTGGGGAAGATCCTTCTGGACATCGACAAGGCGATCGAGATCATCCGCAACACGGAGGAAGAGGCCGAGGTGGTGCCGAACCTGATGATCGGATTCGGCATCGATGAGGTCCAGGCGGAATACGTGGCGGAGATCCGCCTGAGGAACATCAACCGGGAATACATCCTCAAGCGCACCCTGGAGACCGAGGAGCTGGAGAAACAGATCGCCGATCTGGAGGATACCCTCAAGAGCCGCAGGCGGATGAAGGGGATCATCGTCTCCGAACTCAAGGCGGTCATGAAGAAGTACGGCGCGCCCAGAAGGACCACGGTGGTCTACGCCGACGAGATCGAAGAGCCCGAGGAGGAACCGGCGGCCGAGGACTATCCCGTGACGCTGTTCCTCACCCGTGACGGGTACTTCAAGAAGATCACCCCGCTGAGCCTCCGCATGAGCGGCGAGCAGAAAGTGAAAGAGGGCGACGCCATCGTCCGGACCGTGGAGACCACGAACCGGGCGGAGCTTCTGTTCTTCACAGACAAGCAGCAGGTCTACAAGGCGCGGGCCTCGGATTTCGAGGATGGAAAGGCCTCGTTGCTGGGCACGTTCATCCCGGCGCAGCTGGGTATGGATCCGGGGGAGAATCTGGTCTCCATGGTGCTTCCGGGAGACTGGCGCGGCAGCGTCCTGTTCTTCTTCGAAAACGGCAAGGCCGCCCGGGTGGGCCTGGAGGCCTACGCCACAAAGACCAACCGGAGAAAGCTCTCGGGAGCCTATTCCGACAGGTCCCCGCTCGTAGCGGTGATCCACCTCACGGAGGAGCAGGAACTGGTGGTCGTCTCATCGGACACCAGGACGCTGGTGTTCCACTCCTCGCTCCTCGCGCCCAAGACCACCCGCGCCACACAGGGCGTGGCAGTCCTGTCGCTCAAGAAGCAGCGCACGGTGACGGAAGCGATGCCGCTTGCCGGGTCCCCCATCAAGAACATCTCCCGCTACCGTGTCCGTGCCATCCCCGCGGCCGGCGCCCTGCGGAAGGAAGAGGACACCGGGGAAGAACAGCTGGCATTGTTCTGACGGGAGGGACCGACGAGTGAAGCGATGGAGCTCTGTGATCTGCCTTCTTCTGGCGGCGGCGCTGCTGTGCGGCTGCGGCCAGCTCCTGGAGGGGGAATACGAATCCGTACGGCGGCACGTCAGCGGCGAACAGCAGGGCGCGGAGAGCGTTCCGCTCATCCGGGTCACCACCTATGAGGGCATCTATGACGCGCTCTTGACCATGATACAGAACGGCGACGAGATCGGCGTCATCCGGATCAGTTCCTATGACGGCGACGTGGAGGCGGACGTGAACCGCGCCTGCATGGAGGTCACCAACGATTCTCCGCTCGGAGCCTGGGCGGTGTATTACATTTCCAGTACGGTCAACCGCATCATCGCCTACTACGATGCGGAGATCTCCATCACCTACAAGCGCACTGCCCTGGAGATCCAAAGCGTGGTGGACGTGAACACGACCGCCGCCCTGGAGGGGGAGCTGCGGTATCTCATGGGTAGCTATTCCTCCGGGGAAGCCATCCGTCTGCCCGCCATCATCCTGCAGTCGCGGGACGTGGCCGAATGGGTGGAGGAGATCTACTATGAGGATCCCACCGTGACCGCCGTGCTGCCGACCGTCATCGCGACGGTCTATCCCGAGACAGGCCGCACCCGGATACTGGATCTGCAGTTCCAGTATCCCTATACTGTGGCGCGCATGACGAACATGCAGAGCATGGCTGAGTCAGCCGCAGAGGAGATCGCCGACCGGTCCCGCGAGGCCGGGGAGGACGGTCCGGCTCTGCTCCAGGCCTGCCGGGAGCTTGCGGACACGGTGGAATTCGATGCGGAACGGGAACTGAGCGGAGAGACGGACTGGAGCCGCACGGACATCGCCTACGGCGCCCTCATCGACGGGCGGGCCACAGGCGAGGGTTTCGCAATGGCGCTGGATCTCATCTGCGACGATCTGGGCATCGAGTGCCGGGTGGTCCGGGGACGCCGTGACAGTGTGGACCACTGCTGGAACCTGGTGCGTCTGGGGGAGGACTGGTACCACGTGGATGCCGCGGCCTTCGATCTGGACGGGGCGGCGCAGTCCTTCCTGCGCAGGGATTCGGAGATGGTCGGACGCTACTGGTGGGACGTGAACTCCTATGAGGTTTGCGAGGGGCCCCTTTCCTATGCCAGCTTCGCCCCGGAGCCGCCGGGGGAGAACGGGACGCCTGGGGAGAACGAACCGGGGACGGAGCCCGGAGAGACCGCCTCACCGGAACCTACGGAGCCCGGGACGGAACCGACGGAAACGCCCGGCGGGACCGGAGACGACGGAACCGAATGAAGAACATGCGCGGGCCGGGATCCTCTTCCGGCCCGCGCTGCTTTCTCTTTTGCCCCAGCAGCCTGTCCGCGATCCCCCGCGGCATCACGGCATTCCGGATCCTGGATCCGCGCATCCCGCAGGAACAAAAAAGGCCGAAATCCGGCGCTGCCTGTATTCCCGGAGGAAGAAATGTGGTACAATAAAGCCACTATGATCCGGAAGGGAGAACGGCATATGGCGGATCTGATCCTGACGCTGGACGCCGGCACCACGGGGCTCAAGTGCTCCGTTTTCAACGAGAACGGAGGACTCGTCTGCGCGTGCACCTCCCCCTATGGGGTGTCCTTCCCCGCCGAAGGCTTTGCAGAGCAGTCCGCGGAACAGTTTTACGATGCCGCCGTCGCGGCAGTTCGTTCCATGGAGGGACAATTCGACCCCCGGCGCGTGGCCGTCATCGGCCTTTCCGGCACCATGAACGGCTGCCTTGCCGTGGACGGGGCAGGCCGCGCCCTCTATCCGAACATCATCCACGCCGACACCCGGGCGGTCGAGGAGCTGGAGGAGATCCGCCGCGTCCTGGACGACCGGGCCTATTACGGACGCACCGCGAACCGGCCCGACGTGCACTACACGCTGCCAAAACTCCTTTGGCTCCGCCGGCATCGACCGGAGATCCTCCGAAAGACGGCCAAGGTCCTCAACACCAAGGACGCGATCTACGGATTCCTTACCGGGAATTTCGGATATACGGATTTTTCCGACGCCTCCCTTACGGGGATGTTCCTCCCCGGATCCCGGGCCTGGGATCTGGAACTTCTCGCGGAACTGAACCTCGATCCGGCGCTCCTTCCGGAGATCGTCCCCTCCCACGATGTGAGCGGACGGCTGATCAAAAAGGCGGCGGAGGCTCTGGGACTTCCCCAGGGGATCCCGGTCTCCATGGGCGCGGGAGACGGAAGCTGCGCCACGAGGGGCGCAGGCGTCGCGGGTCCGGGGGAGGCCTACTGCACCGTCGGCTCGAGCGCCTGGCTTGCGACACTCTCCGATACGCCTGCGGCAGATCCGGAAATGCGGGTGTTCTCCTTCCTCGATATGGACGGGAGGCACAGCACGGTCTGCGGTACGGTCCAGTGCGCGGCTGCGGCATTTGACTGGGCCGCGCGCGGCCTCTTCCTCGGCAGGGATCCGGCAGGAGATGACTTTTCCGCTCTTGAGGAGGCTGCAGCGGCTTCACCGGTTGGCAGCCGGGGCGTTTTCTTCCTCCCCACGCTTCTGGGAGAACGGACCCCCTGGTGGAATCCGGACGCCCGGGGGGCGCTCATCGGCATGACCTGCAGCCACACCCGTGCCGACGCGGTGCGCGCCGTCTACGAGGGCATCGTACAGGCGCTCCGGCAGTGCGGAGCCGTGATGGAGGAGCTTGGCCTTTCCTACGAAACGCTTTCCCTCATCGGGGGCGGAGCCAGGAGCAGCATCTGGCCCCAGATGTTCGCCGACACCTTCCACAGACCTGTGACAGTGCCGTCTGAACCCCGGGCTGCCACATCCCTGGGCGCGATGGCGGCGGCGGGAGTCGGCGTGGGCATCTTCTCCTCCTATGAGACGGCTGCCGCCTGTGTGAAGACGGCAGGACGGTACGAACCGGATCCCGCTGCGGCGGAGGCGTACCGGCGGCATTTTGCGGTCTACCGGCGGCTCTACGGACACCTGCGGACGGCTTACGGAGAAATCAGCGCTTACCAGCGCGGAGCTGGGGATGTAGCGGCCCGTTGAGAAGGGAGTGGATCGGATGTCCATGCGGAGCGACCTGTTCCGGAGGCTGAACGGGGAGGACACAGAGCATATCCCCTGGTTCGGCGATCTGAGCTATTACCTCAGTTCCCTTCGTCTGCGGGGACTTCTTCCGGGCCGGTACGAGGGACCGGAAGGCGAGGTGCGTTTTTACCGGGACCGGAAAGTCGGCATCTGCTTTTACGCGCCCTTTACGTTCCGGGAGACTTATACGGACGGGATCGAATACCGGGAGAGGACGGCGCCTGAGGGGATTTATGCCTGCTTTCACACGAAACACGGAGATCTCACCAGTTTTCAGAAGTACCTTCCGGACACCTATGTCTACGCCTACAGGGAGCATTTCGTCAAGGGGATCGACGATCTGGAGCGCATGGCCTACATCTTCGAGCATACCCGATACCTTCCCGATTACGAGCCGTGGCGGGAACGGGACAGGCTGTACGGGGAAGACGGCATCGCCGTGGAGCTGGCCCCCATCTCTGTGTCGCCGCTGCAGAAGCTCCTCGCCCGGTGGGCCGGGGTGGAGACCACGGTGTCCATCCTTTCGGAGGAGGAAGACCGGTTTGAGGATTGTCTCCACCGCATCGAGGAGGCACAGATGCCGGTCTTCGAGATCTTGGCGGGTTCCGGGGCACCGCTTATTGAGTTTCCTGAGAACCTTACCAGCGAGGTGTCTGGATCCTTCTTTCGCAAGTACAACCTGCCCTATTATCAGAGGACGACGGAGCGGATGCACCGGGCGGGGAAGAAGGTCTCGATACACATCGACGGAACGCTGCGGCCCTGCCTTTCGATGCTCCGAGAGGCCGGGTTCGATATCGCCGAGGCGGTGACGCCCGCCCCGGTGGGGGATCTCGACGTGGAAGAACTGCGGTCGGTAGCGGGAGAGGACCTGGTCCTGTGGGGCGGCCTTCCCGGGGCGATGTTCACTCCGTATTTTTCAGATGAGGAATTTGAAGCGCAGATCCGCCGCGTCCTGGCGCTTCGGGACCCCAGAACTATTCTGGGAGTAGCCGATCAGGTCCCCCCGGATGCCGTGGAAGACCGCATCCGCCGGGTATCGGAGATCATCGGACGGGGCTGAGGAGAGGACGGAAAGATGCAGGGACCCATGGAAAACCGGATCTACCGGGCAGAGATCACGGGCTACACCTCCAAGGGGGAGGGCGTAGCCCGCATTGAGGGTCGGGCGGTGTTCGTGCCCGGTGCCATACGCGGCGAGAGCTGCGAGATCCAAATCGAAAAGGTGGGGCAGAACGTCTGCGTCGGAAAGATCCGGACGATCCTCACGCCGTCGCCTCACCGGGTCGAGCCTGCCTGTCCCGTCTGCAGCCGGTGCGGAGGCTGCGCTCTCATGCACATGGATTATGACGAAGAATGCGAGATGAAGCGTCAGCGCGTGGAGGACGCCCTGCGGCGCATCGGCGGGACGGATATTTCGGTGGAGCGTATCCTTCCTTCTAGCCATGTCACAGGGTATCGGAACAAGGCGATTTTCGCCGTCGGGCTGGAGCATGGCAAACCCGTTACGGGGTTTTACGAACTGAGGAGCCACAGGGTGGTGCCCGCATCCGACTGTCTTCTCCAGAGTGAGATCGCTCTACGTGCGGCAGCTGCCGTACGGGAGTGGATGACGGTGAACAACGTTCCGCCTCGGGATTTCAAAACCGGACAAGGTTGCGTGCGCCATGTGTTCTGCCGCACTGCGGAGAAGACTGGTACCGCCCAGGTCGCTGTGATCACAGGACCGGAACGGCTTCCCGCCCGGGAAGACCTCATCCAACGCATACGGGAAAACTGCCCAGAGGTCACAAGCATCGTCCACAATGTGAATCCGGCTTCGGGGAACACGGTCTTTGGCGGCACCTTCCTGCCTCTGTGGGGAGAGACGTGGATCGAGGATGAGCTCTGCGGTCTCCGGTTCCGGCTTTCCGCCCTGTCCTTCTATCAGGTGAACCGCCTTCAGGCGGAACTGCTCTATGCGAAGGCCATAGAGATGGCGGAGCTCACGCCCGAGGACACGGTCTTGGACCTCTGCTGCGGGACAGGGACCATAACCCTGTTGCTGGCGAGACATGTGAGGGTCGCAGCAGGGGTGGAAATCGTGCCGGAGGCTGTGGAGGACGCCCGGGAGAACGCAGTGCGAAACGGCGTTGAGAACGTACAGTTTTTCTGTGCGGATGTGGCTCAGATCGCGGAAATCCTCCATCGGGAGGGGCTTCGCCCTTCGGTGATCTTCGCCGATCCCCCACGCAAGGGTCTCCCACTCGAGGCGGTCCAAGCAGTGGGAGAGATGGCTCCGGATCGCTTTGTTTACGTTTCCTGCGATCCCGCTACCCTTGCCCGGGATGTGCATCTTCTTTTGGCATATGGCTATGCCCCTGTTCGTGCTGTGGCTGTAGATATGTTCCCACGAACGAACCACGTTGAGACAGTATGTTTATTGTCCAAACTTTCTGAAGCCAAGCATCATATCAGCGTCCAAGTCGATATGGATGAGCTGGATGTGACTGCGGCGGAGAGTAAGGCTACATATGAAGAGATCCAGGAGTGGGTGCAGGAGAAG
>JAEEGL014537866.1_pt1 | contig 16709 bp, 20 predicted proteins | sample 9134231 | NCBI WGS metagenome assembly JAEEGL01 (sample SAMN16246548, study PRJNA631951) | gut metagenome | biome: gut microbiome; feature: rumen; material: fiber-attached | host: Bos | place: Iran: Karaj | collected 2018-10 | reverse complement strand
CCGGATTATTGGTGGAGACGGAGGGATTCGAAGATTGCGACATTGTTGATTTATCAATGATTAAGCGCAAAATGTCAGAAATCGTGTCAGAATTTTTTCAAAAGATTTAGAGGCGCTGTAAGTTTTCGTAGTAGAAAAAAGCTTTGCCTCGCACCGAAAGGAGAAGCACCCTTCGCCCCAATTCAGCATCAAAGAGAAAAATTTTTGGACCACTCAGTTAAATCTATTAGTAGCATTTTTAAGACTGAAAAGGCAACAAACAAATAGAGGCGAGTGTCCTTGATGTAGTCAAGAAGTTTTGATACCTCTTCTTCAGTAGGTATTTCAACTTCTTTTCTTTCGTTTTGTGGGAGAATAGCACGCTCAGCGACAAAGCAATCATTAGCTTTAAGAACTTTATTCGCGAGGGAGTGAGCGTTTGCTACAGTTTTAGGACTATGCCCTACAGAATACTCATTAACTGCCTTTTGGTAGAGTTCAGGAGTAAGAAGACCTAACCTTACTTTCATTATGGAAGGGAAAGCGGTTCTGCGTATCTTATCATAATTGAGAATTGTAGTAGGGGAAAGAAGGTTAGAGCGATTATCAATATAGGTGGTAATCAAATCATCCAAGGTTTTATTCTCAGGCTTCATTGAGTGCTTCTTCTCAGTAAGAAACTTGGAAGCGAGAAATTCAGCCTCTTGTTTTGAAGAAGCAGTAAAAGATTTTTGCTTGTGGTTGCCTAATTCATCAGTCCAACTTGCGACACAGCGCCAAGTGCCACTTGGAAGTTTGTGTGCTTTTGCCATTTTCACCCCTCCTTTACTGCTTGCTTTGCTATCATAATACAGCCTGAGAGGGGTCAAGTCAAGCCATTTCGTGTCAGAAATCGTGTCAAAACCCATTCTATTTTCTTACACGAACCTCTAAAATGGGCTTGCTTATTCTAAAAATTTAGATGCCTCAAAACGACAAAAAGCCCAGAAATACCAATACTTTGGGGAAAGTTAAAGGACCAAGAACTTTCGTTCTTGGTCCTTTGGTGGAGACGGAGGGATTCGAACCCTTGACCTTACGGATGCGAACCGTACGCTCTCCCAGCTGAGCTACGCCCCCATTTTTTCGTCAGCTTTGCTATTATAACACATATTTTGGATTTGTAAAGAAGAACTTGCTGAAAAATTCGCCCCGCTGCCGAAGAAAAACTTGATTCTCGCCCTGATCTGTAGTAATATACTATGCGTGGCTTTTGACAAGGCTGCACTAGTCGGGGAGCCAGCGGTGCCCTGTAACCTGCAATCCGCTACAGCAGGGACGAATTCCCGGCCGAGGGTATGTTCTGTGTCGTCTGACCCCGGTAAGCAGCGTTGAAGATCCGGTCTCGCGCAAGGTCGACCCGTGAACCATGTCAGGCGGGGAACCGAGCAGCATTAAGCGGTGTCTGGCCTGTGCCGTGAGGTCGCCGGGTCCGAGCCGGCTGCCGGCGGTAACGGATATAGCGCAGACTTCGGAGCCGGGTGTGCAGTCTTGTCAAGGGCCACTTTTTCAGCAGTCTGCAGCGGGGGAGGTGCGCGCGTGTATCAGGCTTTGTATCGGAAATGGCGTCCGCTGACCTTTGATGAAGTCATCGGACAGGAGCATATCACCCAAACGCTGAAGAGCCAGGTCAGGAACAAGCGTCTTTCCCACGCATACCTGTTCATCGGTACCCGCGGGACCGGCAAAACCACCTGCGCCCGGATCCTGGCGCGGGCGGTGAACTGCGAGCATCCCGTGGACGGCAATCCCTGCGGACACTGCGCGGCTTGCCGCGGTATCCTGGACGGCAGCATCATGGACGTGGTGGAGCTGGACGCGGCCTCCAACAACGGCGTGGACAACGTCCGGGCCCTGCGAGAGGAGGCTGTGTATTCTCCTGCCGCGGTGAAAAAGCGCGTTTACATCATCGACGAGGTGCACATGCTCTCCATGCAGGCCTTCAACGCCCTGCTGAAGATCCTGGAGGAGCCGCCGGAGCATCTGATGTTCATCCTGGCCACCACGGAGCTGCAGAAGGTCCCGGCCACCATTCTGTCCCGCTGTCAGCGCCACAGCTTTCATCGTCTCGAGGCCAGGACCATCGCGGACTATCTGCTGACCATCGCGGGCAGGGAACACATGCAGCTGGAGCCGGAGGCTGCCGCCCTCATCGCGCGCCTTGCCGACGGCGGCGTGCGGGACGCGCTGAGTCTGCTGGACCAGTGCTCCGCACGGGAGACCATCGACGTGGACGCGGTCTATTCCGCCGTGGGTCTGGCCGGAAAACGGAAGATCACGGAGCTTCTGGACGCTGTCCTGCGCCACGATACGGAGAGGACCCTGTCGCTGTTTTCCGCCATGTGGATGGACGGAAAGGACCCCACCAACGTGCTGGACGAGCTCAACTCCCTTCTGCGGGACGTGCTGATGCTCCAGGTCGCGCCAAAGGCGGGGAGAAACCTCGTCTCCGGCGGGTTCGACCAGAAGCAGCTGCTTGCTTTTTCCGCCCGTGTGACCGCGGAGGAACTGATCGCTGCCATGGGCTCGATCCAGGCCTCTTTTTCCGCGCTGAAGGACGGGAAGAACCCCAGGACTGCCGCAGAGCTGTGTCTGGTGTCGCTGTCGAGGGATATCGGCGGGGACAGCTTCCGCAGCGTCCGCGCCAGACTTTCCCGTCTGGAAGAGCAGATGGAGCGGGGCGTCCCGGCCGCGGCGCCGCGGACAGACCCTCCGACGGAGGCTCCCGTTTCGAGCTACTCCGATGAACCTGAGCCGCCTGAGCCTCCGGCCGCCATCGAACCGGAACCCATTCCAGAAGCCCCGGTCGAAGCGCCCCCGGCGGAGTCCGCTGCCGCGGATGCCGATCTCTGGCCCCGGATCCGCCGCGCGGCTCTGGACCGGATCCCCGCGGACATGCGCGCGAATCTGGAGGACGAAGCCAGAGTCTCCGGCTTCGTGGAGGGCAGCCAGCTGATCCTGGAGACGGAGAATGCCTTTCTTGCGGGACGGTATCAGAGGCCCGACGTGGTCAAGATCCTGACCGAAACGGCCCGCGCGGTCAGCGGCAGGGAGCTGCGCCTTCAGGTGCGTGCCCGTTCGGAAAAGCCGCGGGAGACGCGCAGTCTGGACGAACTGCGTCAATATAAGGAAGTTCATTTCATTTCAGAATAAAAATACAGCCGCTGCGGCGGCGGATTGGAGATGCAAGATGGCAAAAGGCGGATTTCGCGGGGGTATGCCCGGCAACCAGATGAACATGATGAAGCAGGCCCAGAAAATGCAGCAGGAATTCATGAAAATGCAGCAGGAGCTGGAGTCCACCGATTTTGAGTTCACCTCCGGCGGCGGCGCGGTCAAGGCCGTCATCAAGGGCACGAGAGAGTTTACCTCGCTGGAGATCGATCCCGAGGTCGTGGACCCCGAGGACGTGGAGATGCTTCAGGACCTGGTCCTGGCCGCGGTCAACGGCGCGCTGAAGCTGGCGGATGAGAAGACCAGCCAGGCCATGAACAAGCTGCAGGGCGGCCTGGGCGGTTTCCCCGGCCTGTTCTGACGACGTGAAAACAGCCGCACGGAATGGATGCGGCTGTTTTTTTCATCCTTTTAATTTTCTGTGAAGCACAGGCGCTGCGGGAGGAGTTAGATGCTGCGAAAGGTGTATCTTGAGATCGGCAACGTGTGCAATCTGTCCTGCAGCTTCTGTCCGGGGACGAAAAGAGCGCCGCGGATGCTCAGCGCGGGGGAGTTTCGCCGCCTTGCCGAAAAGCTGCGGGCACACACCCGGTACCTGTATTTCCATCTGATGGGGGAGCCGCTGCTGCATCCGGACCTGGAGGAGCTGCTTCGGATCGCCGGGGAGCTGGGGTTTCGCGTGATGATCACCACCAACGGGACGCTCCTTCCCGAAAAAGGCGGGATCCTGCTCCGGTCCGGCGCGGTACACAAGGTCAATCTGTCCCTGCAGGCTTTCGAGGCAAATGAGATCGGCAGCCTCGAGGAGTATCTCCGGGGCTGTATCGACTTTGCAAAGGCGGCGTCGGCCGGGGGGATCCTGTGCGAGTTTCGCCTCTGGAATCAAGGGGGACTGGACGAACGGAACCGGGAGATCCTGGAGCTCCTTTCCCGCAGCTTCCCGGGCCCCTGGCAGGACAGCCGGAACGGTCGGAGATTGGCTGAAAAGGTGTGGCTGGACCCGGGGGATCGTTTCGACTGGCCGGATCTGGACCTTGAGGAGCTGGGGGAGAGAAGATTCTGCTACGGCCTGCGGGACCAGATCGGCGTATTGTGCGACGGCACCGTCGTGCCCTGCTGTCTGGACCACGAGGGGGATATCCCGCTGGGGAACCTGTTCGAGAGCGAGCTGGACGATATCCTGAATTCTCCACGTGCGCGGGCGATCTACGAGGGCTTCTCCCGGAGAGTCGCCGTTGAACCCCTGTGCAGGCGCTGCGGTTACGCCGGGCGCTTCGACAAATGAGCTGTGTGAAAAAGAAATGCGGACGACAATTCGTCCGCATTTCTTTTTTTGTGAGGGCTCAAAGCCCCAGGAGTTTTCCGATCCGTTCAAAAAAGCCCCCGATGGAGTCGATGACCGACTTCACCGTGTCCCAGAAGCCGACGACCTCGGTCTTGGCGGAGGAGACTTTGTTGAGCGTGTCCTGGACCTCCTCCACGCGGGCGCGCAGAGCGTCGGTATCCAGCTTTTCCAGGGAACGGCAGAGGGTGATGAGCTGCCGGATCTGGTGGTCTGTCAGCTTGACGCCGTATTCTCCGGCGATATCCAGGATCGTGGCTTCCAGCTGCTCGTCGCTCATGTTTTTGGTCTCGTCCAGCATGAGCTTCAGATCGTTGACGATGGCGGTGGAGTCCATGCTGCCGATCTCGCTGGCCAGATCGCCCGTGATGGTCAGCTCCTGGGTGCTGATGAGCTTGGCAAGATCGTCGATCTTCTTGCCGGTCATGTCCTCATAGGCCTTGTATACGCCGGTGAGAGCGGCGGTCCCGCTCACCGCAAAGGGGGCGGCGACCTTGATCTTCGCGTCGGTGATGCCGGCGGTGGCCAGGGCGCTCATATACATCTCCGGAGTGCACCAGGTGATGTTTGCGATGCTCACGTCCATGCTGGAGCCCTCGGGGAGCAGCTCCACGTACACGCAGGAGATGGAGCGTGTGCCGATGAGAACGCTGTCCACGTAGCCCTCCAGATATTGCCGCTCCTCCTGGTTCGTGACGCGCAGCTCGATCACGCTGCCGCGCTTTATGCCGAAGGACTCGTATACCGCGTCGATCTGCTCATCGGTCAGATCCGCACCGATCACCGCGCGGCTCTGATCGCCGTCCGCACAGGCTGCGGCGCCCGGAGACGCCAGGAGCAGCAGTGCGAGAAGCAGAGAGAAAAACTTTTTCATGTTCAGGTCCCTTTCCCGATATCCTGTACAAATGCATTGTCGATGCCTGTGCAGCCGGCGTTCGCCGACGGAGAGCATGGTATCATGGGTCAGGGGAAAAAGAAAGTCCATTTTGTGAATATTAAGAAAGCTTATGGTTTTGGATCGATTGCAGGACGCCCTCTGGATGCTGACATTTTTACCCTTGTTTTCCGTCTGCGGGATCCGCCTGAGCCTGCGGTGCGGAGCCTTCTGCTGCCTCCGCCCCGACAGGATGCTCCGCGGGGCGCTTGAAGGGAAAGGGGAGGAAGCGCACGGGATGACGCCCGTCCAGGCGGCAAGCACGGCGCTCGCCGCCACCGTCGGCACGGGGAACGTGATCGGTACGGCGCAGGCCGTCGCCATGGGCGGCCCGGGAGCCGTTTTCTGGCTTTGGATCGCCGCGTTCATGGGCATGTGGGTCAAGTATGCCGAGATCCTGCTGGGACAGAGCTGCGGCGGGGGAGCCATGGGGTATATCCGCGCGGCCCTGGGCAGGAAAAGCGCAGGGATCTACGCGGCACTGGCTGTTCTTTCCGCCCTGTTCGTCGGCAATATGGCGCAGATGAACGGCGCGGTGCGTTCGCTGTGCCGTCTGCTGGGGGAAAATGGGATCTTCTGGAAGCTTGGCGCCGGACTTGCGCTGACGGCTTTTGCGGGACTGTGTATCCTGGGCGGCGCCGGTCGTGTGGGCAGGATCACCGAGCTTTTGACGCCGCTGATGGCGCTGAGCTATCTCATCGTGACGGGCTGCGTCCTGCTCGTGTTCAGGGAAAGACTGACCGACGTCCTGAGGATGATCCTGCGGGAGGCGTTTCGGCCCGCTGCGATCGCCGGGGCCGCCGGGGGCTGCGCCCTGCGGCGGTCCATCCTCTGGGGCTTGCGGCGGGGCGCTTTCTCCAACGAGGCGGGCCTGGGCACCGCGGCGAACATCCACGCCTTTTCCCCCTCGAGGGATCCCGCAGCCCACGCCCTTTGGGGCGTATTCGAGGTGTTCGCGGACAGCATCGTGATCTGCAGCGCCACGGCTTTTGCGATCCTTTGCAGCGGTGTGAGCGTCCCCTTCGGCACGCTGCCCGGCGCGGAGCTGCTGGAGCGCGCCATCGGCGCCGGGATGGGGGATCGCGCCGCGGCGGCATACCTGTGCGTGATCCTGCTCCTGTTCGGGATGAGTACGGTGATCGGCTGCTGCGTCAGCGCCGAGCACTGCGTCGACTGGCTGCTGCAGGGCCGGGGAAGGCGCGCGTTTCGCTTCGTCTATCTGCTGTGCGCGGCGGCGGGCGCCGTGCTGCCTCTGGAATTCGTCTGGAAGGCGGCGGATTCCGTCAACGTCCTTCTCGCCCTGCCAAACCTGCTGGCGCTTCTGCTCCTGGCGCCGAAAGCCGGGCGTCTCGTCCGCAGAGGCTTTTCCCGGCAGGCGGGAGGGGAGCGTCCCCCGGGGGAGCCCTTGACTTCAAGCGGGAAGATGATATACTGATGCCATCATTCAAAAGGCGGGGTTCCTATGAAGGCGATCAATCGGATTCTTCTGTTTTTGCTGCACTTCGGCGCGACGGTGGGCGTGCAGATCTGTCTGTTTCAGATGATGCTGCGCTCTACCGACACCTCCAGCGGGATCGGCCTCGGTCTCATCCTGCTCGCCGTCGTGACGTGCCTTGCGGACCTCGCCCTGAGCATGATCCTGCTGAAGGGCCACGATCTGGGTCGTTACGCGGGGATCTTCCTGCAGTTCTGGGATCTTCTGCTGATCAGTCCGCTGTTCATGCTGGGGATCGTGAGCCTGTTTTCCGGAAAGACCGGAGCGGCCTTCGGTACGGCCGTGCTGCTGATCGACCTGCTTTTGATCGTTGAGCGCTCGGTCTCCTTCGTACTGCGAAACCCCAAAGAGCAGGATCCTGAACCCGATCGAGGATAAGCCGCCCAGGGCGGCTTTCCGTTTTGTTTCCGGTAAATTCAGGATTCTTCTCTTGCCCGACGGGGAAGAATGGTGTACAATACACAGGCTGAAACCGCGATCCGTCCGGAACTGGAGTGTGTGCATGAAAGGCTTGGATGTGCTGCTGGACCTGTTGTTCCCGCCCCGCTGCGTCTTCTGCCGCAGGCTGACGCAAAAGGGCGCGCGGGTTTGTCCCAGATGCATGGCCGGGCTGCCCTATACCCGCGCCGCGGCGAAACAGGAATTTCCACACGTGAGGGCCTGCGTCTCCCCGCTGTACTATACGGACGAGGTGCGCGCCTCTCTGCTTCGTTACAAGTTCGCCGGCGCCAGCTCCTACGCGGATGCTTATGGGGATTTTCTGTCAAAATGTATTGACGAAAACGGGATAACCTGCGATAGTATTAGCTGGGTGCCGCTGAGCAGGGCCCGCCTGCGCCGCAGGGGCTACGATCAGGCCCGGCTTCTGGCGGAGGCGCTGTCCTCACACACGGGCCTGCCCTGTGCGCCCACCCTGCGCAAAACGCGCAACAATCCCGCGCAGTCCTCCATCGGAAGCGCAGAGAACAGACGGAAGAACGTCAGGGATCTCTATGAGCTCATCCCCGGCACGCAGGTCCGCGGCAAACGGATCCTGCTGGCGGACGATATCGTCACCACCGGCGCGACGCTCTCGGCCTGCGCAGCGGTACTGAAGAAGGCCGGCGCGGCGGAGGTATACGCCGTCACGGTCGCAAGAAGGAAAGATTAGGGGCTTTTCCCTTAGAGATAGAGGAGAAAATTATGGTCATATTTGAAAGAGATATCGCGGTCGATCTGGGCACTTCCACGACGCTGCTCTTCGAGCAGGGCAAGGGCGTCGTCGCCCGGGAGCCGACGGTGGTGGCCCTGGACCGGATCACCGGCAAGATCTCCAAGGTCGGACAGGACGCCCAGAAGATGCTGGGGAGGACGCCCGCCAACATCGTGCCCATCCATCCGGTGAACGCCGGCGTGATCTCGGACTATGAAATGGCGGCCCAGATGCTGCGGGAGCTGGTGAACCGCATCACCTCCTTCAGTCTGTTCAAGCCTTGCGTGCTGGCCTGCGTCCCCAGCTCCGTCACCGGCGTGGAGGAGCGCGCCATGATCGACGCCTCCATCGAGGCCGGCGCCAGAAAGGTCTATCTGCTGGAGACCGCCGTTGCCACCGCCATGGGCGCGGGCATCGACATCTCCCGCCCCGACGGGCATATGATCATCGACATCGGCGGCGGCACCACTGAGATCGCCATCATCTCCGCGGGGGGCGTTGTGGAATGCGAATCCATCAAGGTCGCCGGCGGCAGCTTTGACGAGGCCATCGTGAAATACATCCGCCGCAAGTACAACATGCTCATCGGACTGGGCGCCGCGGAGGAGATCAAGCGCAGCATCGGCTGCGTCATGCAGCGCCCGGATATGGGCGTGGAGGAGGTCAAGGGCCGGAACCTGGTCAACGGCCTGCCCAAGACGGTGAACGTCAACGCCAACGAGCTCATCGAGGCCTTCGTGGACCCCATGAACCACATCCTCGAGGCCATCCACAACGTGCTGGAGCGCACGCCGCCCCAGCTGGTGGGCGACCTGGATACCAACGGCATCGTCATGTCCGGCGGCGGCAGTCTCATCTACGGCATCGACCGGCTGATCGAGCGCAGCACCGGCATCCGCACCAGCGTGGTGGACGATCCCATCTCCTGCGCGGCCTACGGCGCGGGCAAGATGCTCAAGCACCTGGAGGAGATGCCCGAGGGCATGCGGAATTTCTACCGGATGCGTCAGCTCAAGGGCTGAGAGACGAAGGGGGATACGACATGCAGCCGAAATTGTTGAAACGGCTTTCCGGTTTGCTTTCCAAAAAAGAAGAGCAGCCCTTCTGCTCCGCCGTGGTCCTGGCCGCGGGCGGCTCCATCCGCATGGGCAGCGACAAGATCCTGGCCCGGCTGGAGGAGCTGCCGGTCCTGGCGCGGACGCTGCAGCCTTTTCAGGAGAGCCCCTGTATCCAGGAGATCGTGGTGGTCACCACCGCCGAAAAGCTCCAGGAGGTCACGGAGCTGTGCCGGGAGTATAACGCGGGCAAGGTCACCAAGGTCGTTACCGGCGGAAAAACCAGGGCCGAGTCCGCTCTTACGGGCGTGTCCGAGGTGAGCCCCAGGGCCACCCTCATCGCCATCCACGACGGGGCGCGCCCTCTGGTGACGGAGGATCTGATCCGACGCACCGTGGAGGCGGCCCGGGAGCGCTACGCCGCCGTGCCCGCCATCCGCAGCACCGATACGCTGAAAACCGCGGGGGAGGACGGCGCCATCATCGGCAGCGTGGACAGGAACACCACCTGGCGCATCCAGACGCCCCAGGTCTTCAAGGCCGACCTCATCAAGGGCGCGCTCACCAAGGCCATGAAGCTCGGCCTGCCCCTGACGGACGACAGCTCCGCCATGGACGTGCTGGGCATCACCACCTATTTCGTTGAGGGCGACGAGGAGAACATCAAGCTGACCCGGCCCCTGGATCTGATGCTGGCCAGCGCGATCCTGCGGGACAGGAGGGAGCGCCATGCGGATCGGACAGGGATATGACGTCCACCGGCTGACGGAGGGCCGCAGACTGATCCTGGGCGGCGTGGAGATCCCCTGGGAAAAGGGGCTGCTGGGCCATTCGGACGCGGACGTGCTGACCCACGCGCTCATGGACGCGCTGCTGGGAGCGGCCGCTCTGGGTGATATCGGCAAGCTCTTTCCCGACAGCGATCCCCGCTATGAGGGCGCGGACAGCATCGGGCTGCTCCGGGCCGTGACCGCCCTGCTGAGGGAGAAGGGCTACCGCGTGGGGAACACCGACTGCACCGTCGTGGCCCAACGGCCGAAGCTGGCTCCCTACATCCCCGAGATGCGCAGGCGTCTGGCGGAGGCCATGGACGTGGACGTCTCCCGTGTGAGCGTCAAGGCCACCACCGAGGAGGGCCTGGGTTTCTCCGGAGAGGGCCTGGGCATCGCCGCCCAGGCGGTCGCGCTGCTGGAGGAATGAAGGACAATTTCACATTTGCATCTCTGCTGCATAGGATGAATTGAATCCTGCACGAGACAGAAAAAGGGATCACGCTTCGGCGGATCCCTTTTCTCGTTGGGATAATCTCGGATCGCGGCGGCCGTGCACGCGCGGCCCAAGGAGAAGCATATGAGGCAGATCTGGATCCTATTTCGCTCTCTGACCCACGCCCAGAGCGCCGCCCGGCTGCTGGAACGGCGGGGGATCACCGCCACAGTAACGAGAGCGCCCCAGGGCGCAAATCCCAAGGGCTGCGGTTACGCTGTCACCATACGCAAACGGATCCCGGAGGCGCTGCGCCTTCTCGACGAGGAGAAGCTCCCCTACGGGAGAGTCCTGGAGCGGCTGGAGAGCGGCGAATACGGGGAGGTGAGACCGTGATCTATCTGGACCAGGCGGCCACCTCCCTGGTGAAGCCCCCGGAGGTGGCCTATGAAGTGCTCAAAGCCATGGGCACGATGGCCAGTCCCGGGCGCGGCGGCCACGAGCCCGCCATGCGGGCAGCCGAGACGGTCTTTCGCTGCAGGGAGTGCGCGGCGGAGCTGTTTCATCTGGAGAGTCCGGAGCAGGCGGTCTTCACCATGAACGCCACCCACGCCCTGAATCTTGCCGTCCGCAGCCTCGTGAAGCCCGGCTCCCGGGTCGTGATCTCCGGCTTCGAGCACAACTCCGTCACCCGGCCCCTTCACGCCCTGGGCGCTGAGATCCGCGTGGCGGGAAGACGCCTGTTCGATGAGGAGGATACCCTGTCGGAATTTGCGCGGCTGCTGCCCGGGGCGGACTGCGCGGTCTGCACCTGCGTCTCCAACGCCTTCGGCTACGTCCTGCCGTTTCGGAAGATCGCGGAGCTGTGCGGCAGGGAAGGAGTGCCGCTCATCCTGGACGCGTCCCAGGCGGCGGGGGTGCTGGAGCTGAACGTGGGAGAGCTCGGCGCGGCGTTTACGGCGATGCCGGGACACAAGGGCCTCTTCGGTCCCCAGGGCACGGGTATGCTCCTGTGCGCCGTACCGGGGGAGCCGCTCCTGTTCGGCGGCTCCGGTTCCGACAGCCTGGAGCAGAGGATGCCACCCTATCTTCCGGACCGGCTGGAGGCCGGGACCCATAACGTGTGCGGGATCGCGGGTCTGCTGGCGGGAATGGAATACGTCCGGAAAAAGGGGACGGCGGCCATCCTGCGCCATGAGAAGTTCCTGCTGGAGCAGGCTGTGCGGGAGCTCTCCGGAACCGGATGCGAGCTGTTCAACGATCCCGGAGGACGACAGTGCGGTGTGCTGTCCCTGCGCAGCGCGGACATGGACTGCGAAACCCTGGCGGCACGGCTTTCGGAGCGGGGCGTTTGCGTGCGGGCGGGACTGCACTGCGCGCCGCTGGCCCACGAGAGCGCGGGCACCCTGGAGACCGGGACCGTACGGCTGAGCTTTTCCCCCTTCGTGGAGGCGGGGGCGCTCTCCCGCGCCTGCCAGATCCTGCGGGAGACCCTCCAGGAGGGCCGTTCTTCATAGAAATTCATTTTTATCCCGCTTCCATCTGTTGCCTTTTCGCCGGAAATGATGTATAATACCACAGTTAGTAATGTGGATACGTATGCAGTCAATCCGCCCGGCTGAAATAATAGAGGGGAATTGCCTATGGAAGCTATAAAGAACATCTTCAATATTGCTTTCACCGATATGAAAACGATGGGATTTACGGACCTTCTGGACATCATCATCGTGGCATATCTGATCTACAAGGTGGTCTGGTTCGTCCGGAAGACGAATTCTCACAACATCGCCAAGGGGATCGTTTTCATCCTGATCGCGCTGTGGCTCTCGTATATCTTCAATCTGACCATGATCAATTTCCTGCTGCGGCGCACCGTGGAATTGGGCCTGATCGCGCTGCTGATCCTGTTCCAGCCGGAGCTGCGGCGTCTGCTGGAGCGCATGGGCCGCGGCTTCTCCTCCCGACGGTCCTTGTCCAGCCCCCTGATGGAGGACGTCATCGCCCAGGCGGTCACCGCCTGCGTGGAGATGTCCGCCTCCAAGACTGGCGCGCTGATGATCTTTGAGCGCAGAGAAAAGCTCAACAGCATCGTAAGCACCGGCACCGTCATCAATTCGGACGTGTCCGCCGAGCTCATCAAGAACCTGTTCTACAACAAAGCGCCCCTTCACGACGGGGCCCTGGTGATCCGGGAGGGACGGATCGCGGCGGCAGGCTGCGTCCTGCCCCTGACCCAGAGCACCAACCTCAGCAAGGATCTGGGGATGCGGCATCGCGCCGGCATCGGCTTGAGCGAGCAGTCCGACGCGGTGGTCATCATCGTCTCCGAGGAGACCGGCGCCATCTCCATGGCGGTGGAGGGGATGCTCAAACGGCACCTCTCCGGTCCGACCCTGGACAAGCTGCTCCACAGCGAGCTCATCCAGGAGGACGAAGACAGCTCCCGCGTCAATCAGCTGTTGTCCGGTGTGAAGGCCTTCTTTAGAGGAAAAAAGAATGAAGAAAATGAGAAAAATCTATGACAGCAAGGTCTTCTGGCTGGTTCTCTCCTTCCTGATCTCTCTGTCCGTCTGGGTCTACGTGACCTCGGTGGAGACGGTCCAGTCCACGAAGGTCTTCCGCAGCGTGCGGGTAGAGATCGTGGGGGAGGAGACGCTGCTGAGCACCCGTGACATGGTGATCACGGACGTGGACACCAACACCGTCACCGTGGAGATCCGCGGACCCAGGCGTGTGGTGAACGCCCTGGACAGCGAGGATCTGGTGGCAGAGGTGGACGTGAGCAAGCTGGGTCAGGCCGCCTATACCTCCCTCAACTACACCATCGTGTATCCCAGCGGGACGGACAAGCGGAGCCTCACCGTCGTCAGCCGTTCCCGGGATACCATCAATTTCATGGTATCCAAGCTCACCACCAAACAGATCCCCGTACAGGGCGGCTTTGAAGGAAAGGTGGGCAACGGGTATGCGGAGACGCCGATTTTTGAGCCCAGCGTGATCACCGTCACAGGACCCGAGGCATATTTGCGGAACATTCACCATGCCTATGTGACCTTCGGCGCGGATCAGACGGTGGATAACACCTACTCTGTGGAGACGGGCTTTGAACTGCAGGATGCCAACAACGAAGTATGCCCGACCGCAGAGATCAGCTATGAGCCCCTTACGATCCAGGCGACGCTTCCCATCCTTGCGCTCAAAGAGGTCCCGCTCAACGTGGGTCTGCTGGAGGGCGGCGGCGCGTCCGAGGCAAACACCAAGGTCAATATCGAGCCGAAATACATCACTCTGGCCGGCGACTCCGCGATCCTCTCCGAGATCAATCAGATCTTTCTTGACACCATCGATCTTGGAGAATTCCTGTCTGATTACACTGCCAGCTATTCCATTCCCATTCCCAACGGCGTGAGAAACATCACCGGCGCCACCGAGGCGACCGTGAACCTGCAGATCGTGGGGCTGGAGACCAAGACCTTTTATATCAGCAACTTCACATGGATCGGCCTGGACGAAATGTATGAAGCGCTCCCCATCTCCAGCAGCATCCCGGTGGTCCTGCGGGGCAGAGCCAGCACCCTGAATCTCATCACCACGGACAACATCCGCGCGGAGGTCGACCTGAGCAGCCTCAGCGGGAAAGTGGGCAATTACGTACTGCCGGTGAAGGTCACGATCCCCAACTATTCCACCGTCGGCCCCATCAGCGTCAACGGGGAACCGGATTATACCGTGGCAGTCACCATCGAGAGGAAGTCCGACACATGACCCAGGACGCCATTGTGACGAAGCTCCTGCCGGACGGGATGGCCGAGGTCGTCGTGAAGCGCGCCACCGCCTGCGGCGGCAACTGCGGCAGCTGCGAATCCTGCATGTTCCAGAACGAGCTGAAGACCGCGGCCCGCAACACCATCGGCGCAAAACCCGGTCAGCGGGTGGTGATCGAGAGCAAGAGCTCCCGGATCTTTGGCGCGGCGATGTTGGTATACGTGATGCCGCTGCTCTTCTTCCTGCTGGGCTACGGGCTCTCCGCGGCTCTCGGCGCGGGAGAGGGGGGCCGGATCCTGGCCAGCTTTGCCGCTCTCGCGGTGAGCGCGGCGGTACTGGTCTGGAGCCAGAAAAAGAAACGGAAAAAAGAGCCCATCACCTTTGAGATCATCGGGTGAAGGGGCGCGGAGGTACTATGATCAAAAGCATGACCGGCTATGGCAGCGCCAAGGGCACCGTGGAGGGACTGGAGATCGGCGTTGAGCTCAAAAGCGTCAACAACCGTTATCTGGACACCTCCGTCCGGCTGCCCCGGAGCTTCCTGTTCGCCGAGGAGACCATCAAGTCTCGGGTCCAGGCCCACATCAGCCGGGGCAAGGTGGACGTTTTCGTCACCGTGGACAGCTCCCAGGCGGGGGACGTGTGCGTCAAGGTCAACGAGACGCTCCTGAAGAGCTATCTGGACGCCGTGAACCACATCGCGGAGGAATACGGCCTGCCCAACGACCTGAGCGCCATGAGTGCCGCGAGATTTCCCGACGTGCTCACCGTGGAGAAAAAGGATCTGGACGCCCAGGCCATCGGTGAGGGGCTCTCCCGGATCGCGGAGCTGGCGCTGCAGGACTTCGACGCCATGCGCCTGCGGGAGGGCGAGAAGCTGCGGGACGACGTGCTGGGACGGCTGGAGACCATCTCCCGGCTGGTGCGGACCGTGGAGGATACGGCTCCCGAGACCGTGGCGGAATACCGCCGCCGTCTGGAGCAGAAAATGACGGAGGTCCTGGGGACCGCCGGGATCGACGAGAATCGGATCCTGACGGAGGCGGCGATCTTTGCCGACCACATCGCGGTGGACGAGGAGACGGTGCGCCTGCGCAGCCACATGTCCCAGCTGCGCGGCATGATCGACGGGGATTCTCCCATCGGCCGCAAGATCGATTTTCTCATCCAGGAATTCAACCGGGAGGCCAACACCATCGGCTCCAAGTGCCAGAATTCCCGGATCGCACACGTGGTGGTGGATCTGAAGTCCGAGATCGAAAAGATCCGGGAACAGATCCAGAACATTGAATAGGAGCTGCCTGTGAAACTGATCGGCATCGGATTTGGTAATTATGTGGCGGCGGAACGGGTCGTCTCCATCGTGAGCCCCGAGTCCGCGCCCATCAAGCGCATGATCCAGGAGGTGCGGGAGCGCGGGGCGCTCATCGACGCTTCCTTTGGCCGCAGCACCCGCGCCGTGCTGGTCATGGACAGCGGGAACGTGATCCTCTCCGCGCTGACGCCGGACAATCTGGCGGCCCGCTTCGAGGAGAATGAAAACGCAGAGGAGGAGAGAGAATGACGGAAAGAGGCAAACTCATCGTGATCTCCGGACCTTCCGGGGCGGGGAAGAGCACCGTGGTCAACCGGGCCATGCAGGGCCGCGGCGACATCTGCTTTTCCACCTCCGTGACCACCCGTCAGCCCAGACCCGGCGAGGTGGACGGGAAGGACTATTTCTTCATCACCGACGAAGAATTCCGCCGCATGGTGGAGGAGGACAAGCTCCTGGAGCACGCGGAATACGTGGCCCATTCCTATGGCACCCCGCGGCAGTTCGTGCTGGAGCAGATGGACGCCGGGATGAACGTGATCCTGGACATCGAGGTCCAGGGCGCGCGCCAGGTACGGGAAAAGATGCCGGAGGCCGTGATGGTCTTCATCATCCCGCCGGATCTGGAGACCCTGCGGCAGCGCCTCATCAAGCGGGGCACCGACAGCCTGGAGACCATCGAGGCCCGGCTCACGCGGGCCCGTCAGGAGTACGCGGAGGCGGACTTCTACGACTATATCATCGTCAACGACGATCTGGACCGGGCAGCGGCGGAGTTTGCCGCCATCATGCTGGCCGAGCACTGCAGCTACGCGGAGCGATCCCACTGGCTGCGGCAGATCTGAAAATAGAATGAACGCCGCAGCAGCGGCAGAAGGAGTAATACGACTATGATGCTTTATCCCCCCGTTGCGGAGCTGGTCGACAAGATCGGCAGCCGCTATCAGCTGGTGAACCTGGTCGCCCGTCGGGCCCGCGCCATTTACGCCGAGTCCGAGGAGGAGCAGATCCCTCTGGAGAGAAAACCCGTGTCCTCCGCCATCGACGAGGTCTACACCGGCAAGCTCTCCATTTCCCACGAGACGAAGAACTAAAGCAATTCAGACAAAGAAAGGGCGGTGATCCGATTGCCGGTTTCCATAGCGAAAGTTGCGGTTTCCGCGGCAACCTACTTGATCGACCGCCCTTATGACTATCTTGTGCCGGAGGAGCT
>JAEEGL012777225.1_pt1 | contig 16709 bp, 14 predicted proteins | sample 9134231 | NCBI WGS metagenome assembly JAEEGL01 (sample SAMN16246548, study PRJNA631951) | gut metagenome | biome: gut microbiome; feature: rumen; material: fiber-attached | host: Bos | place: Iran: Karaj | collected 2018-10 | reverse complement strand
TTACTGCTTTTATTAATATCTGGCTTTAATAATTTTAAATCATATTTTTTAGCTTCATCTAAATACTCTTTGGTTTTTATTTCACTACCGATAGACATATTAAGTAAATTACAAATAAAATATTCTTTGTAATAAACCTTTAAGTATGCCATCTGATAAGCAATTATAGAATAAGAAACTGAATGAGCTTTATTAAATCCATAATTAGCAAATTTAAGTATTAAATCATATACTTTAGTTGAATCTTCCTTACTATATCCATTTTCCATACATCTTTTAACAAATTTATCTTTTTCTTGTAATAAGATATCTTCTTTTTTCTTAGACATAGCTCTTCTTAATATATCAGCTTCTCCTAATGTATAATTAGCTAAAACATTAGCGATTAATATTATTTGTTCTTGATATACTATTATTCCATAAGTACTATTTAATATAGGTTCTAGTTCTTTAACAATATATTCTATTTTTTCTTTTCCTTTTTTTCTATCAACAAATAAATCTATATTATCCATAGGACCAGGTCTATACATAGCAATAGCAGATACTATATCATCAAAACTATTTGGCTTTAATTTTGATAAAAAATTCATCATTCCTTTTGATTCAAATTGGAAAATACCTACTGTATTAACATCATAAAATATTTTTAATGCATCTTTATCATTAAGTGGTATATCATCAAAATTAATACCTGCTTCATTTAATATATTATGAATATATGTTAAATTAGATAAACCTAAAAAGTCCATTTTTAGTAAACCTAAATCTTCTAAATATTCCATAGTATAACCAGTTAAATAAATATTATCGTGATAATAAAGAGGTATTACTTCATCTAGATCAACACTTGATATAATAACACCAGAAGCATGTATTGATGTATGTCTTTTTAATCCCTCTAAATGCATACTAACATTATATACATTTTTAATATCATTATTGATATTTAAATATTCTGTTATTTTTTTATCATTTAAATTATCTTTTAAATTTAGTTTAGGATCTATTAATCTACATAAATAATCAACATTAACACCTAATACTTTACCAATATCTCTTAATATTTGTCTTGAACCCATAGTACCAAATGTTATTATTGGTGAAACTCTTTTAATCCCATATTTTTTAATACAATATTCAATTACATCATTACGCTTATTATCCTCAAAATCAATATCAATATCGGGCATTGTTTTTCTCATTTTATTTAAAAATCTCTCAAATAATAAATTATATTTTAATGGATCTATAGTTATTATATTTAATAAATAAGAAACTAATGAAGAAGCAGCACTACCTCTTCCTGGACCTACTAAAATACCATTTTCTTTTGAGTATTTTACATAATCATAAACTATTAAGAAATAGTCATTAAATCCCATCTCATCAATTACTTCTAGTTCATATTTTAATCTTTCAATATATTTTTTAGGTACAGTTTCACCAAATTTATTTTTAAGTCCTTCAATGCATAATTTTTTTAAGTATTCCTTACTATCTAAATTATTAGGACAATCAAATTTAGGTATTAAACTTTTCTTTTCTGGTAACTTTAAATCACATAATTCTTCTATTTTATTAGATTCTTCTAATAATACTAAATGGTTATTAAAATCATAATCAATTTCATCTATTTTTTTACCATCTTTAATACAATATAAATATTTTATATAATTCTTATCTTCTTCTTTTAAGTATAATGTTTCCTTTATATTTTCAAAAACAAATATATCTTTATATATTTTATTTAATTCATTTTCTAATTTTTTATTTTTTAATATACAAACTAAATCATCACTATATTTTAATAAATCATCACTACTTATTTTATCTTTAGACATTATTGTGGATAACTTTAATAAATTTTTGTATCCATTATAATTCTTACAATATAAAATTATTTTATCAGTATAATCAACTTCTAAACCAATAATAGGTTTTATATTATTTTTTAAACATTTATTATAAAACTCAATGCAACCAAACATATTATTATCAGTAATAGTTAGTGACTTTAAATTGTTTTCTTTCGCATAAGAAATTAAACTATCAATAGTAATCATACTTGATAACAATGAATTATCTGTTTTAATATATAAAGGTACCATGTTAATCACCTAATAATATTTTATAATATTGGTATTAAAAAAACAATTGTTTTTAATGATATATTGACTTTATTTATGTACTAATATATAATTTAAGTATAGTATATAGGAGGGTTACCATGGAAAGTACTAATGAAAAAAAATTATCTTATCGAGATAGATATCAATGGATTACTGAGGATTTTCTTAAAGGAAAAAATAGAGAAGCTATTGAAGCATTAAGAGATATTTATAAAGAAAATAGAGAAAAAGCGATAAATGATTTAAGATATTATTGTGAATGTCTTGAAATAATTGAAAATTATATTGAAAAATTAGATGAAAAAACATCTAATAAAGAAAATGCAATTTAAATTGCTTTTTTTATTAAATTTAACCTTTATAATTGACTTATCTTTAATTATATGGTAAAGTTATATAGCGAGGAATAAATTAATTATTTGAGGAGGAATACAAATGGCAAAAAAAGTTAGTTCAAAAAAAGCATTATTTGGTAATTTAAGATCACACTCATTAAGAGCTACTAAACATGCTCAAAAACCTAATTTCCAAAAAGTAACTATGGATAATGGTGAAACTGTTGTTATGAGTGCTAGAGAATTAAGAACATTAAAAAAAGCTGATAAAAATGCATAATAAAGTATATTTTAAATATACTTTTTTTATTAAAAAAAGAATTAATTATTATCTATAATTAATTCTTTTTGTTTTTGCTTTTTAGAAACTAATACAGGATACATTGTTAATATTTTATTTGTACCACATAATGTTACTGCTACTAAATAACTTGATTCCTTACCACCTATGTTAGATATTACAGAACCATAATCAACTACATATTTATCAACAATTGAACAATAAAATGGTTTTAAATAATTTATCTTTTCTTTTACAACATTTATAATTTCTTTTATATCAATATTTTCATAGAAAATAGTATGAACAACTTTATCATTATCTTCATCTAAATGTTTTTTAATATGTTCTAATACTTCTTCTTCATTATAATTAATTAATTGTGAAGAAAAATAATTATTAACATCTATTTCATTAGATATACCTAATTTATATTCTAAATATAATTTTATATCATTTAATTCTGTATGTGAAATTTCTTTTTCTGATACAGTTTGATATAATTTATAAGCTTCATCTAACTTATTTTCCCTAATATTTAAAAATATTGTTTGAACTAAAGAAGCTTTTAAAACTTTAGCTTTTTCAAAGTATTCTCTAGCCATTTCATAATTACCTTCATACATTTCTATTTTACCTAATTCAATACATGAAACCAAATTATTTGGAATTAGTTTTAAAATATAATTGTGTAAAGATTTAGCCTCTTCAAAATTCCCCTCTTTAATTTCTAAAAAAGCTAATTCAGTAAGACCTTGTATATCATTTGGTTTTAACTTATTCATTTTATTAAAGTATTCTCTTCCTTTTTCATAATTACCTTCAATCATTTCTAATTTTCCAAGATATAAAATGGTTTGATAATTATTTGGATTTAACGCTAAAGATCTTGTTAGATAAAAACGAGCTCTACTATAATCTTTAATAGCTAATTCTACTTTAGCTAATTCTAAATATGAAACAAAATCACATTTATTTAGTTTAATTGCTTCTCTTAAATAATATATAGAAGACATATAATTGTGTTGATCAAACTCTATTCTACCAAGTTCGCATAATGTTCTAAAATCTTTTGGATTTGATTCTAAAGATTTTAATAAATACTCTTTTCTTTCTTCATAATCTTCAGTTAATTTACTTAAGTGATACATTAAAATAGAATTAGAGTTTTCATCTTCCATATTATTAAAATATGATAAAGCACTTTCTTTATTATTTTTAGCTATTTCTAATCTACCTAATTCCATAAGAGTATATGAATCTTTTGGAGATATTTCTAACACTTTTCTATAATATGACTCTGCTTTTTCATAATTAAAGTTTATTTTTTCAAGATTTCCTAATTCAAATAAAGTATATTTATCTTTAGAATTAATTTCCAAGACTTTTTCAAAATATTTTTTAGCTTCCTCAAAATTAGATCTTAGCATTTCTAATTTTCCTAATTCAAATAAAACTTTATAATTTTTTTCATCTAATTTTAATGCTTTTATTAAATAATTATATGCTTCATTTAAATTACCCATTCTAGCACTTAATTTACCTAATTCAAGCCAAATATAATCATTTTCTGGAGATAATTTTATAGCTTTATCATAATATTTTTTTGATTTAGCAAAATCTAATTGTAAAAAATAAATTCTTCCTAATCGTTCTAATGAATAAATACTCTTTGGATTAATAGTTAAAGCTTCTTCATAGTATTCAATTGCAGAATCAAAATATCCTTCTTCTTCTTCAATAATACCTAATTCAAGTATAGAATAATAATCATTTGGATTATTTAATAATATTTCTTCATAAAGTGACCTTGCATCATTATATTGTTTTTTATGCGCAAATGATTTTGCTCTTGAAAATAAATATTTTTTACCATACTTAGAATAATAAAATACTTCGATTTTTTCTCTTCCATCAGTCTTAACATCACAAGATTCTTCAAGAATATTAGATAATTTAATCAAACCATCTCTTCCAATATGATCATGTTTAGCTGTATTTAATAGTTTACTATAATATTCTTTAGCGCTTTCATAATCTTTTTGAATAGTTGATATTTTAGCTAATCTATATGCTGAATGGTCCTTATACTCTTTATCTTCTAGTAACAACTTATAGTGTTTTTTAGCTTCTTCATATTTTTTTTCATGTTCCTCTAAAGATGCTAATTGATATATTATAGATGATTCATTAGGAAATAGTTCTAAAGCTTTTAAAAAACATTTTCGAGCTTCAGAAATATTATTATTCATATTTTCTATTATTCCTAAATTTAATAAAGTTTTATAATTATTTGGATTTAAAATATATAGTTGATCTAAATAAAATTTGGCTTTAAGAGAGTTTTTTCTTATTATTTCTATTTCACTTAATTTAACCAATGCATCTTCTTTTAATGATGTATTCATTAAAACTTCAAAACATATCTCAGCTTTTGAATTATTATCTTTTAATTGTTCTAATCCTAAATCATATATTTCTTTAATATTATTATGACTATACTCTATAGCTTTTTCAAAGCATCTTTTTGCTTCTTCTATTTTATTATTATTAATATTTAATTTAGCTAACTCAATATAAACTAAATCTTTTAAAGATGAATTAATTATATTATTTAAATATTTGATACCATCTTCTTTATTACCATTTTTAATATTAATTTTACCTAGTAATAAGAATGCATATTCTTCATATGGGGTATTAATAAAAGTTAATATTTTTTTTACATCATTATCTTTAATTTTATCATAGTTAGATTTCACTCTTATTTTTTCAAAACTTAATGCCGAACTTTGATTTTTTTCTATTACTTTTCCTAATAAATAATCAGCATTACTATATGCTTTATCATTTACAAGCTTTTTAATTTTAGATAAATAATTCAAACTTTTCTTATCCATTTCAAATACTGCTTTATTAAATAATTTAGTATGAATAAAGTAATTATCACTTTCTAAAAATTCTATTTTTTCAACTAATTCTAATAATTCATTTTTTTTGTTTGTTTCTAATATTGATTCTAAATCTTCATTTGCTTCTTTATAATTTCCATCAATGAATTTTACTTTTGCTTCTTCTAATTTTTTTATTTGATTCAATCTTATTAATTCAATATCTGATAAATTTCTAATTGATGAATCTGTTATCTTACTTAAATATTTTAAAGCCATACCTTTATTACCATTTTCAATATAGGCATTTGCTAATTCAAAATAAGCATTTTGTTCATATGGAGTATTAACATAAGTTAAAAGTTTTTTTATTCCCGAATCTCTTCTATATTTTATTTCTGCTCTATCTCTTTCAAATTTAATAGAAAAACATGAGTCATCATTTACTATTCTTTCTAATAAAGATCTTGCATTAGAATAATTTTTAGTTTTATCTATCTCATTTTTAGCTTTAATTAATCTTTTAAAACTATCTTCACTCATTCTAATTACTGATTCATTAAATAAATAATTATGAACAAAATAATCATCATTTTCTAAAAAAACTAATCTTTCAATTAATTCTTGTACTTCTTCTTTATAATCAGTATTTAATAATGGTTCTAGATATTCTTTAGCTTTCTTAAAATTACTTTCAATAAACTCAAGTTTACCTAATTCTAATAATGATTTTTCTTTATAATCAGTATTCAATAATTCAATAAATAATTCTTTTGCGAAAGCTCTTTTTTCTACAATTTTAGAAGATGTTAAAGCTAATTTAAATTTAACTAAAGGAATATTTTCTTTTTTATAAATTTTCATATAAGTACCAAAAGCATTTTGGTAATTTCTCATTTCAAAATCTCTATTAGCTCTTGAAAAAAGAACAGCATTTTCATCTAACATAAAAATCCCCCAATTTAATAATAATTTATTCTAACATATTTTAAAATATTGTTAATTAAAAATACTTCAAATGAAGTATTTATTGATTATCTTTTAAAACATTTTTAACAATTTTTTTCAAACTATTACATGTATCATCATATCCATCTACATTAGATATACTATCTACATCTTCAGTAGATATGATACTATTAATAAATTCCTTATCAATTTTATTTATGTTGTTATCAGTTGATTCTTTAATATCAAATTTAACTATTTTTTTATTTTCAATTTCAATATTAACTGTTATTTTACCTAAATCATTTTCATTACTAACAACATAACTTGTTATATTATTATTAGTATCTTTAGATATTATTTTAAATTCATCAATTTTCTTAAAGTTAATAAACATAAATATACATATACCAATTATTAATACCCAAGCAATTGTGAAAGGAACAAAACTTTTATTGATATGAAATCTTGATTTAGCACCTACTCTATCCAATAAAGGTGTTAATAAACCAATTAATATAATACTTATAAATATTGATTCATTTAATGAAACAAAATATCTAAATATTATAAATAATATACCAACAAATATACCATATAATACTTGTCCTATTGGTGTTACTGGTGAATTATTAAAACTTGATAATAATACACCAAATATAGTACTAGAAGTAAATAATATATATAAAATATACCAACTTCCTATCCCACTAAAATATCCTGTAAAGAATGTTATTATACTTATTGTAACTAAACTAGATAAAGCTATTTTATATTTAATACATTTAGTTAGTGATAAATAGATTAAACTTAGTATACATATTATTGAACATCCACCTATTACTGAAGGAGTTAAACCAAGAAAGAAGTTTTTAAAACCTCCATAAGGTGTTATTAAAGATTCATATGTTCCAATATCTTTTAAATTACTAATTGTATTAACTTCACCATAAAATAGATATGGATCTATTTTTAATATAAAATAACATATTCCAAGTATTATTAAACCAATTATTAATGTATAATTTATATAATATAATTTAGAAGGAATTAATTTACTTATTATTTCAATTACAATACTTCCTATTATTACTAAATAAATTGGAACATTAATACCTAACATTAATGGTAATATTAAACTACCTAATAAATAAGGTTTAGCTTTTAAATCGTTTTTAGTTATTTTAGAATATATAAAACTAGTTATTATTGAACATAATATAGATGTTACAAACATAATAATTGGATAAAAACTTTTAATACCAAATGTTGGAAAAGTTATTATAGATTTATATGTACTAAATAATATTAATAATACAAAACAAATAATTACATTAATTTCTGATTTAAACTTTGTATTATTACTTCTTATGAAAGGTCCCATTATTTTCCTCCTTTCATTTTATTTTTAGCTGCAGTTGTAAAGTTAGTTACATTTATCTTAGAAGGACAAATATAAGAACAAAGTCCACATTCTATACAACGATAAGCTTTTAATTCTTTTAATTTATCTACATTATCTATATTATCCTTTATTAAAACTGGTGATAGTTTTTTAGGACAAACACTAACACATCTACCACAATGATTACATTCTTCCACTTTATTAACACATTTTTCTAAAGCAACTATTCCATTTAAATTTGGACTTACGACTAATGAATTAATATCAACCTTATTACCAATCATAGGACCTGATGCAATGTAAACTAAATCTTCATTTATTTTACCAAAATTACTTATTATATCTTTGACTAATGTACCAGTTCTAACTAAAACATTTAAAGGATTATCAACTAATCCTGATAAAGTTATTACTCTTTCTACTAAAGGATTGTCATATTTTAATGCTTGATAAATAGCATATATAGTAGATATATTATTTACAATAACACCTTTTTCTAGTGGTAAATTATTGTAAACCTCTTTTTTTACATATTTAACTAATAATCTTTCATATCCCATTGGATATAAAGATGGAACTAATTTAATTTTAATATTTGGATATGTTCCTAAATAACTATCAAATACTTTTTTTAATGAATCATTATCTTTTTTAATTGCTATGAAACATTCTTTAATATCATTTATCTCCATTATCATATCAATTGATTCAAGTATTTCTTCAGGATGAGATATTGAAGTCATAAAATCACTTGTTATATAAGGTTCACATTCAACAGCATTTACAATTAATGTATCTATTTTATTTTCAATATCATATTTAGCATAAGTAGGAAAAGATGCTCCACCCATTCCTATAATACCTTTTTCTTGTAATTTTGAAATAAACTCTTCTTTTGTATATTTCTTATTAATTGATTTTGTATTTAACTCTCCATTAAAATCATTTTCAATTACTACACACTTTACTTTATTTCCATCTAAATATGTTTGATCTACAAAATCTATAATTCTTCCATTTACAGAAGCTAAAATAGGTATTCTTAAATCACCTTTAGTTTTAGCAATCATATCTCCTATAGAAACATTATCACCTTTTTTAACAAGTACAGTAACATCTCTATCTTTTCCATTTACAAGTGGTATATATACTTTTTTAGGTTTATTAAAAAGTTCTATTTTACCTTTAATAGACATTTTTTTATTATCAGGTATTTTATATCCTAACATATATATCACTCTCCTTAATAATTATACCTTTTTTTCAAAAGAAAAAAAAGTCTTTTTTGACTTTTTATTCATATATTATCATCGCAGAAAAACAAAATACTTGTTCTTCACTAAACATAGAGATAGATACTTGATATTTAATATCTATTACATCAATATCATAAGTATCTAAAAACTCATTTATTGCTTGTTCTAAATCTTTTTCATGATTTTCATCAAATATTTTTACTTTCATTTTATCACCATTTTAATTATAAAATAGTGTCCATGAAATAATTGTCGAATTAATATCTAATATATCTATCTGTTGCTGCTTTTCCTTTAGGGAAGTTAATTACAGATGTTGGATCTATAGCATGTGAATTAAAACTTGTATAATCTATTAAATATAATCCCTTAGCTAACATAAAGTGTAAGTGAGGTCCTGTTGAACAAGTATCTTCTTGTCTAGTACCACCCATAATACCTATTTGAGTATCTTTTGATACAACATCACCAACTTTTACATAAGTAGCTCTCATATGCCAATAAGATGTTGTATAAGTTTCTCCAGTAGTTAATCTATGGTGAATATAAACTATGTTATTACCACAAGCTTTCTTACCTACCCAAACTACTACACCAGCACCAGCTGAATAAATAGGATCTCCACCATATTTATAATACCATCCAATATCAACTGCATAATGGAATTTTTTTACTTTATTAATTGGATGAATTCTATAACCAAATGGACTTGTTATTCTACCAGCCTTAACAGGTCTAAATAATTCTGTATTACTTGGTAGTGCATTTTTTCCACAGTATTTTATATTTTCATCATCTTTACAGCCCATCTCTTCATATAAAGCGACTGCTTCTTTTCTCATTTTGATTTCTTCTTCAATTGTATGTCCTTCTTCTTGTATATCTTGTTGTTTTTCATTTAATTTTACTAATAATGCTTCTAATTCTTCTTGTTTTTTATCTAATTCAATTTGCTTTTGATTTAATTCTTCTGTTTTTCTATTATTTTCTTCTATTTTAGCATTATATTCATCTATTAATGTTTCATTATAATCAGCTAATTGTTCTGCAACCGCTAAACGATATATAAAATCAGTAAAATCTTGAGCACCAAATATATACTCTAAATAAGCTGAATCTCCATTAGATATTTGAGTAAAAGAAATTAATTGTTTTATTTGTTTATCTTTTCTTTCTATTTCTTTATTTAATTCTTCTATTTCTTCTTTTAATGTAACAATTTGTTTACCTATTTCTTCAGTTTCAGCACTTATATCAATTATTGTATCTTTAGTTTGACTAATCTCATTAGCTGTCATTTGTTGTTTATTTTTATTATCTTGATAATCTTTTTCAAATTTAGCTAGTTCTTTTTTTAATTCACCAAATGTTTGAGCTTTAACATCAGAAGGTGCTATAAAAGTTGGTAATAAAACTGTCATTACTAAAATTATAGTTAATAATTTTTTCATATTTACTCCTTCAATTTATTCTTAATTTTTTTATAATTTTTACAATATTTACTTACTATTTTCCAAAAATTATCTGAATGATTAAATTCTAATAAATGTGATAATTCATGTATTATTACATAATCTAAACATTCAATATCATATTTTATTAAATTAGTATTTAGTGTTATTGTATTACTTTTACGATTACAAACACCCCATCTTGTTTTCATATTTCTTTTTTTTAATTTAAAATATGGTATATTTTCTTCAAACATTTTATACCAGTAGTTATATCTTTCTAAATATAAGTTATCCATAGAAGTATTTAACCATTTTTCTAATACTTTCATATTAGGTGTATATATTTTATCATCTATCATTTCTACTTTATCAAATGTTCTTATAGTAATTATATCATATTTTTTACCTAAATAATAAAATTTTATGTTTTTTTCATTCTGTTTTTCTTTACTATTAATCATTTTTCTTAATTGATTAATATTTTTATTTAATAAATCATTTATATATTTTAAACTTGTTGTTCTTGTAGTTATTACAATATTTAAATCATTATCTATTCTAATATATGTGTTTTTATTATTTTTTTTAATTATAACTACATTATATTCTTCATCATCTATCTTATATATCATATATATCACAATATAAGTATAACAAAAAAAGAAGTTAATAACAATAACTTCCTTATTTCTTTATGAATAGTTTACTTTTCTTTTCTTTTTTATATTGATAATCTTTTAACTTACCTTCCATTGTATTTCTCAAATCATATAAATTATTATTCTTATAATAATAATCTAAATTATCTAATACTTCATCTCTTATTTTCATTAATGTATCTTTATCACCTACTAAAGATAAATCAGTTAAAGATATTATTTTTGATTTTTTAAAACTAGATTCTAAATATTGATTTTTAAATATTAATTCTTCTTTCTTACCACAAGCTGGACAATAATAAATACCATCTATAGACATTTTTCTTGGTTCATTGTCAATATATTTAAATACAATATCATGTGAACATTCATTAGATAATTTTTCTAATTGTTCATTTAAATTTTTAAGCTTTTTTTCTAATCTAATTTTTTCTTCTTCTATTTGTTTTCTTTGATTAATTATTTGAATTGTTTCCATAAAATCACCTAGTGATTTATTATAACATATTTTTTTATTTTTTAATCTTTTTTTTCGTATTTTCTTCAAACATTTGTCGACTTATTCTTAATAATGTATCATTATCATAACCTATGTAATTAAAATCAGGAGTTTTATCTTTAGGTAAAGGATTTTCCATATATTTAACTAAATTATTCAAAGCGTTCTTTTTATCTTTTTTATAATCTTCATAAAATGCTTTTGCTAAAACACAAGATTCTAGTTCTAATAAACCTTCTACTATTGAATAAGGTAATGTGTAAATTGAATCCTTTAATGTATGTATATGTTCTATAGTAGAAGTTAAATGATAAGCTAAACCTAAAACATAACACATTTTTTTCATTCTCATTAATTTAATTTGATCTTTATCAAATCCTTTTTCTTCTAAATAATCTATTAATAAATAATCCATTGCGTATGTAGAAAATTCTCCAAATCCATTATAAACTTCACTTGGTAATTCTGGATATAAATAGAAATCTATCCCATGCATTACTTCATGACTAAATATTTGATACTCAAATATATCATTTGTTTTACAAAGTGAAATATAAGGTTTTATAAACACTAAATCATAACCTGTTATTCCGTATTCACTTTCTGTACCAGTTTTAATTGTATTAGTAAAACCATAATGAGTTGGATCATCTATTATTTTATTAGCATTATTTCTTATTTTTTCATTATCCAAACTATTATAAAATTCTCTTACTAATTTTATAATGTCATCTTCTTTTATATTTATTTTTTTAAATTCTGGATCATAATAATCTATTTGTATATTAGATAATGGATTAGCTAAACTTAATATAAAATCAACATATTCTTTACTTAATCTATTATTATATCTTGGAGGTAATTTACTTATTATTGTTCTTACTTTTCTATCATCTTTTACAAAATTATAATTATTTGATAATTTACCTATTAGATTATATAATTTTATGTTTTTTAAACCATCATTTCTTGTTTCTAACATAACTAAAACAGCTAATGTTTCTCTTAACTTTTGTTCTTCTATATCATCAATATTACACTTTAATCTATTAATGATATATTTTTTCTTTTCATTAATTTCTTTTTTATTTAACATAAAATTACCTCTGAACTTATTATAACATAAATATTAAAAAACTTGTAATTTTGTCTTACAAGCTCTTTTTAATACTTAATAATTTGTTTGATATTTCTCCATATAATTCATTATTATCACTATAAAATTTATCAAATATATCTTTATTATCTTTGTATATTATATTTGTTTCTTTAATTAATTTTTCTTCTTTTTCTTTAGTAATTCTTTTATATTTACTAAATAATTCTTTATTAACATTTAAAACACATTTACTATGATTTGTTTTTATTTGAAATGTTATTAAAACTTTTTCATCGTTTTCTAATAATATTTTTCTATTTTCCTTACTTAATCTATATACAGTACTATGAGTTGGATCTAAAAAATAAATTTTGTCATTATTTATAGAATATGTAATTTCATGATTTCCAAATATTTTTTCAACACCTTTTTTTAAACTAACTATATCTGATATTAAACCTGTATTATGATTTTTATTAATTATTTTTTTTAATAATTCTTTTATTAGTTTTTGATTATCGTTACATAAAATTTCATCTAAAAATCTATTTAATTCATTTTTAATTGCTTCTATATCTTCTAAAGAATCATCATAAAATACAGATAATTGACTAGATTTAATACCATAATCATTTAATATATCAGTTAAAGTAGCAGATATATTTCTACAAACACCTTTTCCAGTAATAATATCCGCACCACTTAAATTATATATATCTTTTATTTGTTCTTCTGAAAATTCAAATTTTTTATCTTTAGATAAATATCCATCATATAATAAATTACTAAATAATGTATTTATTTCAACTGGATTAGTTAAATTTAACATTTTATTTAATTCATTATAATTTTTTATAAATTGATTATATAATTCACTTATTTCACTAACATCTTTTGTATATATTTCATTATGACTTATTGAAATAAAAAATGGAATTGAAGATAAAAGTTTTAGTAGATTTCTAATTGTTTTAATCTTTTTATTATCATTATAAGCTAATAAACGACTTGTTAAATCACTTAAAAAAGATATTTTATTAGCTCTTTCAATTAATTCAGCATAAGTATTATAATCCATTTTATTAAATATTTTTTTTATTAATTCATTACTCATTATTCTCACCACTTAGTTCTATATTATATCACAAATAATAAAACTATTTACAATAAACAAAAAAACTTGGATAAATCCAAGTAATTTTTTAAAATGGTGTCCCAGAAGGGATTCGAACCCCTGACCCACGCCTTAGAAGGGCGTTGCTCTATCCAGCTGAGCTACTGAGACATGTGCTCCTTTGAACACATAAATTATACAACATATTTAAACTGAATTCAATACTTTTTTATAAATTTCTTCATTATTTACTATTATTGAGTATGAATCAACATCATAATTATCCTTAATTGATAAAGAAAAAGTATCTATTACCTCTTCTAATATTTCTTTTGTATCAAAATCATTAAATATATAATTATTAAATTCTAATTTTAATTCATTATCAACTTCTTCTATATTTAATAATTCAGTATTACTATTTAAATAACTCATTAAATTTGTTTGGTATAAAGGAGAAGAAGATAGTTTATTAATAATAACTCTTATTTTATCAATATCATCATTAACATACATAGTAACTGGTACATAATAAGTATTATCATTATATTTAGACAAATAATAAACAATTACTTCATTTATATTATGAATATTAGTAATATCATATATTTTATTAATACCAAACTTTCTTGTTAAATTACTAGGAAGTATTTTTTTACTTTTAGGTAAATAAGATAATATATTATTATCAATATAAATAATTATGTTTTTAACACCATCTATACTAGTTAAAGTATAAACAATAGATTCAATTACCTTTTCTTCTAAAGAAATATCAACATCTAATAATTCTTTAGAAAAATTAATTTTTAAAGTATTATTTTCATATTCAATATTTAATATCTTTGTATCAGAAGGAATAATAGATTTGAATCCATTAGGTATCTTATCTTCACCTACTCCTCCTTTAATTAAAACATTTAATAAACCCTTAGCTTTAGATATAACATCATCACTACTTTCAATAACATGTGTCAATGAAAGTAAATTATAATCATTTAATAAATATATACTTTCAACTAAATTATCATTAGTATAAATAGTAGTTATCTCAATATTATTTAATTCATTTTTAGGAAATAAAGTTAATAAAAATAAAGAAAATAAAGCTAAAGAAGATATTATTATTCGTTTAGAAATTATTCTTTTTATCATATAACACCTCTAATAGAATATATGAAAAAAAAGGTATTTAATACCTTTATAATGAAATTTCATTTAATTTAAGTAATTCAACAACTGCACTACTTCTTCCTTTAACACCTAGTTTTTGCATAACATTAGATATATGATTTCTAACTGTTTTTTCATTTATATTCAATTCATAAGCAATTTCACGTGTAGTTTTAGATGAAATAAGTAAATTAAATACTTCCCTTTCTCGTTTAGTTAATATACTTTTTGACATAAATCCTCCTTAATATCTAGTCTATTTTATGTCAAAAAACAATATAAGTGAGTATTTATGTCTAACTTTGAAATTTAACTGTTATATACTTATTATCTTGATATTCAGCTTGTATAGTTTTCATAATTGAACTAGCTAAATTAACATCATGTTCATTAGATAATATGACTACTTTAATATTATCATCTTTAATTCCAACAAAAGAATCTAATTTAAAATTTTCTTTTATTTTATTAACTAACTTTTCTTCTTCACCTCTAACTAAATTAATTGTTTTTAACTTTTCAAATGCATTATTTTTTTCTTCACTACTTGCTTCATCACTATTTAAAACTATTCTTAATTCAGACATTTCTTTTTCTAATAATTCATCTTCCTCTACTTTTAAAGCAGTTAAAATATTACCTTCTTTTACATTTAAACTAACAGAATCATATAAATAATCATTATTTGTTAATAAAAGTTCACTAGGCATTGTTATATAATACACACTTAGTACTAAAATTAAACTAAATAAAGTTACAAACCATAAACTTTTTTTATTTATCATAAATCCTCCTTAATAAATTATATTAAGGATAAATTAAAATATGAAAAAAGAAAGCTATTTTTTGCTTTCTATTTTATCTTCTATAAATTTAATAAATTCATCTTTAGTCAAAGTAGTTGTATCTTGAGAACCAAATAATCTATAACTAATAGTATTATTATCAACTTCAGATTGACCAATTATTAAAGTAACTGGTATTTTTTTAACTTGACTTTCTCTCATTTTATAAGATAATTTTTCTTCTCTATCATCTAATTTAACTCTATAATTACTTAATAATTTTTCTAATTCTTTACAATAATCTAAATGATATAAATTATTAACAGGAATTATATTAATTTGAGTAGGCGCAAGCCATAAAGGTAAAGCTCCTTTTGTTTCTTCTAAGTAATAAGCAATAAATCTATCTAATGAACCAAATACAGCTCTATGAAGAACAACTGGTGTTTTCTTACTTCCATCAGCATCTACATAAGTTAATTCAAATTTAGCTGGTAAACAGAAATCTAATTGACAAGTTGATAATGTAATTTCATTACCTACAGCTGGTTTTACTTGAACATCAAGTTTTGGTCCATAGAAAGCTGCTTCTCCTATTTTTTCAACATAATCTATTTTTAAATCATTTAAAACAGTTCTTAACATATCTTCTGCTTTATTCCACATTTCGTCATCTTGA
>JAEEGL011099632.1_pt1 | contig 16709 bp, 14 predicted proteins | sample 9134231 | NCBI WGS metagenome assembly JAEEGL01 (sample SAMN16246548, study PRJNA631951) | gut metagenome | biome: gut microbiome; feature: rumen; material: fiber-attached | host: Bos | place: Iran: Karaj | collected 2018-10 | reverse complement strand
GTCTGGGCCGTGTCTCAGTCCCAGTGTGGCCGATCACCCTCTCAGGTCGGCTATGCATCGTCGCCTTGGTAAGCCATTACCTCACCAACTAGCTAATACAGCGCAGGCTCATCTTAAAGTGAAGCTTTAAAGGCTCCTTTTAATATAAAATAACGTATCATTTTATATATCATCCGGTATTAGCTACCGTTTCCAGTAGTTATCCCAGTCTCTAAGGTAGATCACCCACGTGTTACTCACCCTTTCGCCACTAGGCGGGGATCCAAATCATTCTATGCAAGCACAGAACTCAAAGGGCCGCCTCGTACGACTTGCATGTCTTAGGCATGCCGCCAGCGTTCATCCTGAGCCAGGATCAAACTCTCCAAAAAAATTTATCAAGTTTGATTACATATTAATTTCCTGACTTTAATGTAATTGACGTTTTGCTTAGTTTTCAAAGATCATTTACACTTTTTGCAGTGCATAAGTAATATATCAAACTTTGTTTTAGTTGTCAACATTTTTTTTGCTTTTTTTTATATTTACAAAATTTGATTTACTTTTTTTAACTGAAAAAGTACGATTATTAATGTACCATTTTGATACATATTTGTCAACAGTTTTTTTTGCTTTTTTTCTAGTTGTCATTTTTTGTGTCAACGTTTATTAGAATATCAAACTCTATTTCTATTGTCAACATTTTTTTTCACTTTTTTTAATCTTTTTTTCTTTCAATTTCCTGTCAACGTTCATTAGATTATCAAACCTAATTATAATTGTCAACTTTTTTTTGCTTTTTTTTCATATTTTCATATTTTTCTTTTATTTCGCTTATATATTCTTTATCAAATGGTCCTTTTTTTTCTTTAGCTATTGTAATCAAATTTTTTAATTCTTTGTTTAATATTTGATCTATTTCTTTAGTATAATTCATTTTTTCTTTATGAAATTTGTATTCGCTCTTGTCTAATATTTTATAACTTCCATCTATGAATACTCTCAAATCCAAATCATAATCTATATATTTTATTGTATTATCCTCTATTATAAAAGGCGATGCAATATTACAATAATAATATATTCCATCTGTTTTAAATTGACCTATTATATTAAACCATCTTTTTTTATAGAAAAAAAGTATCGCTGGTTCCTTAGTTCTCCAAGTTCTTCCATCAGATTCCTGTACCAAAGTTTTGTCATTTCCAAATACCAAATACTCATTTTCCTTTTCTAACAATATTGCTTCATCCCATGACCTATGTATCGAGCCATCATGTTTATAGCTATGTATTTGATATTTCTTTCCAATAATGTATTCTTCCATATTCCACCTCTTTTTCATTTATTGTCTTATTTATTCTTTAACTTATAATATATTTTGGGAGATATTTTTAATATTTTATTCTTAATTTTTCTTGCTTTAGTATCATTCAACATATAATCAAAAACTCCCATTTTTTTAACCTTTTTTAAATATTCTCTATATTCTTTCCTTTTTAATTCTGTTAATTTAGCAATTACACTATTTGCAATGTAACTATTAAAATACTTTGTATCTTTTTTTGTCTTTTTTGCTTCGTGAAATAAAAAAACAAAATGATTAATTGTATCATCTACTCTTTTTATAATTTTTTGATAGTCTTTATTTGTTGTAATACTATTTTCTCTTTTTACATAACAATAACCACAATAATCAATTATATTAACTCTATCACTTTTAAATATTACTATTGGTAATAATCCAAAATCCTCATGATAAGTATTTTTTTTAAAAGAAAAATTGTTATTGAGATAATATTTTCTTTTTATTGCGTAAAGCCACGCTGGTTCAACATAATAAAACTTTACTATTTCTTTAAAAGCAGATTCTCCAGTCAAATTATGGAATTCCTTTTCATTATGATTAATTTCCTTTTGATCGATTATATCTTTTACTTGATATCTTACAATATCTGGATTATTCCCTAAGTTTTGATTTATTTTATCTAACAATTGATTTTCTATGTAATCATCACTATCTACAAATATAAGGTATTCTCCTTTTGCTTTCCTTACACCTGCATTTCTTGCTTCACTTAATCCTTGATTATCTTGTTCAATAATTGTCACATTATACTTTTTTACAATATCCATGCTATTGTCTTTTGTTCCATCATTAACCACTATTACTTCAAAATCCTTAAATGTTTGACAAAAGATACTATCTAGACACTTTTTTATGTATTTTTCGACGTTATATACCGGAACTATTATACTAAATTTAGGCATTACATCCCTCCATTAAAAAGTATTTCCCACTTTTTTTCTCTTTCTTTTTGAATTTTGTAAACATCAATATTACCCATTGTTTCACTTTTTGATTTTTTTGAAACTATTATATTTTTAATTTCATCTAAATTTTCTTTATTTACAACAAAAGAATAATCGCTTATAGATGTTAACTCATCGCTTGAATCATTTTCAATAATAATATTTTTTGATAATAATAATGCTTCCAAACACAAATTTGGGTATTCTCCGTATTTAGAATCTATTAACACATAGTCTACTCTAGAAATGTATGAATACGGATTATTGTAACCCTCTACTAATTTTATCTTACTACTTATTTTATTGTTTTCAATTATTTTTTTATATTTTTCACACTTTTTATCTAATATCCATATTTCGATATTTTTAATTTCTTGTGCTAACTTTATCATTTTTTTTATTTTATTAATATTCATATTTTCATATTTTAGTAGTATTACTTTGTTATATTTTTTTTGAATTTCAATCTTTTCTAATCTTCCATTTTCTATATAATTTATGTTTATAAAATTATTAATGACAACACATTTATTTCGGCAAAGTTTATATTTTTTTATAATGTGATCTTTTATTTCATTTGTTTTACATACTATTTTTCTATAACGATTTATATTTTCTATTTTTATATTTTTGTTATTAATATATAAGATGCTGTTATATGTTGCTACAAAAGAAAATTTCGAATCTACATCATATGAACAACTGCAGTCAAAGATATTATAATAAAAAATTGAGAATAATATATTATGGATTCTACTAATAATATTATTTTTATTATCAGAACTAATCATTATTTTTATCTTATATCTTTTTTTATTTATATAATTTATAAAATTTTTTAGTGAATAATCATTTAAATTGTTGGTTGTTATTAATATTTTCTTCTTTTCTTTTACTTTTCCTTTTATTGTTATTGCTGTCATTATTATATTAACTGGGAGATTTATGCTTATTTTTTCTTTAATAAATCCATATAAAAAAAATATATAAATTATTAAAAACTTATTTGTATTATTTCTTCTATTTACATTTGCAAAAGAAACCATTTCTGAAAGAAGAATAAAAATTGAAATATATATTTTTGTGGTGACTAAAAATGGTATTTTAATAGTTATTAATATGTATATTATTCTAATAAAAGTGTTTTCTTCATTATTTATAATAAAAATCAAAATTGGAATTATTAGATATGATAGTTCTTCTATTAATTTTAAATTCCCTATTTCAAAAAAACTGATTATTCCAAATATAAGAATTAATAATCCTAATACTCTATCACTAATTTCTAGTTCTTCATATGTTATTAGTGTAATTGGTAATAATGTTATACTTATATAATTAGCAACAACTGAAGATGTAATTTGTTTTGATAATATGAGAATTGTAACAATGGCTGAAAATGTAGATATAATAAAAAAAATGTAAGTATTATTCTTTTTTTCTAACTTACATTTTAATTTTACTAATATTGTAGTACAAAAAGACATTACTATTATAGTATAATTAATAATTTCTTTTAAAACTATTAACTTATCAAGATTAAATAGCCACATTAAAGGAATAAGAAATAGTAATATTATTATTAATGAATTCAATAATTTTGTTTCATATTCCATATTTACTCCTATTTATTACTGTCACCAAACTGAATTATTCTTTTTACTAATTCTATAATTGGATAAGTTATGCTTGCAATTCCAATATATGTTAATGAATCTAAAATTTTTTCTATTTTTTCTATCTCTTTTGTATTAAATAATTTAGTACTTTTTAGCTCAATTAATGTTACTTTATTTGTATCTTTTTCTATTTTTATAGTGCAAATATGAAATAATAAAACCGAATATACAAGTGCAAATCCTATATAAATTGTTTTTATATGTCCAAATAAAGTTCCTAATGCAATTATTGTATATCCTGAATATAAAAGCAAATTCAATAGGGATGATAAATTATTTCTAAGTGAGTATAATTGATGTTTCTTCTTATCCATAATTGCCCTTGATGCTTCTTTAGCAGAAATTACGCAACTTTTTAAATTAGAATTATTAAATACCTCTTTTTTTAACCTTACTACTTTTCTTCTAAAATCATAGTAACTCATTATTGCTTCATTTGATTCTGTAATATAAATATTTTCTAATTCATTTTCATCCAATATTGTTCTTGCTACTTCAAATCCTAATACGGATTTTTTAGTGTCACTTTTACCATATTTTTTAATGTTAATAGATATTAATATTGAAACAGATGATGGTAAAAGAATTAAAATCAAAATCAGTATTATATCCATAATCCACCTACATTATTTCATATGTTGTTCCATTCTTTTCGTCAATTAATCTTATACCATCGTCAAACAATTCTTTTCTAATTCTGTCAGCTGTTTCATAATCTTTTCTTTTTTTTGCTTCATTTCTTTCTTCTATTTTCTTTAAAATTATTGTTTCTGTCTCTTCACTTATTTTTTGATCATCGCTTTCTTCAACTAATCCTAGTGATAGAACTTTATCAAAATCTTCAACTAAATATAATTTTGTAAAATCTGTTAAATCATTATCTTTTAGTACATCAAACAAGACTGTTAACATTGATGATGTATTTAAGTCATTTGAAATTGCTTCTTTGAATTTACCTTGATAAAAGTCAATTTTTGAATCATGTAAATCTGGAGTTCTATCTAATTTATTAATTTTATTTTTAATTTTCTTATATAAGTTTTGAGCTTCATCTAATGCTTCATATGAAAATAATAACTGTTTTCTATAATGGCTCTGTAAGCATAGAAGTCTATATGCTTTTGGATTATATCCACGTGATTCTAAAGTAGATACCGTTATAAATTCTCCTTTTGATTTACTCATTTTTCCATTTTTATCAATAAGATGCTCTCCATGTACCCAATAATTACACCATTTATGGCCTAAAAAAGCTTCAGATTGGGCTATTTCGTTAGTGTGATGAGGAAATATATTATCTACTCCTCCACAGTGAATATCAAGGTATTCTCCAAGATATTTATATGATAACCCCGAACATTCAATGTGCCATCCTGGATATCCTACTCCCCATGGTGAATTCCATTTCATTTCTTGATTTGCAAACTTTGAATCTGTAAACCATAACCCAAAATCGTTTGGATGTCTTTTATATGTATCTTCTTCTACTGTTTCACGTACACCAATTAGTTGTTCTTCTTGAGTTCTTCCTGACAATTGATAATAGTTATTTGCTTTTGAAATATCAAAATAAATATTTCCGTTAGATTTATAAGCATATCCTTGATCTAGCAATTTAGTAATTATCTCAATATAAGTATCTATGTGTTTTGTTGCAGGTACAACTACTTTAGGCTTTCTAATATTTAGCTTTGCACAGTCTTCAAAAAATGCTCTTTCATAAAAATCTGCAATTTCATAGGCGGATTTATGTTCCCTTTTTGCACTTTTTAGCATTTTGTCTTCGCCATCATCAGAATCATTCTCTAAATGACCTACATCAGTTATATTCATTACTCTTAAAACATTATATCCAAGATACTCTAATCCCTTTTCTAATATATCTTCTGTAATATAAGTTCTTAGATTTCCAATATGTGCATAATGATATACGGTTGGTCCACATGTATACATTCTTACATTTTTTTCTTCATTTGGAGTAAAAGTTTCAATTTGTTTTGTTAATGTATTATAAATTTTCATCATTACACCTTCTTTGTTTTTTATTTTATCACAAAAATGATAAGAAAAAAAGTGGTTGTGTTTAGTATATTACTACAAAAAAAGATAAATTACATTAAGAAATTTATCTTTTAACATTATAACTATCTATCTTGCAATTGTCCATGGGCTTGATGATGTTCCGTTTCCACCTGTAACGTAAACATCAGATTTTAAAGTTATAATTGGTCTAATTCCATTTGATAGAGAAGAATTACCTGTAACTCTTCCTGATTTTGTTATAGTCCAAATTGTATTTCCAGATTTTACAGATCCAAGATAATAATGAGTTCCTGTATTAAACAAATTATCAGATGTTGGAATCTGTTTATCTTGAACGCATTGAACTGATAATTGTTCGCATGATAATACAGTCGCAGACTCCGCATTATTTCCATCTAAGTATTGTTTTGCTCTATTATTAATTGATGATATTGCAGTTGAAGCAGATGTTGCTCCATGATAATAGCATTCTGGAGTTCCAGCATGAATTAAAAGCACTTTATTGTTAGCTACAGTTAATACCCTCCATCCATTTTGAGGATTACCGTCTTGAGATCCTCTACATTTAACTCCATTATTCTTTGAATTTCCTTTTTGAGATCCCCAAAAATAATCTTTTGTTTGAGATTTATTTTCATTAGATGTTTCATTCCAAGTACCAGCATCATATTTTACATATTCTCCTGCTTTTACTTTAGTATTCAAATATGTTTTAGCTGGCTGCGTTGGTTGTGTTGGTTGCGTTGGTTGTGTTGGTTGTGTTGGTTGCGTTGGCTGTGTTGGTTGTGTTGGTTGCGTTGGTCTTGTTGGCTGAGTAGGCTGTGTTGGTTGCGTTGGCTTGGTTGGTTCAATCTTTTTTGGTGTTTGTGCTTTATTTATAGTTAGACCACACTTTCCCTTATTTCCTGCATTATCTTTAACAAATCCATATACCTCAGTTCTTCCTTCGCTAGTTACTGTATATTTCTCGTTTGTGTAATTTTCTTCTTTACTTGTCCCTACACCTTTTGCTTTAACTCCTGACAACTCATCTTCTGCAGAAGCAATCTTTATAACAGGATTGTCAGTATATTGACCTAAATTATTAAGTGTGCCACTCTCTACATTTAACGTACATGTTGGTGGTACTGAATCTTTTTTAACTGTTATTGTACATTTTCCTTCAGTTCCATTATTGTCTATTACATATCCAACTAACGTTGTCTCTTTATTTGCCTCTACAACGTATTTATCTGAATTACTTTGAGCTCTAACTATGTCATCTTCCTCATTTATATCACTAACTTCTTCAATATAATATTTATCGATTGTCGTCGCACTACTATTTGATTTAATACTCTTAAATGATACTGTAATATTTGATGATACATACCAATCATTATCTCCTAATGTACCACTTGATACTTCAAGTTCGCATTCTGGTGTACTTATGTTAACTTCTACTTCCAAAGTACATGTTCCTTTATTTCCCGCTGCATCTTGTAAGTATCCAGTTAATTTAAATACCCCTGACTTAAATATTCTAAATACTTCTGTATTTCTAATATTATCAGTTGTCCCTATTGTTTTCTTTACTATTGGATAATCACTTGATATTGGAGTTGTGCTTTTGAAACCAACTTCAATTGCTTGATAATAGACTCCATCGCTTGATGGTTGTATTCCACCACTTACTTCAAGTTCACATGACAATTCTCCAACTGAAACTTGTTTTGGTTTCTTTGACAATCCGCGAGATATTAAAATTATTAATAGTATTAGGAAAATAAAAGCAGCTATTCCAACTATTATAATGAGCCTTTTTCTTTTTTCCTTAATCTCATCATCAGTATCATACATACTAATCACTCTCTTCTACGTTATCATATATTATATTTTAACTTAGCATTTCATTTGTGTCAATTGTTCAAACTAAAGAAAAGTATTATAAAAAATATAAATGTTTATATTTTTAAAAAATTCGTAAATAAGTTATCTTAATATGTAGGTATAAAACTATAAAACCCCAATTGAATACAAAAATCAATTGAGGTTCAAATATAATTTTTACAATTTTAAATTTTTTTTAATACTTTGTAATAATCCATTTACCATTTTTATATCCTGTTGTTACAACATTTTTATCTAATGTAACGACAATTCTTATTCCAGCTTTTGTATTTACAACTTTTTCTGGTACTCCACTTGGATCAATTGCCCACATTTCTGTGTCACTTGCCCTACTTGCCAAAAAGTAATGTCCATTAGTAACATGAATTTGCCTATTTGCAAGTGAAAATTTGCATCCTTCTACTCCATAGCTGTTACATGATAGTGGTTCTGCTGATATTGCATAGTTTTTGTTAATATAGCCTTTTGCTTTATCTTTTATTTCAGCTAGTGTAGTTGAAGATGATTTTTGATGTTCTATACATTCCGGACTACCTGCTGATACTAAAATTACTCGCTTGTTTTTAGTATCAAAATCTAGTACAACCCATCCTCCTAATACTGCTGTATCTTCATCATTACATTTTTGTCCTGTATTTCTTCCACTACCGGCATCATATGATACATAATCGCCAAATTTTGCTTTAGAGTACAACAAATCTCCTTCTTTTACAGTTAATTCAGGGCTCTCGCACTTAACCTTTACTCCAGCAGCATTTGTTGCAAATCCAATAATTTTATAAGTGCCTTCATTTGTTATCACAAATTCATTTTTGCCATTATAGGTCTCCTCTTTTCCCATTCCAAATGCAACCGCATTTTTTGTTGTCATTGTTATTGTTATTTTCTTTTCACCATTACTATCTTCTGGCATTAATACCATATTTTCTTTATCAAGTTTATATGCTGGAGAAATATGAAGAGTACAATTTAAATCTCCTGTAGGAGAAGGGGTTGATCCTTGTGGGGCTTTTGTGACAGTTATGCTACACGTTCCTTCATTACCGGCAACATCCTTTATAAATCCTTTTACTGTTGTTGTTCCATTTGATGTTACAGTATATGTTTTTTCTGTATAATTTTTTTCTATACCAATACCCTTTTCACTAATTCCCGATAAATCATCTTCTTCATTTTCAAATCCAACTGTCGGATTATTGAGAAAATTATTATTAGAATCAGAATTTCCTTTTATTACTTTTATTGAACATTTTGGAGGAACTGTATCTTTTTTAATAATAATACTACACGTTGATTGTTCTCCGCTAGTGTCCATAATATATCCTGTTATTTTTGTTTCTCCTTCATCTACAACTGTGTAATCTTTCGAATTATCATGTTTATAAATATCAACAGCAGTTCCTTCTTTTTCTATGAAATATTTCACTACTCCAAAGTTTGCATTGTTAGCATTAACGTTGTCAAAGGATACTACTACATTACTAGAGTTATACCAGCCATTTGACCCTCTTTCACCTTTTGAAACTTTCAAAGTACAAATAGGATGAATTAGTTCTACTGAAACATCTAATTGGCAACTTGCTTCATTACCTTTCGAATCTTGTATATAGCCATATACTGTATAGTCACCAGTTTTATTAATTTTAAGTGTTTCTGTATTATCTGCTGATTCTCCTAATCCAACACTTTTTTTAGTTATAGTTGTTCTTTTTTGGTCATAATTAATTTCTTCAAATCCAATATCAATTTCATCTTCATATATTCCTTCGCTGTTTGGCATTATATCATTCAATACAGTAAGCTTACAATATAGTTCTTTATCTTTTTTTGTTGGTTTATTTTCGTTACTGCTTTTTACAATTAAAAAAAGTATTAATAATAAAATTAAAAAAACAGTTATTCCTATTACTATGTATAGGAGTTTTCTTTTTACTCTTTCATTATCGTCAGATTCATACATACTAATCACTCTTCCTTTAGTATTCTTCATATTATATTTTAACTTAGTGGTACTTTTATGTCAATTATTCATAGCAAAGAAAAAGAGCTTGACGCTCTTTAATATCTTACAATTACCCATTGACCATTACTATTTTTTCCTGTTGTTACAACTTTGCTATCTAATGTTATAACAACTCTCATTCCGGCTTTTGTATTTGTTAATTCTTGAGGTGAACCATTTTTATCAATAGCATACATTGCTGAGTCACTAGCCTTAGTCGCTAAGAAATAAGTTCCTCCAGTCATGTGGATATCTCTTTTTACTAATGATCCTTTGCAGTTATAAACTCCATAAACGCTTTCGTTACATGTTAATGGAACTGCAGATACGGCATATGTTCTATTTAAATAATTACTTGCTCTTGAGTTCATTGTTGAAATAGTTGTTGAAGAAGATGTTCCGTGTTGAATACATTCTGGACTACCTGCAGATACTAAGATAACTCTTTGATTAGCCTTATCTATGTTAAGTACTCTCCATCCATTTCTTATATCATCGCTACTGCTACATTTTTGTCCGTTGTTTCTACTTCCTCCTGCATCATATGCTACATAATCACCTAATTGTACTTTATTATATAACAATTCTCCATCTCTTACGACTATGTATACTTCGTCTGTAATACATTTTCTTCCTGCTGAGTTCATTGCATATCCTCTAAATCTATATACTCCAGCTTTAGTAATTACATATTCTCTTTGTCCGTTATATGTTTCTGTTTCTCCCATTCCATATTTCGTTGCATTATTTACATTAAGAGTGAATACTAACTTTTTTTGTCCACTAGAATTTGAACTTATAATAACATTATATGGGTTAGTTGACTGATCTAATTTATCTATATTTCCATAAGTTTGTGTTATTGAACAGCTAGGATCTGGTACTGATGGTGGATTTGGGCTTGGTGGATTTGGGCTTGGTGGATTTGGATCTGGTTGTTGTCCTTGAGAAGCTTTTGTTATATTAATTGTACATTCTCCTTCGTTTCCCGCTTCATCTTTTACATATCCATGAACCACAGTCGTTCCTTCAGTACTTACTGTAAATGTAGCATTAGAATAGTTTTTACTAATTCCAATTCCCTTTTCCTTTATTCCTGTAATATCATCTTTTGCATCCACAAATCCAATAACAGGATTATCTGTATAGACTCCTGATGCATCTGTTGTTCCTTGTGTAACTTTAAGCGAACAAGTTGGTTTAGTGTTGTCTCTTTTAACTGCAATACTACAAGTTCCTTCGCTACCATTCGAATCTAGTATATATCCAGTTAATTTTGTTTCTTTGTTATCAATTACTATATATTTATCTGAATTTGGATGTGAATTATAATCTATTGCATCATTTGATTTTTCTATAAAATATTTAATTATTGTTGAATTTGAATTGTTTGTATTAGCATCTTTAAATGATACTACTACGTCAGACTTATACCATCCATTTGTTCCTGCAACACCTTCGCTAACTTCAAGTTCACATGTTGGATAATTTAATTCCACAACTAAACTTAAATCACAAGTTGCTTCATTACCATTAGAATCTTGTAGGTATCCATGTAAGTTATATTGTCCTGATTTAGTGACTTTGAATGTATCTGTATTTCTAGATGCATCTGCCGTTCCAATTGTTTGTTTAATTAATGTTGAATTTTTTTGATCATAATTTATTTCCGTAAATCCAATTTCTATTTCTTCTTTATATACCCCATCTGCATCTGGCTTAACATTGTTCATTACTGCAATAGTACATGATAATGCGTTATCTTTCTTCGAAGAACCTTTACTACTCATTTTTATTAATAAAAATAAAATTATTAATAGGATTAAAAAGACAACAATTCCTATTATGACATATAGTCTCTTTCTTTTTTCTCTTACTTCTTCACTATCATACATTGTAATCACTCCTACTATTACTTATAAATATATTTTAGCTTACTAATTTTATGATGTCAATTCTAATAGCTGATTTCTGTCAACTATTTTCTTCTATTTCCGTATATTAGTATTAACCTTAATATTTGAATTATGGTTGTTGCAACACTTGCCACATATGTAAGAGCTGCTGCTGTCAATACAATTTTTCCATCTGATAACTCTTTACTACTAAACAATTGGGATTGTTTTAATTCAGTAATTCCTCTTTTAGATGCATTAAACTCTACAGGAAGAGTGACAACTTGAAAAAATAAAATAACTACTTCTGCTATTATTCCAGTCCATATTAATCCCATAGCACTCAATATGCTTCCTAATAAAATTGCTATATATCCTGCTGTTGAGCAAAAATTAACTATTGGAACCAAACTACTTCTAATTCTTAAGAAATTATACCCAACTTTGTCTTGAATAGCATGTCCGCATTCATGGCAAGCAACAGCTACAGCTGCAATTGAACTTTTATTATAATTGTCACTTGAAAGTCTAATTATTTTGTTTTTTGGGTCATAATGATCTGATAAATATCCTGAAGTTTCAACCACTTTAATATTATTCAATCCATTAGCATCTAATATTATTCTTGCTGCTTCTTTTCCAGTAGTTCCACTACTATTCATCACTTTCGAATATTTACTATAACTACTTGAAATGAAAGCTTGAGCTCCAAGTGTTATAAAAAGTGAAATAATTACTAAACCATAAACAATAAATAATTCCATATTTAACCTCTTTTCTTTATTTATTTTATTATAATACAAAAATCAATTTTTTCTATTGAATTATATTTAAAAAATATAAAATGATTATCATTACTATTGTTTTCATGCTATACTAAAGTTGTTAAGGTAGTGATAGGATATGACGAAAATATATAAGTTTTTATTGTTATTTTTATTGTTTTTTAATGTTTCATATGTTTATGCTGAAGAAAAACAAAAACTTAAAGTTTTGATTATTGAAATAAATCCAATTCTTTCTACCGTTGAAAATCATAAATTGTATAAAAATAATGATGGGCATCCTTTGGTGAGTGAATATTTTAATCAAGATAGGAACAAAGCTGTAGATGAATTAATAGAAGATTTACAAGATATGTCTCATGGTTATTTAGACATTGATATTGTAAAAACAGAATACTTAAATGAATTTCCAACATATAAAAGTGATATTGAATTGCTAAATGGAAGTAAATCAAAAAGATATGATGAAGAAACTTATATTGCTATTTCAAGATCAAAATCTTCTCGTGATGTAGGTAGTTGGATTGATATGATTTATTATCCTTCTCATAAACCTAAAGAATATACTTTTGACTATGATTATATAATTCAAAAATACAATTTAATAAATAGAAAAAATAATGGGGAATTTGATCAAGTATGGTTAAAAACTATTGATCCAGCTAGTACTTATGAAACTATAATGGTTGGACATAAACCGTATTGGATTAATGGTACTCCCTTAACATATGATTGCGATAATTTTATAATTTTAAATATTTCTATTTCAAGAAGAGATGCAAATCTTCATGCTCTTGGGCATGGTATTGAAGGAATAATGAGTATGACATTCAATAGAGAAGTAACTGATTATTCAAAGAAGTATAACAATTTAACTGATGAAGAATATGATCATTTAACTTTATGGGAAAAATTTACTTTGTCTAGCTACCAAACTGATGAGAAATATTCTGGAGTCGGTAATGTACATTTCCCATTTAATGGAACTAAAGATTATGATTATGATAATGATTCACAAATTCTTTCTAATTGGGAGGCATGGTTAGATTATCCTGATTTATCTGCATTGCCAAAAAAAAGTAACTCTTCAAGTTGGCTTAATTTTTTACCAAATACTCAACTTGCCAAAGACGAAAATAAGGATTCAGATAGACTCTATATGAGATTTTGGTTATATCTTTTCCCACATATCGAAGGTTTCACTACTGATGGATTTTATAATAACTGGTGGAAATATATCTACAGTATGGATTATGTTGAAACAATTAGTTCTAATATTGATAAAAATATTGAACTTGAAATTAATAATGATTTTGAAGTTAATTATTTACTGAAATATTATTCTGGTAAAATAGAATTAATTAAAACAATTGAAAATAATGACAACATTCATATTAGTGGAGATAATATTAGAATAGAAAATGGTAAAATTGTTGGAATAAGCTACGGAAAAAGTATTGTTACTATATATAGAGATGGAAGTTCATTATCTTACTTTATTAATGTAATTCCAAAGTCTAAAACAGAAAATCAAATACTTATTGCATTTATTATTTCTTTGTTCATTTTTCTAGGAATTTTTATTATTATACTTATTTACTTTAAATTAAAAGATAGGAATACTGAATAATTTTTAACTTAGATTTATACATAAAATAAAAAGAATAAAATTAAAGTTATTAATAAAATTTTATTCTTTTTATTTTATATTATTTTTTTTATTTTTTTCTTTCACATTTGTTGTTTCTTTTTTTTCTTTCTTTTTTTCTTTCATTCTTTTCTTCGCTTCTTCAACCGTTTCTCCCATTTGGAAATAATAATATGCTGCACATACATCCTCAGGATCTCCTTGCATCTTTATTTTTCCATGTTCTAACCAAATAACTCTTGTACATAACTCTTCTATACTTTCTAATGAATGAGATACATATAAAACTGTTGTTCCTCCATTAATCATGTTCATCATTTTTGCTCTACTTTTTTCTTGAAATTTTATGTCACCAACTGATAAAATTTCATCAACAATAAGAACCTCTGGATCTACAATAGTTGCAATAGAAAAAGCTAATTTAGCAGTCATTCCTGACGAATAATTTTTTATTGGAGCATCCAAAAAGTCTTTTAATTCTGAAAACTCTACTATTTCATCAAATTTTTCATCAATAAATTCTTTTGAATAACCTAATATTGCACCATTAAGATAAATGTTTTCTCTAGCTGTTAATTCTTGATCAAATCCTGCTCCTAATTCAATCATAGGTGCAATAGTACCATTAACTGTTACTTTTCCTTTTGTAGGTTTCATAACCCCACTTACAATCTTTAGTAATGTTGATTTACCAGCACCATTACTTCCAATCAATCCTACTACTTCACCTTTTTTTATGTGCAAAGATATATCTTCTAAGGCCATAAAGTAATTTTTTTTATGTTTGTGCTGCTTTCTAATTTTCGGATCAAAAAAGTCAACAAACAATTGCTTAAATGATAGGCCTTTTTCAATTCCCATGTTAAATTTCATTGAAACATTTTCTATATTTATCATTTAAATCCCCCCTTATGCATAGTAAACAAAATTATCTTGATGTCGTTTAAATATTAACGCTCCAAGAAGTAAAAATGCAATTCCATAAAATACTACCAAAAGCAACTGTATTTCAGATGGACATCTACCGTATAATATAATGTCTCTTGCACTATTTATATAACAATACAGTGGATTTAACTTAAAAATAATTTGTAATGACTCAGGTATTATTTTTATATCGTAAAAAACTGGAGTTGCGTAATTCCATATTGTTAAAATAATTCCATATATGTAAAACATATCTCTAAAGAAAACTGATACTGTTGATAAAATAAAACTAACTCCTACTGTAAATAAAAAACCGAAAAAGAAAATAATTGGTAAAAGTAAATAATAAAAAGATATTTCTTTGATAGTTCCTGTGAAAACTATTACAGCAAATAAGGGAATTAATGTTAGTAAAAAATTAATTCCACAAAAAAGGCATTTTGACAACGGAAAAATATATTTTGGAATATATACTTTTGTTAATAATGTAAAATTTGATACTACAGAACTCATACCGTTATTTGTTGCTTCACTAAAATAATTAAACATTATAAATCCAACTTCAAAATATACAAAGTAATTAACGCCAGTAACACTAAATCTAAACATTTTAGAAAAAACAAGAGCCATTACTAGCATCATCAATATCGGATATAGCAAACTCCAAAGTACTCCTAACGAACTCCTTTTATATTTTACTTTGAAATCTCTTGAAATTAACTCATGCATTAAAAATCTATATCTATTAAAATTTTGTGTCATATTTTTTAACATAATTAATACTTTCCTCCTCAAGTAAATCTATTTATAATTATAACATATTTTTTTAATTTTTTTATTATTAAAAAAATGTAATAAATTATATAATATCTTTTTTATTTTATTTTTCAAGTTTTTTTACTTATATTTAATCGATTATATTTATGATAAAATAATAATGAAAGGATATGTGATAGTATGAGTAGTATTGAAAATTTAATTGATGAAAAAACATTACAAGAAAGAATAAGTCAATTAGCAGATGAAATTAATCATGATTATTTGGATAAAAATTTAGTTGTTATATGTATTTTAAAAGGTGCGTTCTACTTTTATGCAGATTTGACTAGAAAACTTAATCCAGGTACGAGACTAGAATTTATGCGTGTTAAAAGTTATGAAGGTGAAAATAGCACTGGAAAAGTTGATATTAAATTGGATTTAGATGAAGGATCAATTAAAGATAAAGATGTATTGATTATAGAAGATATAATTGATTCTGGAAATACAATGACTTTTTTACAAAATTATTTAGAAGAAAAGAAACCAAATAGTATAAAACTATGTGTATTACTTGATAAGCAAGAAAGAAGAACTTCAACTATAAAGCCTGATTATGTTGGATTTACAATTCCAAATCATTTTGTAATTGGTTATGGTCTTGATTTAAACGAAAAATATCGTAACTATCCTGAAATTAATTGTATTGCGAATAAAGATGAAGAAGTAAATAAAATTGAAAAAGATAAACAATTAATAAAAAAACAATTAAAAAATCATTAATTAAAT
>JAEEGL015308157.1_pt1 | contig 16710 bp, 15 predicted proteins | sample 9134231 | NCBI WGS metagenome assembly JAEEGL01 (sample SAMN16246548, study PRJNA631951) | gut metagenome | biome: gut microbiome; feature: rumen; material: fiber-attached | host: Bos | place: Iran: Karaj | collected 2018-10 | reverse complement strand
TGTTGTAAAGAAAAGAGAACGGCTTAAGTTGCTGGCATCAACGATATTGATGATGGCATCGGGATGTTCATTCTTAACATAAGCGCTGGTAATGCTCTCCTCCGAAGTAAAAGGCGACATGGAATAAGCTCCCGGCAGGTCAACTGCTATCAGCTCCTTTCCGCTGTCATTGTAATTCTTTTTGATCGGACTCTCCTTTCTGTCCACCGTAACTCCGGCCCAGTTACCGATCTTCTCGTTTCTGCCCGTCAGCGCATTATACATTGTAGTTTTTCCGCTGTTCGGGTTTCCGGTCAATGCGATCCTCATTTATTTTTCCTCCCTTAAATATGTATAGCGGCCCCGAGATCAGGGTCGATATTATACCTTGCATCCTTTATCGAAACCACCAGATTCTTTTTCTTGTCCACAACGGTTATTTTTTCACCGCTGTAACAACCGAGTGAAAAAAGAAAGCTTTCCATTTCCTCATCACCCTCGGTATCCACAGAAGTAATGGTGTATTCTTTTCCGAGTTCTGCTTTATTAAGATCCATACCGGCTATCACCTCCATCTGATTATTAGCATCCGCTAACCTTATATCTTTTAAAAACGCTGGTTAATTCCAACGTCCACAAGCTTTTGTTAGCATCCCCTAACTAAAGCACAGTATAATTAGCATTAGCTAACTTGTCAAGTATTTTTTTGTCCCCGGGAATTTCATCGCCGATATCACGATTTTTCTTTATATTACGGCTTTTCTGTGGTAGAATATCCTTTATAAGAGTAAAGGAGGATCAGCTCATGGCAGTTCAGGAATCCGGAGAAATGTATCTTGAGACTATATATGTACTTTCGCAGGAATCATCAGCGGTACGCGCTATAGACATCGGGGAATATATGGGTTTCTCAAAGCCCTCTGTAAGCCGCGCTCTTGGCCTTCTTAAAGATGAGGGACTTATAAAAAAAGATGAGAACAGTTATATCAAGCTTACCAAGGCAGGGGAGATCCTGGCAAAACGGATCTATGAACGTCATACCGTACTGTCAGGTCTGTTTATTAAACTTGGCGTAGATGAAAAAACGGCAACCGAAGACGCCTGCCGTATCGAACACTATATCAGTGATAAAACTTTTAATGCGATCAAGAAACACCTGGAAAAATACGGAAAGGGATGATCAGGGCTACTTCGCCTTGGTCTCCTGTTTCATTCTGTACATCGCTTCATCTGCTTTGTTCATCATATCTTCAAATGAAACATGGTCCGCCGGATTTTTATATGCTGCGCCATAACTCAGATCACATACAAAATCATCTCCGTATCCTTTATTCAATACAGGAAAACCTTCGATCCATTGCTTTAACATCGGATCCAGTTTTTCCTGCGCTAATTCCGGGATAACAGCCAGGAATTCATCTCCGCCTATCCTGTACATATCACCGTATTTATCCCAGAATTTCAATTGTGTTGCTGCATCCATGAGCATCTTATCTCCGTCATCATGCCCATGATCATCATTCATTCTTTTCAGATTGTTCAGGTCAAAGAAGACAACAGCATAACTCTTTCTTTTTTGATACTCTTTTTTCTTTAAGCTGAGTTTCGTACGGTTATAAAAGCCTGTAAGATCATCATAGAACCCCATCTCTTCTATAGGCTTCATCAGCTGTATACGCGCATTTACCACATTACCGATCCCCATAATTGCATACACGACGATCGCGCTGGTCAGATTAAAAACACCCATTTTATAAAGGATAAACGAAAAAACCGCAAACAATACAATACCCAATAACTGCAGTATTATCAGTTCTCTCATTTTCATGATCTTTAGTCACCTCTTACATCTATGATCGAAAATCTCTTTACTCCACAATAGTTACTATATCCTTAAGGATATAATGGAATAAAGGAAAAGAAGTATTCTCATTCTCTATATATCCGTCAGTCAGATCTATCGTATCCGAAGGATCATCGGGATCAACTCCGACATAATTTCCTTTGAAGACAAAATCGGAATATCCGCGCATAAACTGTTCTATGACATTGTTCATAGCTTTCTCTGTACCGGGAGCTACAACCTGCTGGTTCAGATCCACCATCTCCACCCAGCCGTACTGGAAACCTGCCGATACATCCGTGCCATGTATCCTGCCGCTGACTGATGACTCAATGCTTTTGTCTTTCATGACTGCATCCACTGCTGAAAGAACATAGGGTTCCCAACATATCCTGGTTGTTACAAGGGATGTGGAAGGAGCCACTTCAGACATACTCTGATTGAAACCAACAAAATATACCGGCTTTTTCTCGGAGGCTTCCTCACAGGCTACTGCAGGTCCTATGGTATCCGTATGCTGAGTAATGACCACACAGCCGTCATCTATCATCTGCTGGGCCACTTTCTTTTCCTCTGCGTAACTGCTCCAGGTTCCGGTGTAAGAAACACGAAGCACTGTCTGAGGTACCACGCTTCTGGCTCCGAGAAGAAAAGCCGTATAACCCGAAATGCTTTCCGATGTAGGAAAGGCAGCAACAAAACCTATGATCGCCTGATCCTCGGTAATGAGACCGTCAGTGATCAACTGTTTTATCTTCATTCCGGCTGCTATACCGCTGACATATCTGCCCTGGTAAGCCTCGCCCTTAAAAGTGTGATAATTCTCAGGAACCGTAACTCCCTCCATATCCATATAAGAAGTCTGACAGAACTGTATATCGGGATATTCGGGAGCAAGTTTCATGACCAGCTCGCTGTACCCGTTAAAGAAGATGATATTACAGCCTTTTTCTGCCAGATCCCTTAAGGGTTCTTCCATCTCTTCATCCAGTACGTTGCTGCAGGCTATTGTCGTCACTCTGTTCCCGTACTTCTTTTCCAAAGCTTCTTTTGCAAGTGAAAAGTTATAAGTATAGGGAACACTTTCATCATTATCATAAACAAATCCGACTGTCAGATGATCCTTACCTCCCGAAAGATTTAAAAGCCGGAAACAGCAGATAAATGCTGCAAGTATTACCAGACAGGTCAGTCCGGTTGTTATGTATATCCTTTTCATACGCTGCCTCCTTTCTTATCTTCAGATTCTTTCTTATCTTCATTCTCCATCTGGGCAGCCTGGATCTTCTTATCTTCTTCAACACGGCGGGCAAGTTCTTTCTGGGCTTCCTGATCTGCCTGTCGTATCTCTTCTCTCTTCTGGGCATAGAGTTCTTCCAGATTGATGATGCCCTTATCTATCAGACGCATAAATGCATCCAGCGCATCTGGATCGAACTGCGTGCCTCTTCCTCTCTGCATCTCAGTCAAAACATAATCCGTATCCATATGATTACGGTACACACGGTTGGATGTCATTGCATCAAAAGCATCGGCTACGCCTATGACCCTGCCGAACAGAGGGATATCTTCTCCTTTAAGTCCGTCCGGATAACCTTTGCCGTCATAGCGTTCATGATGATATCTCGCGCCTTCCGCCACGTGTTCAACAAGTGTGAAATCTCGGAGTATCGCTTCACCTCTGATAACATGTGATTTCATCTGTGCATACTCCTCATCAGTCAGACGTCCGACTTTGTTCAGAACACTGTCCGGCACTCCTATCTTACCGATATCGTGTAGCTGTGCAGCTCTCTTTAAATTTGACAGTTCCTTATTTCTCTGCCACCACTTGAAACAGTTCATCTCCTTTGCTATCAATACCGAATACTCCGCAACACGCGTAGAATGCTGATGTGTTCGCACGTCCTTGGCATCGACTGCGTTAGCGATAGCCCTGACTGTCTCATTTGCCATATTCAGTTTGATCTGCTGCTGGTTGAGCTGTCTCTGAACTACCAGCCAGGTAAACCAGATAAGTCCCAGTGAAAGCAGGAGGAGCATGTAGAAATGAAAGCCGGGCTGTTCATACAACTCGCCCTCAAATATGAGCTCAAACTTTCTCTCTTCCAGGACACGCTCACCTGCGCTGTCAAAGATAGCAAGATGGAAAGTATAATCTCCTGCAGGTATATTGACATAGATTATATTATTGAGGCTGTTCTGTGCAACGACTGTCCATTGGGTATCATAACCCTCAAGATAATATCCCACATTGGGATCCTGTATCGTATAATTCAGAATCTCCGGCGAAAGCTCCACACGATTGACGCCCTGCCCTACCGTGATCGCTCCTCCTCTGGACAGAGGATGCAGTACACCATCCAGTTTAACCGAAGCCAGCTGCATTCTGTAGGAACGGACATCGCTGTTGTATTTCTCAACATCTATCTTATAAACACCGGTATCACAGGGAAGGAAAAGTTCGTTATTACCGTTATAATAATTCCAGGAATTGGCTGTAAGTGAAGTACCTAAGCCTCGTCTTGCATCCAGAAGCTCCCAGGCGATCTCTCCGCCCGCAACAAGCTCATCGCGCTCCACCACATATATACCCGCACTGGACATAACGAACAGAGTATCTTCGTCTTTTACCCAGATATCATAATTATTAAAGTACGGAAATTTATCCAGCACCCGTATGGAACCATCCGTATCAAGATAACAGAGGCTGTTAGAAGTAACGACAAACACAGCCTCGGATTTCGGATCCTTAATCGTACGAAGGATCACACCGCTGCTCAGACCGTCATCACGAGTAAGCATGTCCGTCACTTTTCCATCCTTCAGCACAGCTATGCCGTCACCGTCGGTGCCTGCAAGTATGGTACCGTCGCTGCGTTCAGTCACTGTCAGTATCATGGAATTGATAAGACCGTCCTCGTTACGTATGGTCTTTGTGACCTTATGATCTTTAATAAAGCTGATACCTGTATCACCGGCTGCCATGATGGTCCCGTCTGAAAGCCCCGTTACGATACGGGCACGGTTTCCGAAACTGCCGCTGTCCGCATTGTAGGCCCAGACTTCTCCATAGGCAGAATACTCCATAAGACCACTTCCGTAGGTACATATCCACAGATGATCATTGTTATCCACATACATGCAGCGTATACGCTTGCCATCAAGCTCAGCGGTCATATCATTGTTTATCTGACGATGGCAGGCCTTATCTACCACATCAAGACCTTTGTCGGTGCCGATATAATACTTGTTCTGCCAGAAAACGATGGCATTGACGACACGGCGCTCCATGCCTATGGATCCGTAGATATCCTTAAAAGGAGATTTGGTAAGTCGAAGCAATCCAAGCCTCGAAGAAGTGAACCAGAGATTTCCCTGGTAATCATAGAGCATGTTATCGATGGAGTTATTGAAATCATTTGTGTTCAGCTTATGATAGCCGCCGCCGTCAATATAGGATATACCGCTGTCGGTGGAAATGAACAGGGTTCCGTCCTCAAGATAGTTCAGATTATTGATACTGTTGACATCGGCGCAGCTTATGACTTTAATTTCCTTAAAATCATCTCCGGATATATCATAGCAGTAAATGTGATTCGTTGAAGTACCGACCATAAGGGTTCCGTCCGGTGCAAAGGCACAGCAGTTGAAGACTTCCTGCTCATCGGGAAGCTGCAGACTGGACTGTATGTTTCCGTTGCTGAGCAGAAACAGACGTCCGCCGGAAGCGATGGTAGCCACATGTCCCTTACGGTCTGCTGTGATACTGTCGGCATAGTTTATCTCCTCCAGGGTATTGGCAGCTTTCAGACCGTTGTTCATAATGATGATCTGCATGCTCGAAGTAGTGCCGACATAATAATATCCGTCAGTTGCACGGATGATGCATCTCACGGAGTTGGAAGGCAGACCGTCTTCCTGGTCAAGTACATTTGCGATCTTTTCACGGATCACTATGGAGAGACCGTTATCATTGGTTCCTATCCACAGACGGCCTTCTTCATCCACATATAGACAGTTTACGTTTTTAACGGATTCATAACCGTCTACCCAGCGGAATTCCCGCCCGTTATAGCGATACAGACCGGCATAGGTTCCGATCCAGAGTACACCGTCACTGGTCTGGGCTATATCATTGGCCTCGCCGCAGGGAAGCCCGTTATTGCTGCTGTATACGCTCTGAACATAATCGTTATAATCAGTGTCTTCCTTTGTCGTTTCATTCTCCGCATCAACATATGCAGGTACAAGCAGGCTGAGGATAAGAGGCAGATACAGAAGTTTCGCTGCCGCTTTCACACTACCGGTCTGTATCTGTTTTTCATGTTCCTGTCCTTCTTTAAACTGACGTATCCTGATGATGATATAAACCAGGGCTATCGTAAGTACCTTATCGGCAAATTCGATGGCCAGCTGACCTGTGATGCTGCATAATACAGGAGGCCAGCTTCTGTCCAGCAGGTATTCTATCACGCCGTCTCCCCATTTATTACCGGTATATCCGTTGTCAAAGAGGAGATTAACAGGCACCGAAACGATCAGTGCCGTTACCATGGCCAGTGAAGCAGCCTTCATAAAACCGTAAAACCTGTCAAACCATTTACGCTGTGCTGCAATACCGATGATCAGACCGAGGGCTATGCTTGTGATCGAATAAACAGCCGACAATCTGTTGACCATACAATAAGACAGATTTCCTGTCAGACCCACCATGGCACCGCATATCGGACCTGCTACATAAGCACTCAGCGCCGTACCGAAGGAATCGGCCCACAGCGGCAGTTCCAAATTTACTGCTATGAGTTTCCCTCCTACATTAAGACAAATACATAAAGCAATAAACAAAACGATCTGCCATGTCTTCCACTTTTTCATCTGTTTTGTTCTCCTCCCGAGACATTAAGCATCTGTTTTCAGGCATTACAGTCTCTTTATCCAGGCCCAGGCAAGATCCGTCCACTTGCCCACATCTTCTATAAGGCTTCTGTCTATCTCCATGGGCGGCTGTTCATTATCGCCTGAGAATTGCGCCTCAAGCTCTGCCTTTCTCTGCTCGGATACATTTACTCCCTTGCCGTCCTTTACCGCTGCCAGTGCCCTGAAAAGCTGTTCCATGCAATACTCGCCGCCTGACCAGCCTTTAAAGAAAGTATCATCCGCGGTGCTTAAGCCGTGGCCTCCCGCAGGAAATACATAATGCGCAAAAGGTATCTTCTTCTTTCTGAGTGCCATGGCGAAAAGATAACTGTTCTCCACGGGTACCAGCTCATCGCCTGCAGTCTGCCAGATAAAGCAGGGAGGCGTGTTGTCCTTAACCTGTTTCTCAAGTGAGAAGTATTCCAGCTCTTCGGCCGAAGGTTCCCTTCCCAGCAGCGCATCTATCGAAGATTGATGTGTAAACTCGCCGGTGGTTATCACGGGATAGGAAAGTATCACGCCGTCCGGACGATTGGAGAATGCCGCATATTCCGGATTCTCATCTTTTATCTCATCAAAATGTACAGCCAGGCTGCCGCAGACATGGGCTGCTGCCGAGAAACCGCAGATCAGCAGCTTCTTACTGCCGAGCCCGAAGAGTTCCGCATTCTTCCTTATATAACGCACGGCTCTTGATACATCCTTAAGGGGCTGTTTCTTAAGAGGCACCGACATCGTGATATCGGTGGTATAGGTCAGTATGAACACGTTCATGCCCCTGTTAAAGAAATTCTCTGCGGGAAGTCCGCCTTCGTGAGGACATACCATGCAGTAACCGCCGCCCGGCAGCACCAGCATACAGTCGTGTTCTTCCTTATCATTGTGGATCATTGCAAAGAAGCCGGGTACAAAACCGTAAGCCGCAGCATAGTCATATTCATCCTTTTCCCAGATCTTGTGAGGCGGCATCCAGCGCATATTACTCTCGGGACCCGCTTCCATTTCAAAAGCCCCCTCCGGATAATCCGGCTTCCATTCATCGATCTCTTCTTTCGGCACCACCAGTTCAAGCAAAGCGTAGTATGTCGGCTTTGCTTCACATTTTCCCTTAAAAGGCAGAGGGTAACTGGTCTCGCGTCTGAAGCCAGAAAGCCAGGAATCCTCGTCACGCAGGTTCCAGAAAGTTACGCCTGTTACATTGGCTTTACCGTTCTTCTTTGCGTCAAGGAGTATTCCGAAGAAAGCAGCGTAACGCTCAGCCAGAGCCTTCTGCGACTCCTCCGAAGCATCGTTATTATGCATATCAAGTTCGGTTATCTGTACCTGAAGGCCTGTCTCACCGAACATCTCCAGCGCTGTCTTATATACTTCGGGATCGGGATAGTCCATCAGCAGATGTGACTGCAGGCCCACACCGTCTACCAGTTTCTCCGCCATAAGCGGCTTAAGTATCTCTTTTATTATGAAGTCTCTCTTCCACGCCTGGGAAGTCTCGTAATCATTATAGAATAAAGAAACGCCGGGATCCGCATATTTCCTTGCAAAGCGGAATGCCTGCATAACAAAGTCCTCTCCGACAGTCTTAGTCCAGGGAGACTTACGCCAGCCGCCGTCATCCACGGCCTCATTTACCACATCCCAGGCGTAGATGATGCCGGGATATTCCTTCTGAACAAAGTTAAGAACACCGCTTATATAGCCTTCCAGACGTTTCAGCATCGTGTCTCTGTCAGCCATCGGACGCATTTCGTTATATTCCTCATGGAAGAACCACTTGGGCGTCTGATTATGCCAGACCAGTGTATGTCCGCGCATCGAGATGCCGTTTGCTTTCGCAAATTCAAGGTAGGGTTTAGCCCTCTCAAAATTTAAAGCAGGCGCAAACTTATACTTCTCGGGTTCGTCCTTACACTTATCCTTATCCAGAAAGAACTGGGGTTTCATATCATTTTCACAGGTAAAACTGTTGAACTGTGCCTTCAGAAGCTCCATATGAGCAGGCGTGCGCAGATTCCTGCCTGAGATAGCCGCCCCTATCTTAAAATATTTCTCATAGGCTGTTTTAAGATTCATTTATCTTACCCCCTTTTAATATCTCTATGATCTTATCATAGTTCCCGGCTTCATGCGGAAAAGTACAGTCCATACAGCTCTTGATCTTCCTGCCGTTCTTTTCTATTACCGTAAAATTGCCCGGACACCTGAGATTATACAGCGGACAATAACAGAACAGGCAGTTGAGATCTCCTTCCATATCATGGCAGGGATAATACTCACATTCTCTGTTAGCAAAAAACCGGCTGGAATTATCCATCTGAAAACTCCTCCCGTAGCCTGTTATTCCCTGAGACCATACATATCTATTCTACACTTTTTTGGGGCTTTTTTGCAAGAAAAGATTATGAAGTATCCCGATAAAGCTTTCATTGGTCCCATGGTCTGCTACAGCGATCCTGTAATACCCTTTTCCCGCTCCGCAATCCCCGGAAAGATCCCTGATCAGCACACCTCTTTCAAGCAGTTTTTCATACAGATCCTCCGGAGCTTTACACATTATAAAAGCTGTATCGCTCTCAAATACTTTTATATTGAACTTCTTCATTTCAACCGAAAGATAAGCTCTCTCTTTTGCGATCATTTCTGAGCTTTCTTTCACAAAGTCCGTATCTTTCAATGTCTTCAGACCTGCACATATACCGGCTTCAGCTGTTACCGAAAGATTCCATTCCGGAAGCTGGCTTATGAGCTTCTCTATATTGTCAGCTGATGACATTACATATCCCATTCTGATCCCGGGCATGGCAAGTATTTTGGTCAATGAGCTTATCATATAGAGCCTGTTGTTTTTCTTTACCGCTTCGTTAAATCCGGAAAACGGAGTTTTAAGTGCCTTTTCAGACATCAGGAAGAAACTCTCATCCACACAGACTGTGATATCATATTCTTCTGCCAGTTTATACAGCTCCTCCAGTACTCCATCGTCGATATTGCGCCCGGAGGGATTTATGGGATCACAGACAAAGACCAGATCAGTATCTCTGTCCAATATACCCAGATCCTCCCTGCTTAAGGCAAATCCGTTTTCTTCCTTAAGCTGTTGTCTTACTATACTGCAGTCAATTGACTTAAGGGCATGCTCATAGCCGGAAAAAACGGGTTCAAATAAAACAGCCTTCTTCGGCGCCTCAGCTCTTACAACAGCCTGTATCAGCTCCGATGCACCGTTGCCTGCATATACATATTCACTTTCCGTACCGAGAAAAGCGGCAATACTCCTGCGTACCTCTTCCTGTCTGATATCCGGATAGACATACGCTTTCTTAAGTGCGTTCTCTACCGCTTCGGTCACCGCTTCCGGAGTACCCATGGGATTAAGATTAACGGAAAGATCCATATTCACTTTATTTCTGTATATATCCCCACCGTGTCTCATATCGCTAAAACCATAAGTATGCTTATCATCAATACTGCTGCTATGGCTTCCGTCGCAAACATCAGTATTCCTGCCCTCTTTATATCATCAGTTTCAATCTTACGTATCTCATCACCTATCGTCGGTTTCTCTACGGCAACTCCTTTATACAGATGTGTGCCGCCAAGCTTTAGCCCCAGTGCGCCTGCACATACGCTTTCCGTCTGGGCTGAATTGGGCGAACTGTGATTACGCCTGTCTCTCAGCCATATACTGTATGCCCGTCTTCCGTCATATTCTTTGGATAACAGGCCCAGCAGAAAACTCCCTGCGATCATAAACAGGGCGCTGATCCTTGATGGAATATAATTAAATACATCATCGGCGCGGGCTGCAAATCTTCCGAAGTTTTTATATCTCTCATTTTTATATCCTATCATGGAATCCATGGTATTGACTGCCTTATATATCATACCGAATACCGGTCCTCCTATAGTTAGGCAGATAAGCGGCGCTATGACTCCGTCGGAAGTATTCTCGGCAACAGTCTCTACAGCTGCTTTTGTTATCCCCTCTTCATCAAGACAGTCTGTATCCCTTCCCACTATCATTGATACGGCATACCTTGCACCTTCTGTATCAGTGCTTTTCAGCTTTTCATATACAGACATGCTTTCCCTGTAAAGACTCCTTGCAGCCAGTATGTAACAGCCAAGTATGCTTTCCGCCAGTACTCCGAGATAAGGACTGATCAGGTATGCATCGACGATAATAAGAAAAGTCATGGCACTTACGATCAGCATCACCGTAAACCACAACAGTATCCCGTTTGCTCTTTCTTTTTTTCCGTCTCTTTCCCCGGTATCTGCAGTATTTCCCAAAAGTCTTTTTTCCAAAGAAAAGATCAGACTTCCGATCAGTCTCACCGGATGAGGCATATTGTGGGGATCTCCTATTATCTGATCAAGTATTATCCCCAGCGTCAAACTTATGGTATGAAATAAGATCAATTCTTTCATTATCCGTTTCCGTCTCCAGCATATATCCGCAAAGGTTTCCCGTCATATAGTCATAGAAATCCCCGCCAGCAAGCCGCATCATCACTGCCATTATATTTCCGCCATGACAGACTATCGCAACTGTTTCATCCTCAGCCGTATCACCAAGTGCTTTTTTGAATGCCCTGAAAGAACGTTCAATAAAAACCTTTTTTGCTTCCCCTCCCGGGATATCCATGCTTCCGCCCGAGTCTATCCATTTTTGATAGTTTTCGTTTCCGTTCAGTTCCCGGTAATTCTTTCCCTCAAACTCACCGAAATCTGTTTCCGTAAGATCATCAATGAGCATTGATCCCGATGCCGGAAACAGTATTTCTGCAGTCTGTCCGGTTCTTCTTAACGGACCTGTACAGATGCGGTCCGGAATCCCACCGGTCAGCTTCGCAATAATTGATGCGGCACTCTCTGCCTCTGCAATACCTTTATCGGATAAGGCTTCATCGGAACGTCTGCCTATATATCTTTTCTCTTCGTTTCCTTTTGTTCTCCCGTGTCTTATCAGTATCACCTTTTTATGAGCCATTGCTAATCCTCTTTCCGATATGAATTTTAAAAGAAATACATCGTTACTGCGAGAGCTGCCGTCGCAATCAGTTCGGATACGGTAAGGCAGAAACCTGCTGTATCTCCGGTGACTCCCCCGAATTCTTTATACATCTTATTTCGATAGTACACTATAAAAAGAAGGAAAGAAAGTATTACGATGCTCCCGTGTACCGGAGCAAGATATATCATAAACGCAGCAGTCAGTATCAGCCATATGCTCAGACACACCTGCACTGCAGTCTTCCTGTTTTTTGTCTCCTCATACAGCATACCCTTCTTCTTTGCTTTTTTAAACAGCAAAGAACTGAGTCCGCTTAAAACTCTGGACATAACAAATACAGATCCCAGTATCAGCAGGGTGTTCAGCTCACAGTTCTCATTTAGAAGCACGGCGCTTACTGCTGCTGTATATGCGAGAAGCCATTTTACCAGCGAGATGATCGCAAATGAACCTATATGGGGATCCTTAAGTATCTCCAGTTTCTTTTCCGTCGGAGCATAGGAATTCAGCGCGTCTTCCGTATCCATAAAACCGTCAGCATGAAAGCCTCCTGTTATTGCCAGAGGCATCAATACCGTCAAAAGCATCTTCACTGCCGGGGGTATAACATCAAAGACCGGCAGCTGATTCACAAGTACTACGGCTGCTCCTATAACTACACCGACCAAAGGAAAAAAGCTGAGGCTGTCCGACATATCCTCATCCTTCCATTCGAACTTCGGCATGGGTATCTTACTGTACATGGAAAACGCGACTGCTATCCACCTGAATATCTTCAATCCGCTGATCCCTTCCTCATATCCATGACCCTGTCAGAAAAGCTGTTTATCCTTTCATTGACAAGATCAAGCAAACGTATATAGTTTCTTGTCGCATCATCATAAGTATCGGCATCGCTTTCATATTCATTGCTTACTATGATCATATTATGAACCCGCCCTGCAACATACTTTATATCTTCAGCTATCTCATCCGCGCTTTTTATCTTTTCTTTTCCTGCGGGATTCTCAAACATTTCATTTCCCACCAGATTTGTCACACATTCGAGAAGTACCGTAGCTTCATCAGGCTTTTCTATCTGTTCGATCACTTCACGTATATCATATAGCTTTTCGATAGTAAGAAAGCCTTTTCCCTCTCTCTGCTGCCTGTGCCTGCTGACACGTTCCCTGCCGGCTTCATCATATATCTTCATTGTTGCTACATAGTATCTTCCGGCATCTCCGCTTTCCATTGCCAGCTTTTCTGCCAGTTCCGATTTGCCGCTGTTTGCTGTTCCCAGTATAAAACTGATCATTTATCATATCTCTCGTATTGTTCTATATCCGTTTCTTCAAATACCGTACCCCCGGTATACAGTGACATTGCCATATCCAGAAGAGGAAACAGCATCACTGCCCCGCTGCCTTCTCCGAGAGCCAGATCTGCATGTATCACGGGTTTCAACTCCAGTTCTTTCAGAATGAATGACATTCCCTTTTCCCTGCCAAGATGGGATGCAAGCATATATTCCCTGCAGTCCGGCATAAGTTTTGCAGCAGCCAGCGCAGCCGTCGCACTTATAAATCCGTCGATCACTACCGGGATACCGCAGAGTGCGCCTCCTATGAACACCCCGCAAAGTCCTGCTATATCAAGACCTCCGAGGGAACTCATTATACCCGTTATCTCTTCCTTTGATGTTGCGGGTTTTTTATATCCTTCTTTTCTGTGAAGCCTTAAACCTTCATCTATCACCTGTATCTTCCTTGAATACCCGCTGTCCGTAAGACCCGATCCCCTGCCTGTATATTCCGCCGGATCCAGCCCCTCTATCCCACATAACACTGCAGCAGCTGTAGTGGTATTTCCTATCCCCATCTCTCCTGTGGCGATGATGCCGTATCCTTTTTCCTTACATTCCTTTACTGCAGCCATTCCCGTCTCTATGGCCTTCAGACATTCGCTTTCTTCCATCGCAGGTTCTTTGAGAAAGTCTCCTGTTCCCCTTCGTATCTTCCTGTCAATAACTCCAGCAGGCGTCACTTCGGAATCGATGCCTGTATCATAAACAAAAATATCCGTTATGCCCGTGTCAGTCATGATCCCTACGGAGCTCTTTCTCTTACCCATCAGCGTTGCAACATTCAGAGTAACCTCTGAGCCGGTCTGGGACACGCCTTCCTTCACGACTCCGTTGTCGGCGCACATGATGATCAGGGCTTTCTTACTTATCTCGGGAACGACTCTGCCCTGTATCGAAGCTATCCGGCTTATCATTTCTTCCAGTTCACCGAGACCGTCTATGGGTTTTGCTATCTTATCCCACTTATCCTTTGATGCTCTTTTTATTTCCGCATCCGGCTTACCGGGTTTTAATGAGAACAGTTCATCTCTTTTCATTTTTCAGTCCCATTATTTCATATATATATTCCATATCAAGACTATTCTTAAGCCCTTCTGCAAGTATATCATATTGACGGTCTTTAAACAGCGCGTAATCCGTCACATTCTCCGTATCTGCTTTTTTTCCTCTCTGTTTTGCGATCTTTTCAATGACCGAAACACAGATCTCTTTCTTATCGAAGAAGCCGTGGAAATAGGTACCGTATACATTATCCCTGCAATAACCGGTATTGCCCGATGTGAATTCGCATAGCTCTTCATAGGGTTTCGTAGTTCCCATATGTATTTCATATCCGTCGATCGCAAGCTTTTCCATGCCTTCAAGCACACCGCTGACTTCGCTGATGTATCCTGTATGATTCCTGCATATCTTTTCTTCTTCGATAAGGGTATCCACAGGCAACAGTGAGAGTCCTTCTTCGCAGCCGCCTGCCTCCATATTAAGAGGGTCGCTTATCTTTCTGCCAAGCATCTGGTATCCTCCGCATATACCGAAGATACAGCTACCGTATACTGCTTTTTTAACCAGCAGATCCGCAAGGCCTTCTTTTTTGATCTCTCTCAGATCTTCTATGGTATTCTTGGTTCCGGGAAGTATGATCAGATCGGGATCTCCGAGTTCCGATGTACTGTTTACGTATCTCACGGATACTCCATCCATCTGTTCAAAGGTATCAAAGTCCGTAAAATTGGAGATATGCTTAAGCCTTATGACAGCGATATCAAACTCCTTTGTTTCCGAAGCATTAAAGCGTTCCGATAATGAATCCTCATCATCAAGTTTTACCTGCATGTAAGGCACTACCCCAACAACTCTGGTCTTTCCTCTTTCTTCAAGTATCTTTACTCCGTCTTCAAAAAGACGACTGTCACCACGGAACTTATTTACGATAAGCCCTTTGACTCTCTTTCTCTCTTTATCTTCAAGAAGATCAAGAGTACCCAGAAGCTGCGCAAATACACCTCCTCTGTCTATATCGCCGACAAGCAGCACCGGTGCGTCCAGCATTTCTGCAAGTCCCATATTCACGATATCATCTTTTTTCAGATTCATTTCCACGGGAGAGCCGGCTCCCTCTACTACTACTATATCGTTCATGGCCGCAAGTTTCTCATATGCTGCCATTATATCCTTCACAAAGCCCTTTTTATTTCTGAAGTACTCCATGGCTTTCATATTTCCGATAGTCCTGCCGTTTACTATCACCTGCGAACCCACATCACTTGTAGGTTTTAAAAGGATCGGATTCATCAGTACTGAAGGCCTGGTTCTGGCGCATTCAGCCTGCATCACCTGAGCTCTGCCCATTTCCAGTCCTTCTTTTGTTATATACGAATTAAGAGCCATATTCTGTGATTTAAAAGGAGCCACCTTATATCCGTCATCAGAGAATATCCTGCAAAGGCCGGCAGCTATGATGCTCTTTCCGGCATTAGACATGGTTCCCTGTATCATTATCACTCCGGCTTTTTTCTCCATATTAATTCAAAGCCATCTCCTTCAGATACTCACGAACTGCAAAATCATAGGCTTTCTCAAGCGCGCCGCTCCCAAGCACTTCGTCTTTCGGACCCTGTGCCGAGATCCGGCCGTCTTTCAAAACGATAAGATATTCGGAAAGTTTCAGCGCTAAAGGAATATCGTGATAGACACCTATCAGCGTATGATGCTCCTGTTCGCTCCACTCAAGCAGATACTCGCTCATTCCTGCTACCACTTTCAGATCAAGGTGATTGGTAGGCTCATCCAAAAGCAGGATGGGCGCATCCTGCGCAAAAGTACGTGCCAGAAATACCCTCTGAAGCTCACCTCCCGATAGGCTGCTGAGCTGACGTTTTGCAAGTCCCTTAACCCCGGTCCGGTTCATACATTCCTCTGCAATCTCCTTGTCTTTACTGCTGTAAGCAGTGAATCCTCCGTTAAGATGTATGTACCGTCCCATCAGTACCGTCTCTTCCACTGTATAGGAAAAATACACCTGTGACAGCTGGCACATCAATGCAGCTGTTGCGGCGACTTCCCTGCGGGTCTGTTCCTTAACCGCTCTGCCCATGAGATTGATCTGACCATCAAAGGGAAGCATGCCGGTTATCGCTTTCAGCAATGTACTCTTTCCGCTTCCGTTTTCTCCGAGTATCGCCACACGGCTGCCCTCTTCCAAAGAAAAATCCAGACCGCGCAGTATTTCCGCATCCGTATTCAACACACGTTTGTCATAGGCCGCATGAAGTTGCGTACATTCCACAGCTTTCATCGTTTCCTCCCCGTTCCGAAATATACCCACAGAAAGAAGGGTGCACCCAGCAGAGCCGTTACCGCTCCTACCGGTATCTCCTGCGGTGAAAGTATGGTACGCGATATCAGATCAGCCAGTGCCATAAAACTTCCGCCAAGAAGGGCACTCATGGGAAGCACCAGCCGGTGTGACGAGCCGAAGATCCTGCGCACCGCATGGGGTGCCACCAGATCTATAAAACCGATGACTCCGGTAAAGCATACTGCTGCTCCGGTGAGCACCGAAGACAGCACCAGAAGGATCCTTCTGCTTTTTTTCGTATCCACGCC
>JAEEGL012501092.1_pt1 | contig 16710 bp, 8 predicted proteins | sample 9134231 | NCBI WGS metagenome assembly JAEEGL01 (sample SAMN16246548, study PRJNA631951) | gut metagenome | biome: gut microbiome; feature: rumen; material: fiber-attached | host: Bos | place: Iran: Karaj | collected 2018-10 | reverse complement strand
TATCGTATGCGCAATAGCTTGAGCACATGTTATGCTTCAACTCGCGCTTGATACGTATTGGGCGGCTAACCGAAGCACGACATTGGTCGTTCTGGTTGCCTCGACATTCAGCACCATTGTCTACGTAGAGCGTAATGGTGTTAGTATTGTCGTTACCAATCTCCGAAGGTACAAAGTAGTAGTAGCCAACAAGTTTATTGCCCGTTGTGCCATCTTCTATTGCTTCGTCTACGTTTTCGGTATATGTATATGTATAGTTTTCAGGATTTGTTGTGCTTGCTCCTGAATGTTTCAATGTCTTCGATTTTACATAAACAGCATGAACAGGAACTCCAGAGAAGTTATAATAGTAGTTGTTTACGTCTTGGCTGGTGTAGTACGACAAGTCGGTTGGCAACTTCTGATAGAATGCGCCTTTCGCGGCAACCTTAGCTGTTGTAAGGTCGAGCGCCGAAATTATAGTGCCATCGCTAAAGGTGTAAGCTGCATCTTCTATCACGTGAATTGTTTCTGTAACTGTATATTTATCACCCACTTGAGTGTAGGCTATTTCTGAGATAATAACAATCTTTGTTCCGTCGATAGCATGAACATCAATTGCCATTGTATTGTTAGCGAACCAAGGCGAAACGTAGTTAACCTTGTTACCTGCTGCATAATAAGTTACTGTTTGTGAATGGCTATTGAGTTTTGAATAACCAGCAGGCCAAGCTGCATTTGCCTCAGCCATTGTGCCTTCGTTCACCACGTAGAACACTTTCTCGGCAGCCGTATGTGGGTAGCCCCTTGTATATGTAACTATGTTGGTAGTAGATGTTGGGCGGTCGTAAACGAGTACTGGATTGCCACTGCCATCAGTCTGATACTGATATTGGAATACGTATGGCACAAGACGATAGTGATTGTTGTCGTTTGGGCAGAGGAAATCTTCGCTGAAGCCTTTTTGGAATGCGAGTGGATCTGGGGTGTCTCCATTGCATGCCGTTGGCAATCCTGCTATTCCAAAGAATATTTCATCGGCCACTGGCTGATAGAGATATGAAGTTTTCTTAGCCTCATATACACAACCACGGTCGTCTTTATATTCGTATGTAAACTCTACTGGGTAGCCGTTTGCATTGCCACGGTAGCGAAGAACTGGGCTAAATGTGTATTGCCATGTCAAGCCATCGTCCGATGGTTGGTCTGCCATATACTTACCTTCGGCATACAAATAGCCATAACCCTCTGTAGGAGGCACATTTGGTATACCTTGCACGGTGATAAGATCGTTGGTACAATAGCAATCGTCGGCATTAATACTTACAGCAAACGTATTCTTCGCATTCACAGTGAAGTAGCCTTCGTCCAAATAGAAATTCTCAGGACATTCTGCACTACGCGCTATAATATGGTATGTGGTAGATGTTCCTGCTGCTCCACTGACACTGAAGCTTGCCACATCGAGTGGTATCGGATTTCCTTGAGCATCTTTCTTGGCTGTGAAGCACGATAGATAACCATTTGCTTTGGCGTATGCTACATTTATGCCATTCGGCGTAAACACTTGTGGGTCAAACACTGCCGAACCTCCAATTATCTGAGTAATCTCACAGTAATTGCCCGAACCATCATCGGCCATGATGTAGTATTTGTATGCACCATTGTAGTAATCCGAAAGTGCTACAGGATCCGAATCCTCGCAAAGTCGCCAACGGAAATCTTGCAACGGAATGTTGTACGACATCGGATTCTTCTTAACATAAACATTTATCGTACGTTCTTCTCCTGGACAAGAGTTCTCACTGTCGGAGCTACGAGGACGCGCATAATACTTTGTCATGTAGTAGGTCACACCATTTTTCGTCACTTGCGTGCCACCTTCAACGGTTGCCTTGTCGGTATAGACTTCGCCCACACCTGTCTTAGCCTCTATGCTCGAGAAGTTTGCATCTTTCGACCATTGTATGAAACCGCCTGCTGGCACTGGCGAAGCAATCAAGTTGATAGCATCACCATCACAAACGTAGAGTGCTTCAACTTCGGTGGCGGCATTGCTCGGATCACAAGTTACATTCAAAGTTCCTTCGCCAGAAGTACCGCTAATGCAAATCAAATCCGGAGCACGCTGCACGTTGAAGGTCAACGTTGCTGGCTCGCAATCCATTGGTATATCAGGATTTACGGTATTGAGAATAATCGATATGGTGTAGTTGCCAGCAGCATCTAATGGCAATTGGTCTTTCGGCACAAACTTGAACAAGTATGTGCGCTCATCTTTATCTTGAACCAAAGCATCGGTGCTCGCAATATCTTTATTCACACCACTACCTTGTATATGTATGGTGAAGTCGTATGGTTGAGGTGTGCCATTCGTAGCATCTAGGTATGGTATTGGGAAGTAGATTGTTGTCTCATAATTATTTGCGCCATCGGAAGCCATACATATCGACTGCATGGTAGCATCTACTGGCGAGAGTGAACTCGTTACTGTTGGTATGTTATCATACTTCGCAACTGTGATCTTTTCAGACTGATATTCACAACCCGAACCACTCTTAGCAACTGCATAATAAACACCATCACTCAAGTTGTCGAATTTATTCTCGCTCTTGAGGACACTTTCAGATCCAGCAACCTTTCTACCATTTTTATAGAGTGTAATTGTCGCGTCTGATGATGCAACCAAATCATAGTTGGGAACATCAAACTCAATGGTTGCTTTATATGTATCTGAACAATAGTAAACTGTTTTTTCTTTGATAGTAAGCGATGGCGCACCAGCCACTACTACACTACCTACTCGTGCTTGACAAACACCAGATGAAGATGATAAGCTGGCAGGGTCGACAGGAGATGCATATACATAGTACGTTCCTGCTGCAACTTTATCAAAGGTTAGCGACGTACCTGTAGCTTTCTTTGCTGTTGTATATCGAATACCCGCAACATCATCCAAATAGTAATACATATTTGGTTCTGTACCATCCAAGGTTAACGTAGTAAGACAACTTACAGTTGATGTTGTGGATATAGTAACACTATTTATTTGCCCGGGCGATTGTATTACGGTCATTGTTCCTGGTACAGAATACAAATCGCAAGAACCTCGTTTCGCCTTCACAGAATATTCAACTTTTTCTTCTGTAATATTTCGCGCGAACGACATATCGAAGCGGACATCTGCATTATCAGTCGGGGCTGTAATAGGTGCTACTGATGTAATTTGCGTATTTCCTTGATATACATAATATGTAACGCCAGCCTCCGCATTTAGCACTGAGAGGTATGAAACTTGGTCGGAGCAATATGCCAAATCGCCAATCGTGGTTGCATCACTATAGCTTGGCTTAATAGTAAATGTTCCACTGAGTGGTGCCGACGCTGAGCCATTACAGCCATCCATAGTAGCCTCTACTACATACGTACCTTCAGCAGTAAGTGAAAATTGAACTACCTCTCCTGCCGTTGTTACCGTCTTTGAATACGATGTTGCTGTTGTTGTGCCATCTTCATTCAAAATATAAACCGTGTATGTTGCACCAACTTGCGAACCTGAGAGTGTAAGTATGCGCGATGAAGCATCACATTCATAACCCGGCTTCGTATTGCTAATTCTTATGCTTGGGTCGAGCGCCGATGATTTCAGCGTTATAGCAGCACTAACTGGTTGCGGCGACGATGACGCAGAACATGCAGCATACACATAATATGTACCCGCTTGCGTAACTGATATTTTGTTGTTTACGAAGTCACCATAATTTACACCATTGCTATCAAAAAGGCTATAAACTATTCCTGTTTCAGGACTATTAATAGTTAACGTTACAGGTGCATCAACAGAACAGCATTCAGCAGACTTACTTACCGTAACATTCTTCACACCAGCAGCAACAACATACGAACCACCAGAAGCCGCAACTGGGCAAGCATTTGGTTGGCCAGAAGGAACTGCCTTCACGGTGTATGTACCAGCAGAAGCGTTCGTTATTTCTATTTCTATCGGCGAGCCATCAGCACCAGCAAATGGACCAGCAACAGGGTTCGAACCTAAGTATGCATAATAATCTACGTCTGTCTGAGAATTACTTAGTGTAAACGTAACATCTTCACCAGCACACGCGCCAGATGTTTGTGAAAGTGTGTAAGTCGTTGCCGCAGGAAACTTAATAGTGTTACTTTCTGAACGGTTTCCACAACCCTCCACAACTACCTTATACGACTTACCTGCCTCAAGATTTGTAAATGATCCATTGGAAGAACTTTGTATCTTAGTATTACCTTCATACAAATCGTAAACTACGTTAGGCTCTGTATTGAATGTTATTCTATTCTTTGCGCCGCTGCACGCTGCTGTTATAACTATTGCAGCAGATGGCACAGCAGATTTTATAGTCAACGTTCCAGGCACTGCGTATGGCGAAGAGGTGCAACCATCGCGCGTTGCCTTCACGGTGTAGATTCCAGGCGTTAGGTTTGTAATATTTATCTGCGCCACACCATTGTTAACATTAGCAGTCGCACTATACGCACTACCCATGCTACCTCCTGAAGAAGAATATAGTGTATACGTAACATCTTTCTCGGCTTGACGCACATGTAAATACTTAACAGAAGCAAGTTGATCTTGGCAGTATTCAAGATTGTCAATTGATGTATATGCGCTATAACCCTTTACTTCATAAACATCGGTAGAAGTCAGTGTAGAAGGATTACAACCAGCTTTAGTAACCTTCACCGTATACCTACCAACTTCTGTAAGACCATAGAAACGCATCTTCTTGCCATCGGCATCCGCTGTCACAGAAGTCATTGAGCCACTCGTAGCCGAGGTAGCAAAAGCGTATGGCGTGTTAGAGCCATCTTTATATATCTGATAAGTTGCACCATCAACAGAACTTGCGATTTCCAAATATGAATTATTATCACCTTCGCAACCTACAAGATTAGTTATTGCCAAACCTGCAGCTGATGGACATGTGTTAGAAGGAGTAGGAGTTGGTGTAGGAGTTGTGTTTGGATCACCTGAAGTAATACTACCTACCACTATTTGCGTATCGTTTTGGGAGCCAAGTCCAGATATATATAATGTTTTATTCGAAGATCCCACCAAAGCAGATTCCATACTTGCATAAAAGAGAGACATTTCCGTCAATGTCAACTCCCAATATCCAGCATATGTTCCAGAGTTTATGTATTTGCATTCAACGGGAAACGTATTACTATTAATATTAGGATACTTCCATAGGCATCCATCAGTATCTGTTGTTCCTAAACTATTTGTCGACAATATGTATAGTTTAAGCGTACCATTATCATCTACCAATTTCGCAGACTGCACATTCGTACCAAACACATTAGTAGCTCCCAAAACGGAAACCACCAATATCAGCAGCAAACTCTTAAACTTTCTAACGTTCATATCTGTTGTATCGTTTTTCTTAGTTAGAGGCGTTTTCATATCGCCTTGTAATTATTTCCCGGCATCGCCTTCACCCGCTCTTTCATCTCCAAATCGAAGAGAATTGCGTTTACGTTGCGCACCGGCATTTGCATTTTCGCACTCAGCAGACTGGCTGTGAGTCCTTCTTTTTCATTTTGCAGCGCATCCCACAAAGCTTGTTCTTCGTCGCTTAATGGTTCACGCGGCTCTTGTGTTGTTTTTTTTGTATTATCGAATCTATATTCTTCTAACCTATTATCGTCTTCGCCCCATCCCATCACAGTGGCAATGTCGTCGGCATTCTCCACCATTTTGGCAAATCCTGTCTTTATTGCCCAATTGCATCCGCGCGAGGTTTCGTTCATCGGCGAACCGGGCACAGCCATTATCTCGCGGCTATACGAGGCTGCATATCTCATCGTCAGCATCGAACCACCATTCTCGGGACTCTCCACCACAAGCGTAGCATCGGTCAGCGCGGCTATCAAGCGGTTGCGGCTAACAAACTGCTTACGCTCCATCTGCGTGCCTACGCGGTATTCGGTAAGCAAAGCGCCATTCTCCATCATCTGCGCCGCCTCTGTCTTGTGCGCCGCCGGATAAATATGGTCGAGCCCATGCGCAAGAACGGCTATCGTAGGCAAATCATTCGCCAAAGCTGCTCTATGCGCCGCTATATCTATACCGTAAGCCAATCCACTAACAATGGTCACATCGGGACACCTGCGAGCGAGGTCTCTAACAATCTCGCTGCATATCTGCCGTCCATCGTCGGTAGCCTTACGCGTACCCACCACACTAATCGATCTTTTAGGCTCAAGCAAACCGTTGCCTTTCACGAAAACTGCAAGAGGGCCATCCAACATAGCATTAAGACGCAACGGAAACTCTGCATCCGAATAGTTAATCTGTCTTATTGCGTGTGTCCTCATATAATCCATTTCGCGCTTGGCCTCCTCTATCACTTCGTTGCGCTGCTCGGCTATGCATTCGTACGTTTTGTCACCAATTCCAGCTATCGAATTCATTGCTGCACGGCTCATCGAAAACACCGATTTTGCATCGCCAACCTCATTAATCAACAGCTTTGCCGTATGCGGACCAATTCCGCGCACAGCAATCAATGCCAATATATACAAATCATAATCCGTCATCAAACCTTCTCTTTGTCTATGTATCAGCACGTTACACAAAATGCAATGTAACCGAAGCTGTAGAGTTCACCTTACGCAGGGATTAGGCGTAAAAATAAGATATTCTATGCTATAGACCATCGTATAAACCTCGTAATTATTGATAAACATGAAAAAAAAGAGACTTATCCACTTCAACTATCTTTTCTCTATTATATAATCAACTCTATATCAGCACATACTTATAACTACAAAACTAATAGCATACAAATATTTATAATAATAAACACAACTACACAACCTCATTTTTTTTACTTATTAATTTTCACTTTGCATCTATTATGATACTACTTTCATACTACTTTTATTCTATTTATGTACATAGTTATGTATTACGCTCAAAACATTTCACCCCCCAACAGCGAACAAACGAACCTTAAGACAATTACAAGTTACGATTTACGAGTTACGAGTTTTAGCCGCTTCACGATTCCCGCTGTTGTCATTCGGAGCGCGGCGAAGAGACAAAGTTCGACGTAATTCCCGAGATCCTTCGCGTTGCTCAGGATGACACAACAATGACTCTGAGCCCTCTGCGCTCTCAGTGTGAAAATCAATTTTCAATTCTCAATTTTCAACTTTCAATTTTCAATTTCCAATTCCCAAATCACTACATTCGCGTCCGAAATCAAGAAAGCAATGCGCATATTACATACATATATATCAACAGCATTAATAATCTTATTTACAGCTTCTTGCGGCACATCAACTGAGCAGCAAACTGAGACAGAAGCAGAGCAGGCGCAAGCCGAAGTGGCAGCCAATCCTGCAGGAGAACATATTTATGGTATACCCGTCGACTCGTTTGAAGTGGAGCAGCACATGGTGAAGCGTGGCGAAAACCTCGGCACTATCATGGCTCGCAATGGCATTTCGCCGCTCATAACCCACAACATCAACGAGGCTGCATTGCCACAGTTCGATTTCCGTGGCATTCGCGCGGGCAACAGCTACACGCTATTCTTCTCGCCCGACACGCTGCGTACACTAAAATATTTCATCTACGACATTGACGCTCAACGCTACATACGCTGCAAAATAGCCACCGAGCCAGAGATTGAACTTGTGCAACGCGAGATACACAGCGAAGAGCACTACGCTTATGCCACCATAGAGACGAGTCTCTGGACAGCGCTCACCAAGCAAGGTCTCTCACCCGAACTTGCACTCAACCTATCGGAAATCTACGCTTGGACAATCGACTTTTTCGGCATTGAGAAGGGCGATAAGATTGGCGTCATATACACCGAAAACTTCGTCGACACCACATCGATAGGCATCGACAAGATTGTGGCGGCATACATGGATTCACACGGCAAACGCTACTATGCGTTCCGATACGAGCAAGACAGTCTCGTTAGCTATTTCGACATGGAAGGCAACAACCTAAAACGTGCATTTCTGAAAGCTCCGCTCAGCTACACGCGCATCTCAAGTCGATTCTCGAACGGGCGTATGCACCCGATACTCAAGATTCGCCGCGCACACCACGGAGTGGACTATGCAGCCCCTTCGGGAACTCCCGTCTACACCATCGGCGATGGCAAAATAGTAGCTAAAGGCTGGGACAAGAAAGGCGGCGGCAACTACATAAAAATCAAACACAACTCGGTTTATACCAGCGTATATATGCACCTTCGTGGATTCGCAAACGGCATTGCGGTTGGCAAAACGGTTAGCCAAGGCGACCTCATAGGCTATGTAGGCAAATCGGGCTTAGCCACTGGTCCGCACCTCGATTTCCGTATATATATGAATGGTAAACCCATCGACCCACTCAAAGTTGACGCGCCACCCGTGGAGCCTATCAACAACGACGAACTTGAACGCTACATAGCCTACAGCGATAGTTTGCGCGTATGCTTATGTAAATAACTTTGCAAAACAATAAAGTCGAACAAAACGACTAACATAAATATGACAATAGAAGAAATACAGCAGGAAATAGTAGACGAGTTCAGCGGCTACGACGACTGGATGGATAAATACAGCTACCTCATAGAGCTCGGCAACGACATGCCGCCATACCCCGAGGAGCAACGCACCCAGCAAAACCTCATCGACGGCTGCCAGAGCCAAGTGTGGATTTATGCCGAATATCGCGATGGCAAGATATTCTTCGAAGCCGACTCCGACGCCATCATCGTGAAGGGCATTGTTGGTCTGCTTGTGAGAGTTTTCTCCGACCATACGCCGCAAGAGATTCTCGACACCAATCTCCACTTCATCGATGATATCGGGTTGAAAGAGAACCTCACCCCTACCCGCTCGAACGGTCTATTGGCGATGATTAAGCAAATGAAACTTTACGCATTGGCATTCAAAGAGAAACAGAATTAGCAATGGACGATCAAACTACGATAGAGCAAAAAGTCATCGAGGCTCTACGCACCATATTCGACCCCGAGATACCAGTCAACATCTACGATTTGGGCTTGGTATACCAAATTGACGTGGACGAGAACAAAATGGTGCATATAGTTATGACCCTCACCACGCCCAATTGCCCAGTAGCCGAATCGCTGCCCGAAGAGGTAATGGAGAAGCTACAAAAAATTGAAGGCGTAAGCGCAGTGGAGGTGAACCTCACCTTCGACCCGCCCTGGTCGCAAGACAACCTCAGCGAAGAGGCTCGCCTCGAGTTGGGACTTATTTAGTTACTTAATTTTGAATTACGAGTTATGAGGAGCAAACCTCGTAGCTCGTATTTTTTATTAGAAATGGCCGCCGCTGGATTAGAGTTCACAGTCCATCATTCAACTTATGTTAAGTACACGCACCATTTGTCAATGAAAATCTTTCAATAGTCAACTACAACAGCAAATCAAAGACCATTGACCAAAGAAAGACACACACTAATCAAAACAAACTTTGAGGAATAGTTGCACTGAAATGCATACTCTATTTTTGTCTTCGGATAAAGACGACTAACAGGAGATGAAAAGAGTAATTCTTATTATTTTCACAGCGTTGTGTTTAGCATCAACAATAGCTATTCACAATATGTTCACCGACACAATCGAGAAGATTGATGCCATTACCTTTTCAGGAGATCTTTACTCGGCATTGGAGACTCGCGACGATTTATTTGTCGATTTGATATTCGATGCAAAAGGTAATCTGATTGAGAGCAACATTTACGAATGGGATCTCAATACTGACACGAAAGGTCAACTACTTTCGCATCAGGAAAACGGGCTGGTTTGCAACGACGTTTTCAATGGAAACGATCTTAGCGCAGACGACTGCTACTTACACGACGTCGTTTTTGACCAGAACGGACATTTGGTATCGGACGCCATTTACGTTTGGGACGATTCGGCTAACAAACGCGGCTGTCTGGTAGCACGGAATTTAGACTATTATGAAGAATTATAAGATATTTGGGGGAAACACACCGCATACTTACACTTCTAAATTGATGAAGTAAAAGCACACGGAAATAAAGAGACTAAGACACGCACAAAAGGGGGAATTTTTATCTCAAGACACACACTTTATGGATATGTATTAATAAAAGACGTTTAATTGTAAAAGAGCGGCAGTGTTTGTCGCTCTTTTATTTTGTATACATACGCATAGTTCACAAATACATACACACAAAAAAAACACGCTCCAACAGACGTGAAGCGTGTTATAAATATGGTCGGCATTTGCGGTTATTTCACCAAGACCTTTTGTGTGGTCACGTTGCCGTTAGTATAAATAGTTCTAACGATATTGATACCTTTAGTTGGTTCGCTGATGCGCTTGCCAGTGAGCGAATAGTATTCTACAGATATGACATCGCTATTTGCAGCAATGACTGAGACTGGTGTAACATTCTCAGATTCTCTACCAATAACAAGCGGCGAAGTCAATGTTGCGCCAGCGAATTGGGTAAGTTGCTCGGGAACAAACTGAACATCGAATTTGCTATATGTGTATGGCACCGTAGTAGAGCCAGATTTCTGGAAGGTGTAAGTATCTTCGGTGTAGCAATCGATAAATAGATAGCTAAGAGCGCCGCTCTGCGAGAAAGGCTTAACGCCACTTGCGAAATAGCAATTCTCCACCAAAAATTCTGAGTTTTTGCGAGGATTCACAGCCACGCTATTGCCAGGGCAGTTGTAATAATTATTTACGAGGTGAATATTACCGGCACGAGCCATAGGCATACGCTGATTGCACTTATTGCCCCAGACGTTGGCAGCCATAGTAGTATTAAGGTAAGCCGCATTCTCTGAATCGGAGCTACCAATAAGGTTGGAATTCATGTGGTCGTATGCGCGGTCGGTATAGCTGAAAGTGCACCACGAAACGGTGTTGAAGTCGCTACTCTTGGTGATGTCGAAGTTGCCATCGATGCCATCGGTAAACTCGCAGTGGTCGACCCAGAAATGCTTCGAGCCAACGAGCGAAAGCAAGTCGTTGCCACCTACATCGCATGGACCAGGGCCAACGAAAACAATGTTGCGCATAATAATATTAGTGCAGTTGCTAAAGCCAAAGATACCAGCTTTCTGATACGATTCTGAGCTATCGCCGAGATAATCAATCAACGTTTGACGAGTAGCCAATTCGCGAGCCTCACTGACCGATGTACCATTAGAAAGAGTTCCACCAGTGCCACTACTTGAACTCTTAGATTTCACATCGGCAGCATCGAGGGCTTCTTTTATCCCGGGCGTAATGTAGAATTTGGTGCATAGGCGAGCATTGTTCACACCCACAATAGTTTTATTGGACTTGCCACTGAAACTCATTGTAGCATTGACTGTAAAATCGCCATTCGAGCCATCGAGAATAATAACACTATAGTTATTGATAGCATTTTTGATTTTCGAACTCATATCTACCCCTTCGCCATCGCTGGTCAGGGTAATGGTGTTCGACGCAGTGCTTTCGCCGCCACCCGTAAGAGAATAATCGTCGGCGCTCGTCATGCTTGTACATACAGCCCAACCAAAAGGCGCATTCGCATCGTACTGCGAAAGACCTTCGAGATTTTGAGCCGAAGCAAGTGTCCCAAAACACACAAAACACGTTGTAACAAGATTCCTCATAATTTTCATTTATAACTATTATATATTAATAATCAGTTGCAAATATAAACCGCCGCCCCATGTAAAGTGAGCGCGGCGGATAATTAACATAACTATAATCCTTATTTCACTATAACTTTTTCTGACTTAGAATCGCCATTGGTATAGAGCGTTCGAATAATATTTACACCACGTTGAGGCGTTGCAAACTTCTGGCCAGCGAGGTTGTAATATTCGATAGCCAACACATCGGCATCAGCGCAGATGATAGAGACTGGCGTAATTCCAGACGCTTGAGACTTCTTCTCGCCGAAACCGCCACGGCCATTAGCCGCACGAACTTCAACCGTTGTTGCACCAGCAGCCGAATAACTATTCTCTGTAATTATGTCGGCAAGCGCACCGTCGACATAGACAGCATAGGCAATAGCGCCATCTACAGCAGTCCACGAAGCTACGCCATCTTTGAACGAAACTTCGGCAACTTCCACTTGAGCAGCACTATCGGCAGGCGACCAAGTAGGATAGATATTGGCGAGCGTAAAGGCTGACGCGCTATCGGCAGTAAGTATGGTTTCATAAGTATAATTGCCTGTAGCATGTGTGAATGTTAGCGTGTTAGAAGCTGGCGAAACCACAGCGCCGCTCTCATCTACACTGTTGTATTCGCAGAACTTGTATGCTGCTACGTTCATACCAGAAGTATTGAAGCGATTGCTAACAATCTTAGTAGCAGCGTCGTCAGTGAATACTGTATTTATGTACGCAAGACGAGAAGTGCCACCCCACGAGCGACCAAGATTAAACTTCTGCGCTTGGTTGACAATGTTGCAATTGAGCATCACGTAACCCCATTTGCACGAAGAACTTATGTATGGAGCAGCAATGGTGCACTCGCCCTTGCCATCAGCTTGACGTGGGCGAACCACAATGTCGCAGTTATTGTAAACCACATCGCCATCGCCGCAAAGGAAGTCAACAGTGCCTTGAAGTTCGGAAGTCTCCCAATAGAAGGCTTTTGCTGCGTTTGAGTAGTAGGTATCTTGATAAGAGACCATCTTCACATTCTTGCAGATGGTATTAGAGCCCTTGTCCTGCAAGCAAACTGCGCGACCTGCCGAACCACTATTGTAGTAATCGAGGTCGTTTTTGATGGTAAGGTCTTGCATATAGAGATTCGAACCCGAGTTGAGCAACGTTGCTGTTGTACCAATGCCTTCTACACTCTTGTCGGGAGCATTCACAATGATGGTATTCTCCATGCTCTCGCCGATGAGCGAAACATTGTGTGCACTGATGGTAGTAAGAACCGTTTCGCCAAGGTCGTAGGTACCATTAGGCAAGAATATGTATGCGCGGGGAGCTGTCTTAGAAGCATTTGCGCCATTCACAACATCGAGGACGTCGAGGAAGCTGCTCGCATCGCCAGCTTTCACAAAATACCACTGACCTTTGCTCTCGTAGTTCACGTTGGCAGTATTGACAATCTTCACGCTATGTATGTACATTTCGCCAGTTGCCTCAAAGTTGAGCGTAAGTTTGCCAGGCTCGCCTTCATAGTTATAAACTACCACATCGCCATCGGTTTCAGATTTACCAGCAAGCGTCGCAAGCACTTCGTCGCCTTTCTTTATTACGATGTTTGTAGCGCTTCCATACTTACAAAGAGCAATAGATATGGTAGCCTTAGAACCTACGAGCACCTCAACCACATCGCCATTGTAGAACGACCAACCGTGCTGCGCATCGTGATATTTGCAAGCGCTACCTTCAGTCGGGCAGAATGCCTCATGGTCTTCGACATAGAAGTAGGTATCGTTGAGCGCGAAGGTGTATTTTTTGTACTCGCTCGAGGTCTCTATTTCGGTAGCTACGGCATAGAGCGAAACGTTGCCAGTAATCACATCCGTAGTAGCATATTTCTGGCCGCCAGCCGTCTTGTAGAACCAACCACGAACTTTGTATCCTTCGGCAGCAGTGGCAGCAGCATAATCGACAGCAAATTCGCCAATCTGCGCATCTTTCTCAACTTGCTGCGTGCCAAGAACTGTTTTCTTATCGGTATCTATATACGTAAGAGTGAAATCAGGTTTCTGAACGAAGTTGATTACATAGTTTATAGATATTTCGCCAAGCGTAACAGGAATAGTTACAGTGCAAGCGGTAGCATCGCCTTCGTATGCAATAGTACCAACAGTGCCAGTGATAGCCGCAACATTAGCAACGGCATTCACTGCACTAATCATAGTCTCCTTTTTCGATAGTTCGATGGTAGCCACATAACTATCGCCACTTGCCTCAAACACATTGTCGGCAACATAGTCGATGCCATTAGCCGAGAACGAGCCGAGCATCGGCACCTCTTTTTCAGTGCCATTGAGCACACCTTCTATAGTAATATTAACAAAGCCGAGTTCTTTGGTAGCTTGCAAACCATAGAGATTAACCAACAAACCGCAAGCGCCTTCGCCAACTACTGCGCCATCAACGACATAATAGAATATGGTATAAGGAGGATTGCCATTGTTGCGATTTGGTTTCTGAGCCGTAGCAAGCGATTTTGTAGTGCCATCTACGTTTTGCCACGATATATCGAGCGTACCATTATCAGTACCGTAGCGCGTAGACTGGAACTTCACCTTAGACGGCGTAAAAGTGAAGCCGAATTTAGGTTGAATGAGGAAACGTATAGCGTTCGTCTCGCCAGCAGCCGACTCTTGGTCGGTAGTTACAAATGTGGTGAGAGAATCCTTCTTGCCGAAAAGTGTCAAGTTGCTACCATAAGTAATCTTGCTATTGAGGAAATAATCGGCACATTCGCCAAAGTCAGCCTTCTGACCTTCCGTTCCAAGGTTGAACGCAAACTTGGCAACCGTCGCTTGATTTTCAAGCACTATGGGGGCGGCATCAGCATCGGCATGAACTACAGAAACGCCAAGCATGTAGCCATTTTCGGTAATTGTAACGGTGACAAAACCAGCGGCAACATCGACAGAAGTCGCTTTGTAATCGTACGTCAAATCTTCTTTGGTAAAAGTCTTGCCGCCAATGTTACCAGCGCAGGCATAAGTCTTATCGCTGTAGTTTTTGAAAGTCACAACATCATTAGTGGTAACAACAGGCACTTTTATAATAGTAGTAGCATTTACCTGAGCATCAGAGCCACGCATAAACAGCTTTCCCGCGGTGGCATCTATCTCAATGCTGTAGTTCTGTCCATCAGAAGACGAACTTGAGGCCAAGGTGCCGACACCAGTTCCGGTGCCTTGAAATGTCACACAAGCCTCTGCTGCATAGCCACCATTGAAATTCCAATCAATAGTAACCTCATTTGCAAATGCTGATGTTAGCGCAGTGCTAAAAGCCACGCATAACAATAGACTTTGTAGTAAGTGTTTCATAGTTACGAAATAAGAGATTTATGCAAGCAAACATAGCAGACGAGATTAACTTTTGTGAACATTTTATAACAAATAAAAATTAATCCACCACTTTTCGACAAAAAGCCGACTATGGGTAAGTCCATTGTGAGAACTTGGGTGTAGAATATTATCATCACGCATTATGTTAACCAATACTCCACTCGTCAACAAAAAGCCCATATTCGTCAACCCCAAAGTGACAAAAGGCATCGAACGTCAAAAACAGCAAATTGTTAATCAACTGCAAAAAAGCAAATCGTATTTAGGAAAATAAACGTAACTAATATTGCATTGTTAATAATAAAGAACAATGGAGAAAACACTCACCGTAGTTGGCATAGCACTTTTGATTTGGGGAATAGTTTATTTCTCAATGAGCGTATCCGATTACAATGAAAATATAGATAGGATTAAACACACGGAGACTGAGTATATAGGAGTAAACACACAGAACGATATAACACACTATGAAGAATGTAGTGATAGCACTACATATTTGGGGAAAAGTAGACTAAGTCTGATTACCGTCATGTAACAGACTTGGTTGCAGGGTAGAACATAACACTATGATTTGAAGTCCGGTCTTGGGAGAGGTCGGACTTTGTTTTTGTATCCATTCCAATGTACGTTGGCATTATTTATCAGCATGGACTGTTTTATCTGCATGGGTTCACACCCATGCCTGTGTTATTGCGCACCTTCGGTGCTACAAAAAAAAGACCGCCCCAAACTGGAGCAGCCTTTGTATTAATTGAGAGAAGAGAACGTAAAGCGTCGTGTCGATACCTTTTCTATCTACATTACACACTACCCTCTACGCTCTACTCTATTACTTATTACTTTATTACCGCTTTTTTGCCATTGTTGATGTACACGCCCGGCGTTGTTGGTTTGCCATTCAAGCGGCGACCGGTGATGTCGTACCAAACATCGTTTTCGGCATCTTGAATAGTGATGCTGCCAACCGGAGTCACTCTATCTGCTGCAAATACAGCCGTGATGGTAGTATTCTCAGTTACCGTGATTGTCTGAGTGTCGTCATCGTTCAAATCTGCGCCATTGCTCCAACTTACGAGGTGGTAGCCTTCGTTTGGCAAAGCTTGTATGGTTAATTCTGTGCCAGAAACTACTTTGTATACGCCATCATCATCAGTCGTCGATACGCCTTCGGGCAGGTTATTGCAAACAATCGCCAATGCACCATTGTCGCTGGCTGCAAGCGTAAGCGTATACTCGGCGTAATATTCCACAGCAATCTCCACATTGTCCTCTGGCATAGTGAACTCCCACTCGTTCGCGTTCGCGGTAGGTGTCACCTCGGGGGCGGTGCTGGCGGAAGTTGATTGGTATCCATAGACATCAATCTTGGTGATGCCATATTTTCCGAGTTTCGAGCCGTTGACTCTGGATACAATATAGCCATCATCGGCAGGACGGTCACTGAGCAACACTGTGGCCTCGAAGGGCGACGTCTCGTCGAAGGTGGAGTATATAGGGCCGTCTTGGCTACCATTATTGCAGTAGAACTTTACGCGTGTGATAGTGTAATTGCTGTTGGCTGCAGCTACGGTTATGGTGACTTCTGGCTCACTATACCAGCCCCATGAGTCGTCTCCGTTCTCAACCTCGCCGCTGAAGGTTACGGTGGC